>Ga0157371_10000471_pt1 | contig 49203 bp, 35 predicted proteins | sample C45metaG_FD_113462 | JGI IMG/M metagenome (GOLD analysis project Ga0157371, IMG submission 113462) | Corn rhizosphere microbial communities from Kellogg Biological Station, Michigan, USA - C4-5 metaG | ecosystem: Host-associated > Plants > Roots > Rhizosphere > Soil | place: USA: Michigan... | reverse complement strand
CTTTGCGAAGGTTGGTATGTTCTTTTCATGACTGTATATTATCTATTGTAAAATTAAGAGGTGCAAATATAAAGCGATTTCTCTACAAATGCAAGAGTGATTAATTATTATTTTTTCTATTTAAATGCAAATGTAGAAAATCTTTTTAAAAACAGGCTTATTGGATCATTTATAAATAGCTATTTCTTCAAAAGATTAATTATCAAAGCACAACCCAATAGCCCAAATTTCACACCACTACATATAAATTTTCCTGATCAGACTTGGTAAGGCGATTAGTAATAATGGCAGGGCTATCATAAAACCCCCAATTACAGCTATAGCCAATGGCTGGTGCAATTGCGCACCTGCCCCAATACCCAAAGCCAAAGGCATTAAAGCAATAATTGCCCCAAGTGCAGTCATTAATTTCGGTCGTAAACGGGTAGAGATGGCAAAGGTTATTGCATCATCAACACTTTGTTCGGCAAGGGATTCTCTAAACTGTAGAAAAGTAAATATGGCATTCTCGCCGATAATGCCTACAATCATAATCAACCCGGTATAACTGCCCACATTGAGTGGTGTATCTGTTAAAAACAAGGCTAAATAACTTCCTGAAATGCCGAGTACAGAGATCAATAAAATGAGAAAGGCTATTTTAAAATCTTTGAACAGAAACAGGATGACACTAAACACCAATAAACTTGAGGCGATAAGGATGGTGAGTAGCTCGGAGAAAGATTGTTGTTGTTCTTTATATGCACCACCATATTCGATATGATAACCTGAAGGCAGGCTTATGTTGGTATTTACAGCTTTCTTCAGGTCTTTCATTACGCTGCCCAGATCACGGTTGTCTAACCTTGCCGTAACCACGCCAATGGTCTGCAAATTTTCTCTTTCTACTTCGGAATTCCCTGCTTTGAGATCAACCTTAGCCATCTGTTGTATAGGCACAGCCGTTCCATTGGGTAAGAAAATTTTAAGCTTGTAGATATCGGCCACGCTAAAACTTCTGCTTCCGGGGTAAACCATGCGGATGGGCGAAAGCTGTTGCTTATCGTATAAATCGCCAATTAAAGTTCCCTGCATAGCGGTTTGGAGCTGCGATTGAAAAGATACCGGACTAACACCGTACTGTGCCAGCATGGTAAAATCGGGCTGAATATTTACAGTTGGCCCTGAGTGTACAATGCCATCAAACACATCGGCTGTACCACCTACATGCGAAATCAGATCGGCTACCTTTTTAGATAAAGCCTGCAGTTTTTCCTGGTCATTGCCGAAAATTTTTACCTCAATGGGTTTGGTAGTGCTCATTAAATCGCCTAACATGTCGCCAATTACCTGTCCAAAATCAATTACTAATGCCGGTTGCGTATTTTCGATATGCTTACGTATCTCTGAGATCACTTCAGCTGTGCTTTTTGTCCTGTTATGTTTCAGCTGGATCAGGTAATCGCCGGTATTGGGTTCGGTAATAAAAAAGCCCATCTGTGTTCCTGTTCTTCGCGAATAAGCTTCAACCTCGGGGATTTTAACGATTTCCTTTTCTACTTCTTTAAGCATTCTGTCGGTTTCCTCGAGCGAGGTGCCGGGAGGCGAGGCATAATCCAATACAATACTCTCCTCGTCCATTTCGGGGAGGAACCCGGTTTCTAAACGTGGAAAAACGAGCACAATTGATGTGATAAGCACCAGTATAAATGCAATGCTGATATAAGGTCGTTGAATAAAGTAAGGCACCCAATTTTGTGATTTAACCTCGTGTACGACTACCTTTTTACCAGAAGCAGCATGGCTACCCCCTTTACGGGTAAGCAAAAGGTAAATTACCGGTAAGCCAATCCAGGTAACAAAGAAAGAACAAACCAGCGTAATAATTATCGTGTTGGTCATTACCTGGAAATAAGCGCCTGCAACGCCAGTCATCAATACGAAGGGTATAAAAATAACTATAGTACTAATGGAAGAACCCAGCATAGCCGGAAAAAGATAGCCAACGGCTTTGCTCAGCAACCTCATAGTAAGCTCCTCCGGATGCTCTTCGTGTGCACGGTGAATTTGTTCTACCACCACTATGGCATCATCAATAATTAAACCGATGGCGGCGGCAATGGCACCAAGTGTCATGATATTGAGCGAATAACCGATAAAATAGAGTACAACTATGGTTAAACAAAGTGTAACCGGGATGGTAATTAAAATGGTGAAACTTGCCTTAAACGATCTTAAAAAAATAATGGCCACCAAAATGGCCAATACCAAACCAATTAATAAACTATCGCGTACACTTTTCACCGATTCGTTTACAAAATCGGCTTGTATATAATAAGGTTTTATACTTACGTCTGCAGGCAGGATATGTTTCAGTTGTTCTACTTTGGTGAACATCTCGTTAGAAAGATCGACCAGATTAGCATTAGGCTGTTTAATTACCGCAATCAGGATTCCGTCTTTCCCATTGGCATTGATGCGGGTATATTCTACGCTTTGCTGGATATTTACCTTTGCAACATCCATTACCTTAATAATCCGGTTGCCCTTCCTGCTCAACACCAGATTTTCCAGATCGCTTTTGTTTTTTACAGTAGCATCGGTTACAGACAGGTACAGGTAATGATGATCGGCCAGGTAGCCGTTAGATTTAATAAAATTGGTTTGGCTGAGTGCAGTGCTGATCTGATCCGGGGTGATGGCCAGCGTCTGCATTTTTTGTACATCAAGCTCCAGCCAGTATTCCTTGCTCTTACCACCTATTACGCGGATTTCGGAAACACCGTCAACCTGCGAAAGAAAAGGTTTTACGGTATAGGTGGCGATTTTTTTCAGTTCAACTGACGAATAATTATGGCTTTCTAAACTATATCCACTTACCGGAAGGATAGAAGGATTCATTTTTTCTACCGAGATATTAACCCCAGCCGGCAATGAAGCACTAATTTTGGCAATCTGCGATTCTATCCGCTGCTGACTCAGATCGATATCTGCACCAGGATTCATAAATGCAGAAAGCTCGCAACTGCCCCTGCTGGTGGTACTCTTTACCAATTGAAGATCAGGCACTTGTTTTACCGCATTTTCTAAAGGCCGGGTTACGGTAACCACCATCTTATCAACCGGCTGTAATTCTGCCTCTGCAATAATTTTGATCTTCGGAAAAGTAATTTCAGGAAAAAGCCCCGTTTTTAACTGATTAAATGAATAAATCCCACCCACAATAATAATGAGCAACACGGCCAGGATAGGATTTTTATGGGAAATGAAAAACTTATTCATGGCTATTTCTGGATTTTGACTTTAGCCGTATCAGCAATTCCGTAATTTCCAGTTGTAATGATCCGGTCTGTTTTTGAAAATTTCGGATCGAGTACTTCAATGGTATTCTGGTTTTCAATGCCTTTTTTCACGTTTATTCTTACGGCTGTTGAATCATTAATTAGTTTCATTACCCAAAACTCGTCTTCGGTTTCGTTAGCCAATACCGCGGATTTTGGCAACACCTGAGCCTGTGTACGGCTTACTTTCGTTAACCTTACCTTCGCAATCAAACCTTCTGGGATATCTTTACCTGAACCCACTTTAAGAATATAACGTTGGGTCTGTGCCGATGAATCCACAGCAGGCATCGTGCCTGAAACTGTTCCGCTCATTTTGGTCCCATCTGGTAAAAGGATATCCATATTTTTATTCTGATTGATCAGCTGATGATATTCATAAGGTAAATCAAGCAGAAAAACCAAACTATTGCGGTTACTAATGGTGGCCAAAGCTTCTCCATCCTGCACATAATCTCCTTTTTGATGGTTTACCTGGATAACTGTTCCGGCCTGATTGGCTCTGATATTGGAAATACCGGAAAAATTAAAACCAGCATCAAGTTTATTTACGCTATTGCCAATCGATTTGGCTTCTTTGGTAATTAAACTAAATAACAGTTGACTACTGCCTACCTGCCTGCCTAATACGACATGGGTACTTTCTACATATCCGTTGATGTTTGCCTTTACGAAACTTTTCTCCAGATAGGCCGACACTGCCGAAAGCTCAACATATTCAGATAGCGCGCTGTCGCCTACGGTAGTCACCTGAACGGGTGTAATTGGCGAGGGCCCATCCACAGTTTCAGGCGGGGCCGAACGGTTGCATCCTGAAAAAATAAACAGTAAAGCGATAGTACCAGACTTTAATTTTGCGTAGCTTTTCATGGTTATCGGTTCCAGTAATTCAATTGATTGATTAGTTTTAAGCGGTTAATGTTCGTTTGCCGCAACAGGTTTTGAGCTGCCATGTAGTTGTTGATTGCAATTACGAAATCAGCAACTTTTAAATCACCAGTATGCATTAGTTTGGTATCTACCTCAATTAGGCCTTTACTTAAGCGGATCTGCTCGTTAATTTTCGGAAAGAGTGCATCAGTCTGATTAATTTGCTGTCGAATAAGCTGTAATTGCTGCTGCTGTTGCCGGGTAAAAAAATCGCGGTATCCTGAAGTTGTTTTAGCGGCCAAACTGAGCTTTTGGTACTGCTTTTTTTTCTGGTGTCCATCGTAAATGGGTACAGAGAAAGTGAAACCAATACTGGTACCAAAGTTTTTATAAGGCTGCAAAACAAATGAAGAATTATATCCACCATTTGCATACACACCTAATTTAGGATTATAATTAAATTGAACCGCGTTTCTTTGATTGATGTTTTTTAAACTATCAATATCAAAACGTTTATTAAAAAAACCTTGAGCAGTTATATTAAAGTCAGCCTGTAATTTTGGATTGGTTAACTTAACTGGTGTAGTATCGGAAATCCCGGCTAAATAATTTAAAGTGGCAAAATCATTTTTAAATTGCAATTCAGCTTGTTGCAGCACCAATTGCTGTTGTTGCAAGGTAACCAGAAAGGTTAAATATTCTGATTGCTTATAAATATTGTTTCGGGTTAGTTTTTTAAGCAGTGCTTCCTCCTCTTCCAGCAGCCTAACCACGTCGCGGTTAAAACCTACCTGTTCCTGACTAGCATACGCTGATATGTATTGATCAACAACAGATCGTTGCAAATCATAAAGTGATAGTTGACCCGCGTATTTTATGGAATCGCTTTGAATTTTAATACTTTGGAGCTGATTATTAATTCGCTTCTTATTCAACAGGTCGTAGTTTACATTAAGTAATGCCTCTAGCGCCTGTCCGTTGGTAAGCACCTCATCATAACCATAACCACGAACAACTGGTGCATACATGCCAGCAGAACTGGCCGTAACCTGTGGTCCTCCGGTAGCACGGACAATCAGGCTATCTATACCCGCGGAACGTTGCAGGTTCTGATAATCTTTAAGGACAGGGCTAATGGATTCAGCTTCTTTTAGATAGTACTCCAGATTTTTTGAGGTGGTTTGCGCAGCAGCACCCGTTACACAAAAAGCAATTAAACATAAAATCAAATAGCTAACCTTCATATTCATTCCTGGATGACTTCAATTCAAAAAATATTGAACAATATTAAAATCTGCCCGAAAGCATTAAACCCGTGCTACCTTGTTGATGGAAGGGCATAAATGTAAAATTTCCATCTTTTTTTGTGGTAAAAAGGCTTTTGATATATGGATACACCAGATAGGATATTTTTGTAGAAGCAATCCCGAATCCGGCACCCGCTACAACATCACTGAACCAGTGTTTGTTATTATACATCCGCAATGTTCCGGTGGCCGTGGCAACAAAATAACCAGCATAACCTATCCACGGGTTAACATCTTTATACTCCTGGTGCAGAAATTCTGCAGCCATAAATGCAGAAGCCGTATGCCCCGAAGGAAAAGAATTTGTCCCCGACCCATCAGGCCGTTCTCTACCAACGCCCTGTTTCACAAAATGGGTAGAAACACCCATAATTGCAGCTGATGTAGCATATAACATGGAAGCATCAAACAAATTGTGTTTACCTTTTATACCTGATAAATTTAGTGCGTACACCGCAGCAGCAGGTGCAAATTGAAGATAATCATCAACATGGGCCGCAAATAAAGGATGATCTTCCTGTAATTCTGCCCTGGTACTTACATCCAGTTGTTTTAATGCACCATGATCATAAACAGCTGCAAAACCGTAGCCAGCAAGTAAAACAGGTGCAATAAATGCTGTTGCCTGAAATCTTTTTTTCGGGATCGGATTACCGGCATACCATCGTCTTAAAGAATCTGCAGGAACGTTTTTAACCGAATCAATAATTTGGATCGACTGAATAATGGCAGTAGCATAAGTTTGACTGATATAAATGACCATAATCAACAGCATTCCTAAAAACCTTTTCATAGTTTAAATTTTAATCAAAACTATAATCGAATTATGGAGAAATTCTGAAGATATAGGTAAACGAAACTATTTTCTAAATCAGACTCGTAATGAGTAATTCGATAGTGACAGGTGGTAACACTTATCACCACATCAATATTGATTTTTATACAATAAATCACCCCTCAGGATGACAATTCTACATTAAAATAGACTGTAAAAGTATGCTCTCCATTTTTTTCCTGATAATCAATGCGAAAGCCATAAAGATTACAGATCTGTTTGGTTATGGCCAAACCAAGCCCCATCCCATCAGAATCTACGGCTTTAGAAAAGCGATCGAAAATTTTTGTTTGTACCTGGCGGGCTTTACCCGAATTAGAAATCATTAAACTATGTTGAGTTAATTTAAGAAAAATGTGTCCGCTGGTTACATTGTGCCGCACTGCATTGCTAAAAAGATTGTTCAATAGAATATCTGCCAGGTAGCGGCTCATCTTAACCTCAACCGAGGCAAGATCTGCTGTCAGGATCAGTTTGCTTTTTTCCAGTAACTCCTGAAACTGACGGATTTTTGCCTCTACCATTTCTTTGAGTTCAATATCCTGGAAATCGGGAATCAGGTTGTTTTCAATTTTGGCCAACAATAATAGCGATTGATGTAATCTTGATAATTTCCCTGTGGCATGATAAATATCTTCCAATAATGCACCCTGCTGCTCGGTAAACGATTCTGTTTGCAATAAAGAATCCAGTTTAGAATTAATTACAGCTAATGGCGTCATCATTTCGTGCGAGGCATTATCGGTAAAACTTTTAAGTTCCTTGTAATCTTGCCTTACCCTTTCGGCCATGGCATTTACAGATTTATTTAGCTCATTAAACTCATCAATTCTGGTTGGTTCCTGTTCGATCGTATCCATTCGGGCTACTTCGAAAGCTTTCATCCGATTTAAAATAGAATAAAAGGGCCGCCAAAGTCTGTTTAATACAAATCGGTTAATCAGCAATAAGGATAAAAGTAAAACAACTGTAATTCCAAGTGTTATTAAAAGAATGATCCTGATCAGGTTTTCTGATTCTACTCTCGATTTGGTTATGGTTACCGCTATGGTTTTACCATTTAAATGTACAACGGTGACGAGACTTCGTCCAGGTTCTTTTTCACGTTCTTTCGGGTTAAAATAAATCGTATTCAGAAATTCTCTTTCAGAGTTAGTCCCGTTTAGGATTTTATATGAAATCTGTTGATCGAGATAGCTTGCAGGTAAGGGGAGTTTATGATAAGTATTTATATATTGATTAATTTCATTTTCTTCTACTGCTAAATCTCTATCTAATTTTTCGGTTAAAATAAAATGGATTACAACATAGTAGACAAACCCGGTAATGATGAGCACCACAATAGAGGTTAAAATATTTGCCTTATTGTAATGGTTAGAAAGTTTCATACATCGCCAAATTTATAGCCAATTCCATAAACAGAACGAAGATAATCAGCTGCTCCTGCCTCGAGCAGTTTTTTGCGGAGATTTTTTACGTGTGTATAAATAAAATCGAAATCATCCGAGAGGTCCATTTCATCGCCCCATAAATGCTCGGCCATTGCATTTTTAGTAACCACTTTATTGCGGTTAGAAAGAAAATACACCAACAGGTCGAACTCTTTTTTGGTGAGGAATACCTGATTGCCTTTAACGGTAATTTTCATTGCTGAAACATCTACAGTGATCTCGTTGAAAATAATAACGTTGGCGCCGTCAAAATTCTTTCTGCGTATAATAGCAGTTACACGGGCTTTAAGCTCTGACAAATGAAAAGGCTTAACCAAATAATCATCAGCACCAAGATCAAGCCCCATCAGTTTATCATCCAAAGAGTGGCGTGCAGAAATAATAAGTACCCCATCTCTTTTTTTTAGTTGTTTAAGCCTGGTTAAGAGCTCCAGCCCTTCTCCGCCGGGCAAGCCTAAATCCAAAAGAATACAATCGTAATTGTAAAGTGATATTTTTTCATTGGCAGCAGCAAAATCTGAAGCATGCTCGCAAATGTTACCTTCTCCTGTAAAATAGACAAGAATACTCTCTAATAAAGCCCGTTCATCTTCAATGACTAAAATTTTCATTGGTTAATTATTTCTTTACGCATAAAGTAATCATTAAAACCGGAAAATTAAAAATACGATTACGATCCAGGTAAAATCATTGTATCTATTTCCCAATAAACACGGCAATATTACCAATTAATCCTGAAGGAAAACTGTAGTATAAAATACAGTTTTTGGGCTTTTATTGATCAATTTTTATTTGATTATGTAATATAGGAGAAGCTAATCTTTAAGCAGCAACCTACATCATTTATTAACATAGCATTAATAAATCATTAAATATAATACTTTAATAATATCTTTAAGCCTAACCAAACCTTCAGGATTTCTTCAGAATTGAAAACTACCTTCGCCAATCACTTAACAACTAGCAGGTAAAATTCAAGCTTTGGATCCTTCATTAATTATGAGCATTAAAGAAAAAACAAATAGTTTACTATGCCACAGGTTTGGAACAGTTTTTTTAGTTATCGCACTATTGTGTAGCATTTCGTTGATTACCAGAGTGGCCCTGTTAATTTATAGTGCATCTGCTGTTGATTGGTCTATCTTGAATCTCCTTAAAATTTTAATCATTGGATTATTTTATGACCTTGCTGCTGCATCTTTTGCGGTAATTCCCATTGTAATTTACTTATGGGTGCTTCCATCCAAGTGGTACGCCAGCAAATTCAACAGAATACTGTTGTTCATCTACTTTTTCTTTGTTGTTTTCACCCTTATTTTCAATGCCATTTCAGAATGGTTCTTCTGGGAAGAGTTTTCGGTCCGTTACAACTTTATAGCGGTCGATTACCTGGTGTACACTACAGAAGTTATTGGAAATATCCGCCAATCGTACCCAATTAACAGTATTATGATAGGCCTGGTTATATTAACCTTGTTAATTGTTTATTTGTTAAGAAAGGCCATCACTATATCTACCACCAATACAATTGGTTTTGGTAAACGCACCAAAATTGCTTTGATTCTTTTGTGCCTGCCAGTGCTTACTTATTTTGGGGTAAGCCATAGATGGAAATACCACAGTAAAAATCAATATGTAAATGAGCTTTCGGGCAATGGCATGTACGATTTCGGATTTGCTTTCTGGAATAATCAACTGGACTATAATACTTTCTATAAAACGCTTCCGATCAAAAATGCAGAAACCATTTTGGGCAATTTGCTTCAACAGGATACTATTGCAAAAGGAGTATTTAAAAATACGTCCAGAACCATCAGTAACGCTGGTACTGAAAACAAAATGAATGTGGTATTGATTAGTGTAGAGAGTTTAAGTGCTGAATTTTTGGGCACATTTGGTAATACACAGCATATTACTCCCCAACTCGATTCCCTCGCCAAACAAGGTCTGCTTTTCAGTAACTTGTATGCTTCGGGAACACGTACAGTACGTGGTTTAGAGGCACTATCGCTTTGTATCCCACCTACACCGGGCCAATCCATTGTAAAACGTCCTGATAATAAAAACCTGTTTACCCTGGGTAGTGTATTTCGTTCTAAAGGCTACAACAGCAGGTTTATTTATGGTGGTTATGGATATTTCGATAATATGAATGAGTTTTTTTCTAATAATGGTTACCAGGTAACAGACAGAAGTGCACTTCAGGATTCAGAAATCCATTATTCTAATATATGGGGTGTAGCCGATGAAGATTTATTTACGCTTTCGTTACGCGAACTGGATAAAGATTATAAAAACAAGAAACCTTTTTTCGCACAGATTATGACGGTTTCGAATCACCGCCCCTATACTTACCCCGAAGGAAGGATTAATATTCCATCACACACTGGTAGAGAAGGTGCAGTTAAATATACCGATTACGCCATCGGTAAGTTTATTCGCGAAGCAAAACAGAAACCCTGGTTTTCGAATACACTATTTATCATTGTTGCCGATCACTGTGCTTCGAGTGCTGGTAAAGTACAGCTACCAGTAGATAAATATCATATTCCAATGATTTTTTACAGCCCGGGACACATCACACCAGGCAAATTCGAGAAACTTACCGCACAGATTGATATCGGCCCAACTATTCTCGGTTACCTGAATTTCAGTTACAACAGTAAGTTTTTTGGTCAGGATGTGTTTAAAATGAAAGACAGTGATGAAAGAGCTTTTATAAGCACTTACCAGAGTTTGGGTTACATTAAAAACAATACCCTGGTTATTCTCGACCCGAATAAAAAAGCAGCTACATATAAGCCCGATTTCATCACTGGAAACGCCCTGGCCATACCAGCAAACCAGAAATTGATTAATGAAGCCATATCCAATTATCAAATGGCATCGTACCTTTATCAAAATGGTTTGTACGGATTTGAGTCTGAAAAGAAACCCTGATAAATTTTACCATGAGCATAAATATTGGGTTGTTGATCTGGAAAGAGATGAAGGCAAAATCGATGAGTAGAGAACAACTTGCCGGCCAAATAAGCATTAGCAAACACCGGGTAGATACTTTATTAAAATCGACTTCGATAGATACCAGTTTATTAACACGGATCTCCATTGCACTTGGCATTAATTTCTTCGATTACTACCGTAAAGACGAAGATTTGGCTCAATTTGAAATCGATATCCTTGTACAAAGTGATGAGGAGTTAAATAAGCTCAAAAATTTAATCAAAGAAAAAAATAAATTGCTCGATCTTTACGGGGAAACCATTAAAAGCCAAAAGAAGATTATTGATGCACTCGAAAACTTTCGAAAACATTGACAATTTTTTATAACATATTTCGTTAAAGCATCTCTCTAAATCCATAACATCCGTACTAAGGCGCCAACCCCTGTTTGTAAAAGTGACACTTTACCGGAGCAGTAAACCATCAATTAACTGCCGCTTCTTTTCTTTTCATCAGCGTCACCGCGGCTTCGTTCTTCGGTCTGTCGGGTTTTTGTATTGCCAAATCGCCAATTGAAACTCAGGGAAACACGGCGGCTCTCAAAAGTACCGAAATCAGTATACTGTAAACTACCGAAGTTAACGCTCGTATATTGACGCTGGGTTTTAAAGATATCACTGATACCGATCCGCATTGAAGCCTGATCATTGAAAAGTTTACGGCTGATACTTGCACTGGCATTGGCGCTGCTTTGTTGCTGATAGATCAGGTTTTGCGAAGCAGAAGTGTATCGACAGCTCAACTGTAACTGGTATTTACTGAACAGGCTAATACGCTGACTGCTGGAGAATTGGTAGTGCCATTTGCCTTGGTCAAGTTTACCCTGGAACAATTCTCTAGAAAAGTGATCGTTGCCGGCATTGAGCTTATTCAACATATTCCACCACTTAGAGATTTTCACCGGGTAGTTCAGGTCGAAATTCAATGTAGTCATTGTACCGGCATTAGCCGGCATTTCTACAAGGATATTGCCTGACTGGCGATAAACAGTATTAAAGTAATCAGCCGCTCGGCTCAGAGTACTGATCAGGGAGATCCTGTCATCAAAAGTATAAGTCAACTCAGCCTGGTCATTGCACTGCACGCGTAGCTGAGGGTTACCCGTTTGCTGGTTGAGTGGATCAAGCACATAAGAAAAAGGTTGCAGGTCGCTGTAATCCGGACGTTTGATCCGGCGGCTCAGCGACAAGCGAAAATGATGTTTGGAGCCTGGTGAATAAGTAAAATACGCTGAAGACAATAAGTTAATGTAACTTGTATCAGGCTTAGTGATTGAACTGGTTTCTCCTTTGGCTTCTGTTTGTTCTGCCCGCAGTCCCAATTGCCAGCCCCAATTTCTCTTAGATTGTGTTAAACTGGTATATACTGCAATGATATTTTCATGGTAATGAAAGAGGTGTTCGTTCTGGGTATTATTGGTTTGTACACCAGCAATCTTAAGACCTGATTCGATCTTGAGTGTATTTTTCCAGGAATGTCTATAATCGGCTTTAATGGTGCTGATCCTGATCCCAGTAGTCGTTTGATAGTTCAGCTGAGGTTGTAAAGTGGTCATTAATGCAATACTGCCATCTTTGTAAAAATCGGCTCGATCCAGGTCAACAGTCAATTCGGTACCCAGCGTATCGCTATACTGATAGTTCAGATTATAGGTGTTCCAGTGTCGCACGCTAAGATTACAGCTAGTAGTTTGATAGTTGTTAGCACCTTGTTGCGAATAAGTAGTATAGCTGTCCGTATTCGTACTGGACTCCCGCTCAATGATGCCACCAAAAGTGTTATTGCGGTTGGCCACATAATCGGCGGTTACACAAAAAACCGGGTCGCTCCATTTATCCAGACCGCTGGTTTGTTGATTGATCATATCCGGGTATAGCTGTCGGATTTTCGTATTTTGAGTCAGATACCCCCCAGTATGCCAGGCACCATAACCGCTGATTGCTAATTTCCCTGCATCATAATTTAATAAGCTGGAGAGGTCTGTCCAATTGTGGTTACTTTGCGAAGTGCTATAGTCTACATTGCCTCCACCCCCCTTAGCAACCCCATTGGTTTTGATATTAATAATTCCGGTATTGCCATTTACTTCATATTTAGCAGGCGGATTACTGAGGAATTCTACCTGTTTTATACTGCTTGATGGCATAGCCTTCAACATTTTGGCCAGATCGCGCGCAGTCATCCTCACCACTTTATCATTGATCATCACCTGTACTTCAGACTTGCCGCTCATCTGGATTATATCTTCATTATCACTTACCGTTATACCCGGCGCCAGGTTCACAATATCCAGTCCGTTGTCGGCCAACTTCCTAACCTTCTCATTGACACTGATCACCGTACGATCGGTTTCCTGGCGAATGATAGGCTGGCGAGATATTACGCTGATCTCTTTTAATGTATTTGTGTCAGGACTGAGTTGGATCATCATATCTGACCTTAAATTTTTTAAAGTGTCTGTCAGAAATCCTGTATAGGTAATGATCATATAGTCTGCAGTTCCGTTATAGGTGAAACGTCCCTGATTATCGGTCACTGCAATTTTAACTGTTTTAACAGCCTGGTATAATCTGATAACGGCGCCGGATAGCGGTTGTTTTTTCTCATCATTTACAGTACCTGTGATTTGGGCTATTGCATTCAGACTGCAAAAAAGAAATAAATTGAGTAGAATTGTTTTCATATCCCAAAAGTCGCTTGCTCATTAAGGCAGGTCGCTTCAAAATATGATTTGGCACTACTAATCTTTTGGATAATCCTTTGGACTCATACCAGTCTCCTTTTTAAAGGCACGATTAAAGGTAGATTTGGAATTGAAACCCGCATCGTAGGCCACTGCCAGCAAGGTGAAATTTTGATATTCCGGCTGTTTCAAGAGACGGATTACTTCCTTGACCCGATAACGGTTCACATAATCACTAAAATTTTGACCATAGGTTTTATTGATGACCTTACTCAATACAGAAGCATTGGTTCCTGCCTTTTTAGCAAGTTCGGTCAAGGTTAATTCCGGTTCCAGATAAACCTTTTGGCCATCCATCAGTACTTCGATACTGGCTATCCATCCCAGCATCCAGCTCTGGTCTTCAACTGTGCGAATAGGTTCTTCTATCAGTAAAGGTTGATAAGTAAGTAGCAAGGATGGCTCGAAATTCAGCTTAATGATCGGCTTGGCCGAATAGGCACTGATTGCCATATAGTAAGTAATGATCGCGAAAGCAAAGAAATAATACCAAGACCTGATGTAAAACAGGTTAATGAATAAACCCAGTACATGTTCCGAAAAGAGCAAAATGGTCAGGACGGCGAATGCATATAGGAAGTTACGCAACCATTTAAAACTGGCCGCATCGGCAAAAGAGAATTCGTACCATGAAAAAACAACATACTGCCGATAATAGCGTATGGATAGGACTAAATAAACCATTAAGCTGGCTGACCAGCCCCAGTTATACCAGCTATCAAAATCCGGATCCGTTTCCCCATTCATCAGGTAATAATGTCCTACAATCAACTTATCCGTAATCACTTTAATTAAGGCCCAAATGATGTAGAGTATTCCGGGTGTAAAATGCAACCAGTCGCGTTTTTGCAAACGGTATTGCACATTGGTCAGGCTTTTTAGATAAAGATAAAGCAGCGGACCAAAAAATAGTGTATGGATGAATGGCGTATAAAATAAGATTTCGCGATAAGGCTGCGTATCATACCAGCCCGCAAATCCAGACATCCATGGAAATATAAAAAGCGCAGATAAAAAAACAAATGTACCTAATAGCCTGTCAGATAAACGCTCCTGCTGGTGTCCGCGTTTCCAAAACAAAAAAGCATAAACCACTAGATGCGTGAAAAAAATGAGTAAAAGCGAACTACGCAGGCCAAATTGGAAAAGCATGAACGAATATACAGGAATTGAAAGGCAAATCACAGTCTAACTGTTTTAGCCACAAAAAACTTATGATGAATCATAAGAACACTGCTTTATTTAAAGATAAAAATATATAGCACAGACTGTTTAACCGGGATTTTAAATGAATCAAATCCATTTTTCCATTTTATCTTGCTATGATTTCCAGAATTTAGTTCTTTTTGAAGCAACTATAAATTGCTGATTTTTTTTGCGAACTCTTTTCTCTAAAAAATCATCAATCAGAATGATTGATGCTGCAGCATTAATATTTCCCGATAGCCAGAAGAATATGGGAAATGATTTATCCGATGAACAGCATCACCTACCCAGACTCGCGGAATATACGCTTGTGCTAGGATTGATCCACCTTAATATTTCTTCGGCGTTCCGAATTTATCTCAAAGGTGACGAGCCCTATGATGCGATTTATACTTCAAAGCAACTACTTGTTACGATCAATGAGAGGTATAAGCAAATTTATCATTACCTGAATGTCATTGATGGCGAACTGGTGGACGATAAACGAAAGCAATCTTACTGGGTAAAGGATATGGGTCGACTGGTTAGCCAGGAGATTCCAGAGATAATAAATGACTATAAATCAATTACTTTTGCACTAGATGATTATGATAACCTACAGCTGAAGCAAATGACCAAACCTGGAAATCTGGCCATTCATTATGACAAAAATGCTTAGAAGGTATAGGAGCCTTTATTTTATGCGGAAATCGAAAGATTGTTACCGAAAACGAGTCGCGAAAAAAGCTGATCAGAAGATTAGGCCAGCCAGTTTGCCCTGGAACAGGTAGTCACTTTAAAGCGAAATGGGGTGACAGCTTAAATGCGGAACGACTTGCCATTTTTGCCAAAATGCCCAGTGTAATTAGCCATCTTTTTAAAAACCTCAATTTTCGGGATGAAAAAGCTTTTTTTCGGGCTAGAACAATAGGCTCAAAATGATTCAAAGCCTTATGATATTTATATTTTAGAGTATCATAATTCTAATCCTATGACCAAACACTGTCCTGTATTTCTTTTTCTCCTATTTACTGTTTTTGTGAATTCCGGAAAAGCGATGGCTCAGGACGTACAGTTATCAGGAACAGTCGTCGGATCGGGGCAAAAGCCTTTGGATTTTGTTACGGTATCAGTTTTAAAAAGTGATTCCCTCCATCAACTCAGACAAACATTTAGTAACGAGAAAGGCTTTTTTTCCTTAACAATCCCACGTGGAGATTATGTATTATTATTGAAACAGGTAGGGCGGGAGATATTCAAAAAAAGAATGGTGCTCAGCGACAATACTGATCTTGGTCAAATTAATGTTGAATCACCTATCCAGCTTAATGCCATAACCGTCACCGGTCAGAAGATACTTATTGAACGAAAGGTTGACCGCCTGGTTTTTAACCTTTCTAATTCTCCGGCATCATCTGGCATTAGTGGTTTTGAGGCATTAGCCATGACTCCGCTCATTGATACAAGAGATGAAAATAGCCTAAAAATCGTTGGCAAAAGCCAGGTAGCGATGATGATTGACGGTCGGTTGCTACCGCTTCAGGGAGAAGACATCGTTAATTATTTAAAATCTCTAAGATCTGACAACATCGAGAAAATTGAAATTATTACAGCTCCCCCCTCAAAATATGATGCGGTAGGAAATTCGGGAATTATTAATATTATCTTAAAAAAAAATAAAAATAAGGGTCTTAGCGGAACAGTTAGCAATACTTATTCACAACGTAAATATGGATCAGACAATATAAATACCACACTTAACTACCAAACCAATAAATTGGGAATTACAGGAAATCTGGGTGTCAATTATGATAAAGCAATTCCCTACGAAAATTTTGATATCAAAAATGCTGATAACGAATACTTATTGCTGCAAAAAAATGACCGAACGGATATTAAGCATGACTATGTTATCAGCTTAAACACAACCTATACAGCTAGCAGTAAATCCAAATTATGGGTTTCTTATGATTTTCGGCCCCGAAAATCAGATATCGAAATTTCAAGTTCCGCGTATTATCCCGCAACATCTGTAAAAAACGATTCATCGATCTTAACAAACGTTCAAAGAGAACGAAAAATCCAATCACATATAGCCAATATCAATTATGAGGTTAAAATTGGTAAAGACAGTTCAGAAAGGAAACTATCTTTATCCACAAATTATCTTAACAATTTCAAAAAGGAGCCGAACTATTTTGAGATTTTAAACAACCCTCAACTTAACTTTACTAAAACCGATAATGATGTCAGATATCAAATATGGTCTGGCCAATCAGATTTGAACCTGCCGAATAGAGTTGTAAATGTTGAAACTGGCGTAAAGTTTACTAAAATCGAAAACAGTCTTTATCAGGATTTAAGTACCAGCTTAAACACTGCGACCCAATCAAATAACTTTGCCTATGATGAGGAAATTTATAGCGCTTACCTAACTTTGGCTAAGAAGGTAAGCCAACAACTTGAAATTAGCAGCGGTTTAAGGTACGAAAATTCCCAGGTTGATTTAGTGCTGGGTGAAAAGATCAAAAAGTCTTTAGGTTCGTTCTTTCCCTCTTTCTATGTCACCTATACAACAAAGGAGCATGGGGTTTATTCCCTGAATTATACCAAACGAATTAACCGGCCAGATTTTCAATCATTAAATCCATATAAATTGTTCACCAATTCAAACGTGTATTCTGTCGGCAATCCGCTTTTAAATCCGTCGATCAATCATAATTTTGAGCTTTCTTACTCTAAAGACAATTTTTCGATTAACGCATTTTGGCAATATGAAAAAAATGGATATTCAAGCATTTTCGGCTTAGATGCTGCAGGAGACAATTACACCACGATTGATAATTTCTTCAACAAGAGTAGTGCAGGACTTTACATTACTTATTACAAATCGTTAACGCCATGGTGGCAGGTACAGGCTACCGGTGATTTTGAGTATCAGCATTCACACAGTTTCATCCAACAATACTTAGGCCAAAGTGGCACCTCATTTTATTACAATATCCAAAATAATGTTTTCCTGAATCAAAAGAAAACTTTCAAAATGAACATCGGATTTTGGCAAAATCTGCCAAGAAATGATATTAATATCCATTGGAAAGGCGCTTCAAATCTAAGTGCCGCGCTTAACTATACAACATTGCAAAAGGCACTGGTGATCAATATTGGCGTTTACGACATCCTGCGAACAAATTTGAGCCGAGGCCAAATGTACAATGATAATTATATAAGAAGCTTTAATAACTATTACGATGCACGAAAGGTAGTTATTGGCATGACATACAATTTTGGAAACAGAAATATTAAAGAAAATCGAAAAAAAGGAAATTTTGAAGAAAATCAAAGGGCTACATAGAATTAGTTCGGGTTCTTTTGATGGTTTAGTAAAGCACAGTTTATGATTAAGATAGACATTCAACGCGGGCTTAACAATGTAAAACTTTAGCCAATTATTTAACATAAATCTTTTAAACAATGAAAAGCAAAATGCTGAAAGACGCTCTACAAAAATTCAACAGTGTTGAGAATGCGTCACAAAGTTCTGACCTTGAGCCAATTACTATCGAAGAAGCCTTCAGGATAGTAGGCGGAACTCAGGAAAGCGTGGTTAAAGACTGTGGTACCTGGGGTGGGGCTTGCACCACCTGGGGTGGTTCATGTGGAACATGGGGTTGATCCATAGCTACATAATGGGCCGCGTGTTGCGGCCCATTAATTTCTTTCACATAACATCTAAATTTTATTACGATGTATAAAGTATCAAAATATCTGATCTTCAGTGATGTCTTGGATGATACACAAGAAGATTCCAAACGAATTGCTTATTCAACACGTACCGGTGAGGCTTTGATGATATCGGATTCACTTTACAATTCAATAAAGGGAAATGATTTTAAAGAGCTGAAATCGCCTGTTCTTCAAACACTCTTCAAAACAGAAATTATAGTTCCGGATGAAGAAAACGAATTCGAAACGATCTTAAACCAAAATATAGAAGCAGAAAAGGACAACAATTCATTGTCTTTTGTAATTCAACCAACAGCAAATTGTCAGCTGGGATGTCATTATTGCGGGCAGTCTCATGCCAAGCATACCATGAACGATGATTTGATCCCTAAAATAATGGATCGGATTTCACACATGTCATCAAAAAAGAGAATTGATTCTCTCAACATCACCTGGTTCGGTGGTGAGCCGTTAATGGGATACAGCCAGATCAAGAAGCTGAGTTCAAGGTTTATAGATTTATGTAATGAAGAAAAATGGTATTATAACTGTAAAATTGTTACTAACGCTGTAAGCTTAAAGAAAAATATTTCATTAGAACTGATCAACGACTGCAAGGTAACTTATTTTCAGATCACCATCGACGGAATGAAGGAGTTCCATGATAAAAGACGGGTAACTAAAGTAGACGCTAATGGAACCTTTGATATCATTCTTACTAACCTCTTAGATTTATTAGACCTGGAGGAGTTTAAAACTAATCGATGTTTTGTTGAGATAAGAATGAATATCGATAGTACAAACTATCAGAGCATTCCTGACTTAATTAATTTGCTGGCAGAAAAGCGAGTTCATGAAAAGAACGTCGGGCTAACTTTTGCCGCCATTCTTGACTGGGGAGGAAATGGTGCTTCAAACGACAGTCTTTCAAATGATTTCTTTGCTGAAAAAGAAATTGAATGGTATTTATTTGCAGCATCTAAAGGTTTCAAGATAAACGGTATCGTACCGTCAAGGCAGTTTTCGCCTTGTATGGTAGTTGATCAAAGCGCCGAGGTATTCGATGCGTATGGTAACATATTTGCCTGTTATGAATTACCTATCACCCCGGCATTCGAAAGCCCGGAATTTAAAATAGGCAATTTAAAGCTCCCTCCCGAAACTGATAATAAGGAGGCTATCCCTCGTAATTGGTTCAAAGACATAAAAAACAATATTTCCTGGTGTCCAAACTGTACGTACTTCCCTGTTTGTGGCGGAGGATGTCCGAAGGATTGGTATAACAGTAAACCGGCATGTCCATCATTCAAATTTAACGGTGGCGACAGGTTGATATTACAGCATTTGCTAAACAATACCGAGAATATTACTGAATTAATTTAGAAGCCCATAAAAACTGACCTCATGAATACTTCGTTATCAGATCATCTACAATCAATTATTGGCCTAGACTATATTCAAAAGCACAATTTAGACAAAAATCATGTCTTTTACTCTATCCACAATAAACTTCTGGGTGAGGTTTCTGCAGATGAAAGAATGAACATATTATTTCATTTTGAGGAAATTAAAAAAATCCTAAGCCGGGCGAGGCGAAGTCAAATGAATGTAGCCAACCTTGCTTTAAAGGGATTGGAAAAGCTCAACCTGACATACACTAACCAAATTGCAGGAATTGGTATGGAGTCAATACACTTACCTATGCTGGCGTATCTTGATTACGTCAATGAAAATTTCGACCTGGCTGAATTGCATTTAACAAGAAGTATAGAGTTATTACAAGTATTAATTGACCACGGAATTGAAGATTGTAAAATAGCATCCCTTGAACAATATCTAAATCTGTTTAAGGTTTATATGAATGTGGGTAAAGTTGACCAGGCAGTATCTATCGTGTTAAATTTACTTTCTTACACAATTGGTTATCCGTCGGGGCCAATAAATTTCTCATCGCTCCGAACACACTCCCGGAACGAGCAATTAGATGTTTTGCATTTTTACGTGAACAGCATATTTAAATTTCTGCTTTTAAAAACCAGGAAGGATACGTTGTTATCTACCTCAGTAAAGGTGGCGGTGCTTGAAAAGTTAGCACTGGACTTACAGTGCTCAGATCTGGACAATGATCTTATCCCTAATCTTAAACAAATGATATTGTTCGTTATAAATGGTAATTATGAACAGGAGGACTTTACTGCGGTCGTGCCGATAGAAACAATTTTTTCTCCTGATGTTCCATCTTTTCTACAATTCCAGATTTTACAACGAATGATTTATCCGGAAAATGGCTTGTTGATTTCGGGAGAAACTACTATTGATATGGAGATATTGAAGATATACGCCAAAAATGTATTGGAATTGACGCTGTAGGATAAACTAGCTATGAAAAAAAAGTTTTGTGCGCAATATGATAGTTTTGATTGCGGTCCTGCCTGTCTTTCCATGATAGCGTCTTTTTATGGCAGGGATTACGATTTGAGATTTTTAAGAAGCAAAAGTTTTCTTAACCGCAAAGGTGTTAGCCTTCAGGGAATTTGTGAAGCGGGTGAATTTATTGGGCTTGATCATTTTTCCGCAAAATTGACGCTGAACACCTTGGGGGCAAAAAATAACGAGGTTAAAATGCCCTGCATAATTCATTGGAATCAAAATCATTTTGTTGTTTTATACAAAATATCAAAGAACTTATTCACCCATAAAAACAAATATTTAATTGCAGATCCGGCCTATGGCTTTATTACTTTAACAGAGGAGAAGTTTTTAAAAGGGTGGATCACAAAGGGAGATAAGGGAATAGTACTTTTCCTTACGCCCGGAACCGGGTTTTATACAAAAGAAAATATTCCTGAGCAGAAATTGTCGGCGGGCTTTTTGTTTAAATATTTAGAACCCCACAAACGACAGGTGTTCTGGATGTTTCTATTATTGCTGCTGGGCACTTTAACCACATTGGTTTTCCCAATTCTTACTCAAAAACTGATAGACGACGGCGTAAATAAAAAAAACTTAAATATTGTTGGTTATATTTTGCTTGCTCAATTGGCGTGCTTTTTGGGAAATGTTGTCTTTGGCATTTTACGGAACTGGATTGTTCTCGGCGTTGGCACAAGAATTAATATTCAAATTATTTCGAATTTCCTTAAAAAGCTTTTGAAGTTGCCAATTGGTTTTTTTGAAACAAAAATAACCGGCGACTTCAATCAGCGCATTCAAGATCATGAGCGAATAGAGCAATTTTTGACTTCTCAAAGCCTGCTTATACTTTTTTCCACGATAACTTTTTCTGTATTTTTTGGTGTATTGTGGTATTACGATTATAGGATACTGTTAGTTTATTTTATTTTAACTGCTGCTTCTATTCTCTGGTCGATATACTGGATGAAAAATCGAAAGATGTTGGATTATTTTCGTTTTCAACAAAAAAGCGAGAGCCAGGAATCGATCTATGAGATTATCAATGGTGTTTCTGAAATGAAACTCAATCAGTTCGAAGCCTATAAAAGAGATAAGTGGGAGTTAATACAGGATAAACTTTTTAAAATTAACATCAGGATTTTGAAATTAGATCAAATTCAAATGTTTGGTTTTGAGTTCATTAATCAGTTCAAAAATATTCTTGTAACGTTTCTTTCGGCAACGTTTGTTATTCAGGGACGGATGACGTTGGGCGCTCTTTTAAGTATATCCTATATTATCGGTCAAATGAGCGGTCCTATAAGTCAGGTGATCACTTTTCTTAAATCTTTACAGGATGCAAAATTAAGTCTTTTAAGGCTTAATGAAGTGCAGGAACATCCAGAAGAAGAAAAAGCCGGCCAGGCACCTTTAATGAGTGAAAAATTTCTTTATCAAAATGGCATACAAAAGGGCATATATTTCAACAACGTTTCCTTTCAGTATGAAGGGCCGCAATCATCTTATGTGTTAAAAGATATTAACCTTTTTATACCCGAAGGAAAAGTAACAGCTATAGTCGGGGCAAGCGGAAGTGGAAAAACTACCCTGATGAAATTGCTTTTAAAGTTTTATGAACCTGTAAGTGGTGAAATTATATTTAATCATTTAAACCTTAAGGATATTTCTGCAGAAAGTTTAAGAAAGAATTGTGGCGTTGTAATGCAGGATGGATTTATTTTTTCAGACACGATTGAACGAAATATCGTTACAGGAGACGATGATATAAATTATGAATGGCTCAACGAATCTATTTTAATCGCTAATTTAAAATCGTTCATAGATGAACTGCCCCTCGGGCTCAATACTAAAATTGGTGCCGCCGGTAACGGAATTTCCGGCGGGCAGAAGCAACGCATTTTAATGGCAAGAGCTATTTATAAAAATCCATATTTCATTTTATTTGACGAAGCTACATCTGCTTTAGATGCCGAAAACGAGCGGGTGATTCATCAAAATCTACAGAGATTTTTCGAGGGAAAAACTGTTATCATTATTGCACATCGTTTGTCTACAGTTAAAAATGCAGATCAAATCATTGTCATAAAGAAAGGTCAGATAGCAGAACAAGGTAACCACAAGCATTTGGTTTCAACACGAAAGGATTATTATAATCTTGTAAAGAACCAACTTGAACTTGGGACATAACCAGCCCCGGTCTGATTTATTTCACGATAAAGGAACGTCGTATAGACTAATACATCATAAATAGCAAAGCCAATTACCTGTTAACCAATAAGGACAGCGCCGCGGTCGTCATCCTCGGATTGATTACCTGCGCCCGCTGTTACCGCTTGTTTAGGCTTTACCTCTGTTGCCTGTTCGCTTTTGCCGGTTACTGAAAACAGTTTAATAGTATCGCAGGTGCAAATTAATCTTGACTGCAAACCTTTGGTTTGGCTTTGGTAGGCTTGTGCTTCCACCCACCTAGAAATCTCTACTACTGCGCCTTTGCGGAGGTACTCGGCAAGGTCGGTATTGCGCCAATAGGTTTAATTAACGAACATGGCTTTTCCCTTTTTTTTCGCCCGCTTTGTTCTTTCATTTTTCGTTAATGGCTACGGTAAAATTGATAAGACTTTTGTCTTTAACCGTTTTAACCTCTTTATTTCCGGTTAAATCTTCCTGTGAATAACATAATTTTAATCTTTGGGCTGAATTATATTTTAATGCTTGTTTCTGGTCGTTTTAACCAGTTGAAAAGAAAGATAATTTAAAAAATTCTCCCGATAGGTCTCACCGATACTAATTTTAAGATTGTTGTTTAAATAGATTGAAGAGCCTTCTATATAGTTAATATGCTCGGTGGAAATGATGAATGCACGGTGAAATTGTTTAAATTCTTTTCGCTTTTGAGTTAGCTCTTTGATGTCCGCTAAAGTCAAGTATACTGTTAAAATTCTATTTTCAATCATGTGAATTTTAACATAATTATGAATGCTTTCAAATGCAATGACATCATCATACGCAACCTTAACAATTCTTAAATTTTCATCCTTATTTTTTACTAAAAAGTGGTTTTCCGTTATTTTAGAACCAGGTATAATGGGAAATAATCTGTCAATAGTAGCTGCGAATTTGACAAAAGTATAAGGCTTTAGCAAAAATGAATCACCTGCAACTTCATAAGCGTCAAATGCATATCGCGAATGCGAGGTTGTAAAAATAAGTCTTTTTGTTTTTGATCGTAATAGTCCGGCAAGCTCAATTCCCGAAATATTTGGCATATCGATGTCCATAAATATGATATCAATACTTTGATGGCTATCAACTTTATCTAATGCTGCTTCAGGCTTTAGATACACCCCTATTACACTTATTCTTGGAACAAGTTTGATGTATTTAAGCAGGGCATCAACAGCAAACTGTTCATCATCTATTATTATGCAATTTAACATTTTTGCAATCAAGTTAATTTTAATCAATACAATATGTAATTTAATTAAATTATAGCAAAAAATGTTAAAGTTTTAGTTATCGATAATAGATTGTTAAAATCTTTTTATATGAAAACCTATAACTGCATTATTATTGACGACGAAGAATATGCTATCAAATGGCTTAGCGAATATGTAAAATCACTTCCTTACCTTAGGTTGATACATTCCTTTCAGAATCCCGTTACAGCCCTAACTTTTCTATCGGGCGAGGAATACGTAGACTTGATAATTCTTGATATTAAAATGCCTTTGATATCGGGTATCGATCTATCCCAAAAAATCAGATGTAAAACCAAGAAGCTTGTTTTTAGTACGGCTCATAGAGATTTTGCCTATGACGCGTTCGAGGTTCAAGCTGACGGCTATTTATTGAAACCTTATAGTCTTTCAAAGTTTGCCAGCACCATTGGCGCCCTCTTTCCTAAAGAATTGGCAAAGCAACCTAAAGCGCCAGGAGACGATTTTTTTTTTGCGAAGAACAAGAATGATGAACTTAGACAAGTCAAAATTTTCATAAAGGACATTATAGCTGTAGAAAGCAAACAAAATTATGTGATGATTTATACGACCTTTAATCAGGTGCTTACACACTTAACCCTTTCGCAAATGTCGAGTATATTGAAAAATTATGAAGGTTTTGCACAATTTCAACGTAGTTTTATTATATCAAAATATTATATTGAATCTATACATGGAAATACGTTAAAAATGACAGGCGGAAAATTGGAGATTACAGTTGGAGACTACTACAAAAAAGACTTTGCTGCCTTTCTTTCTGATAAAGTTTTAAAATGCAGGACATAAATAAATGTCCTGCAATAAATTTTTACTTTTTAACAAATAAAACCCCGGTCACCGTGGAAGTGATCATAGTTGTTGTAGGATCAGTCTCATTTGATGAACGACTAACCGAGTTTGCATTACTAAATGCAAATAATTTGGTTCTGGAAATTTTGAAGTGTTTTTTTTTCATGTTTTTTTTTGGTTAAAGATGTTATCTAATATGAACTTTTGTAAAATTTTATGACAGAAAGGACAAAATTGTACTCAAAGACAATTAAAATGGGGATAAAGACTGCTAATGAATGGTTTAACAGATATAAGGTTCATTTAATATCATGGACTCTCTTCATTATATGGGAAAGTGTGGTAATCGGACTTTCTTCCGGGATTTTTGGACATCCGGTAACTTATATTACACACTATACATTAATCATCCTACTGTTTTATACCCATTCAATATTTACCTGGCCAATCGCATTAGCCAAGCCGAAACATGCGGTATGGAAAGCTCCATTATTAACAGCTTTAGAAATTGGCACTTTTATTATTTTATCATACTTATTGGATAAACTTTTAATAAAATTAGATTTCTTAAAAAATCATGGTCCGCTTGCCTTAACAGTTCCCTATACAATGCGGACGTTGTACAGGGGTTTATATTTTTTAGGGTTCTCCACGGGCTTTTATTACCTAAGGACATTTATTCAAGAAAAGAAGCGGTCATTAGAACTTGAAAAACAAAATTTTCAAGAAATACTTATACGGCGTGTAGTAGAAGAAGAACGAACACAAGCCCAAAACGCCTTCTTAATGGCACAGATAAATCCACACTTTTTTTTCAATACGCTAGACTATTTATATCATAATGTATCTGAAAACTCTCCGCAATTAGCAGAAGCGATTGCAGCTTTGGGATCAATGATGAGGTTTGCTATAGATGCTAATCAGGCGGGCAATTATATAATAATAGATGATGAAATAGAACAACTGGAAAACTTGTTATATCTACATCAAATACGAAAACCCCTATTTATTGATCTTAATGTTAGCGATGAGGTAAGAGACATCTCCATAATTCCTCTGGTACTCCTCACACTTGCAGAGAATTTATTCAAGCATGGCATTTTAGATGACGCAGAACAAAAGGCTGAAATTAGTATTTACACAGATAACACGAGCCTCATTATCGAAACCCGTAATGCTATTAAGAAGATGATACCATCAGGCCGATCAGGTACTGGTTTAAAAAACATTCAAAAACGATTGCATAATGCTTACGGGGAAAAGGTCATCCTCACTCATCAGGTAGACGAGAATGATTTTTTTTATGTCAGGCTCGACCTGCCTCTTTCATTATTAACAAATGCATGGACCTTTTCATCTCTTTCTGAAGAAACTGATAAAGAATAGCTTCGTGCATGCGTTGGTTTTCCGCAAATAATCGATTGATGTGAAGATGTATTAAGTCTGCAACAATAAGATACCTACTCTTGCCAACAGCGTAATTCTGGACAATTTGATAAAACAATTTTATTTGTTTTACGGGCATGTTAAAGTCGGTGGATTTTGGGATCAAGTATGTTTTTTGCGTTTCATATTCACTATTGAATAACTTATAATCGGCTTTTTTAAAATTGAATTCTTTAGCAAATTCAGTTGCCATGGCGGATACAAAATCTAACTGATCATCCTGACTTGCGAAAGCAATTTTAATAAGTGTTGTCATTGACCTGATAGCAAAATATTTTATGCTATAAGAATTACTTTTCAGCTGGAGAATATTTAGAGCGAACTTGCTATCCTGATAAAAAAAATCTTCCACATTTTCGATACTCTCTCCAAAGCGTTCGAGTTCCCTATTATATGTTTTAATCTGTAAGTCAGAGACCAGGCCACTATCCCACTGCGCTTCCAGGCATTTTGTAAATTCAGTTAGCACAAATAAGCTATGTCTATGATCCTTTAATTGAAACCTGATTCTGAGAAGATTACCATCTTGAGTATAACGAATAAAAAACCATCTTTTTAAATATGCTTTGCAAACTTTAAAGAACGCTTTAAGGTTTTTTATCAAAATTTCGTTGCTTCTCAATTCATGGCAAAAAACCTCAAGATATAGCCAATCGTTTATAGGAGGAAGTCGTCGCTTAGTTTTTGCGTTCGGTTTTAAAGGCGGTTCTACCCCTTCATAAACTTGATTTTGATGGTAAATACTTAGCAGCATTTGCCCTGCATATGCCTCTCCCTTTTCCGTTACTATTCCTGACCTTTTATCTATCAGCGCCTCGGCTATATAAATCATGTTTTCATGATGTTGACAACAATACCTGGAAAATGCCATTACATCTTGCCTATTATTTGGATCAAAAGTGAGTGTCTGGTCACCTGAACCTGTTTTAAAATGCTTAATAATTCCCTTATCACGGAACCAATGAGATAACTTTTCAGTAAAAGCAGAGATATTCGTCTTTTTTGCATAGTTCATGATCTCCTTAGGAATAAGCCAGGTTTCTGGATTAAGGATGAAATTCTTGTAACATATCCTGGGATAATGGTCTAAATCCGGAAAACATGTTTTAAGTGGGAATGAAAAGTCTGTTCGAATACCTTGATGTTGAAGGTCAGAAAGAAAACGGTAGATACTGAGGTCAGAACGGTAGTAATTGTATGCCGTTGGGATTATGGGCACCAGTCTTTTTTTTAATTTCTTTGAGAATAGTATAATAGTGTCATTAATCACTGATATTTCCAGATCATCCAAATTCAAAGGCTGGGTATCTTCCGACCATGACAACAGTGGTAATTCAGAAGCGTAAAGTCTTCGTCTTCTGTTAATATTATCTACATGCTTTTCAGCCTGGTAAGCAACATCAAAAAAATAAACCAAAGGGTTCGCATCCTGTTCAATTTTTGCAATCTCCTTACCCAGTCTATAATATTCTTCACCGCACATTGTAAAACGGCCGATTAAGGTATTTGCAGAACCACCGCCTGCCAGATCAATCACGGCATTATCTTTATATTTATGGTAAAGGATACTAAAAGAGTTCGGCAGCTGCGCCCCATTAGTTTCGGCTGATCCGCAGTAATCTTCCATTCGCACAACTTTTTCAGACGACTTACTTAATGCATAGATAAGATATTGATTATTAAATTGTTGTTTTTGTCGATCTTTTCTTGATATGCGAAATACATTATCAAATTCAGAGTTTTGAGCATTTACAGCAAGATTAGCATAACCGACACCTATTTCAGGATCCAAGGCTACAGCAAGCGGAACACTCTGCCTGTCGAATTTATTAATAAATGCTTTTTTGAACCGTTCTATATGTATGTTCTGAGCATAAGGCAAATGAGTATTCAGATGGTTAATCAATTCAGGCAGTAAAGCAATAGCCGGATCGTTGTAGTTTCCTGAAAATGTTTTTCGTTCTGAAATTACATACGTGGTTTTCAAATCCTTATGCACAGGTAAGCCACGTCGAAAAAAATAGTCGGTTCCTGTAATATTTGGCGCCAGATCGGTAAACAAGAGTTGTATAGAAATTAATCGTTTTAATAGCTGGGTAATTTTGCCTGTGGTCAATTCAAATCGTAGAGCTATTTCATCATATAATACTGATTTTTGACATTTATCCCGGCAACACTCAATTATTAACAACAATTCAGGGAAAATATCCACCTGTTCAATCTGAAAATGAGCGTTGACAATTGTAATGTAGCGAAGGCATGCCCCTGCTTTATAAACGGTGACATTTGTATGAAAGGACTTCACTTTTGATAAAGAGTTATTTTCTTCCAAAAATTTATCCTTATCATCCCAATCTCTGAAACGATGGATGTACATTGCTTGACCAATTTCAACTTCATTTCTTTTTTCTGACGCCACCACCGGAACAAGTGTAACAGCAGCGAACGGACCAAAAGGTGTTGGCCTATACTTTGCCCTATTAAAATATTTGTAATAGGAAAATGATATTTTTGACTCCAGATTTTCTAATTCGGCTGCAGGTAAATCTTTGATCAGCCGGTAAAAGTCGGGGGATGCATCTTTGATATAACTTTTCAGTTTCTCACCTACATTTTCAAGATTTTCTTCAAGGGTTAAAGCTGGTGTCCTAACGATTATCACTGGATATAACTCTAACTTTATTTTACTAGCATTCATTTTCATTTTTTTCAAGAAATAACCAACTTTTTTGTTCCTTTTAAAAATGCTGGTGACAGAACATTATTTTTTGGGGCTGAAAGGCTTCTTTTTATACAAATAGTTAGGCGCATTGATAAGGGGATAATTGATCTCTCTAAAGTTTTCTATTTCCTTTAGGTCCATCGAACGCGATAGAAAAGCACAGGATGAAATACTCCCATTCATCGGCGATTGCGGTCGCACAGTACTTCATCTTAAATAAAAATGTTATCTGGGCTTTTAAATTATAATGCGGATTGGGCCTTCAAAGAATGGTTTGTAAACCAATAAAATAAACTAGAAGATTTAAAGCTTTTTTTAATGTTAGCCATTGACCTTTAAACCAGTTATTTTTTCGGGTTAAATGACCTGAGATTCGGGTAATAAAAGGCTCCCAATGTTCGCTACTTCTTTCTCCAAGGTACTTCCGGCAGGAAACCCGGTAATGGTCATTCGCCTGACCAGGCGCGGTACGGTATCAGGCAGTTCAGGAATCTCCATGGAACTGAAATACCTGTATGCGCTAATTTTTTTGGGGTATCACGTTAGGGATCCCGATTGATTTTCGGATTATCCGGAATAAAAACCTCGGTTGTCTCTTTGCCGGACGGGATAATTTTTTCTTGATTTCAAATCTGCTGCTGGCAGACTTGTAGCAGAGTCATCAATCTGACTAGCAAGAGATAACACAAAATGAAGAACCAAACTTCATTAACATTTGGAGATGCGCAATAGCCTTGGCTGATGAGATAGAAAAGTGGGCCCACTTGGGCTCGAACCAGGGACCAAAAGATTATGAGTCTTCTAGTCTCCCGGACTCTCATATTCACAAATGCATATCTATCAAAGTATTTTACAACATTTACTGGCCTCAAACATTTACTTCGTTACCTACTGTTACGGTTTACCTTAAACCTTTAGATCAAATTTTTGATCCAATTATAAGTTTTAAATTTCTGATACAGCTCTGTTAAACCGCCTCACAAAACGAAGATATCATCCTCTACTTTATATTGTCTTTTAGTTATAAGTTATATAGACCAGTTACCTCAAAGAGAAAACATTCCGTAGACATTGAATACTTAAGGCACCAATATCTTTTATCATTTACTCACCATCAAAAACTAAAAATCTGGTTTCAATAACGGAATGAGTTTATGAAAAACAGAAAAAAGCAGAGTTCATCACAATAATAGTACACAAATATGCAAACTCTCATATTTTCCATTACTACATCTCTGAAACATATCATATATTGAGGAATAATGAAAAATATGTATTGGAATTTTTCATTCCAAAACGGACTAAAATCATAGTATTGAAACTATTTTAACTTTCTTCTGTGTCCTGTATTTGCTTCTTTTAAATAGTTTATATTAGTCCTTTCTTAATATTCATTTATTTTACAAGTCACCAATAGTATATTTAAATTCATTTTCAATTCTGATGAAATATCTTTTTACATTAATAATGTTCATAAATTCCCTGATTACATTTGGACAACAAGTAACTGGCGCATACATTAAAGATTCGAAAACCGGCTGTAAGGTTTGGGATGAAGATTATTCACCACATGACAGAGTTACATGGAAAGGAGCCTGTAAAAATAATTTTGCAGAAGGGCCAGGAACTTTAATTTGGCATCAAAATGGTCAAGAAATGGCACGTTACACAGGTGTAATGCAGAAAGGCAGACCAAATGGTATTGGTAAATATACTTATTTAGGGAATGGAGAAACGGCCGGAAATTTTATTAACGGGGTATTGCAAGGTAAAGGAACCCGGACTTTCTCTACGGGGCTTAAACTGGAAGGAAATTATATTGACGATGAGTTTTTGAATATAGATGATGTACTTTTAAAAAAACTTAAAAAGCATACGACTGCATTTTTAGATAGTACAGATATTTATGTGAACGATGGAAATTCTAAATCCCTTTTTTACTATACTATTGCACCAAAAGATAATATAAAAGGCGCACTGATTTTGCTCCCATCTTCTGGCGAAAATGCAGAAAGTGTAATTAGCTGCAATAAGAAATTAATACAGTCTGCTTCAGAAAACAATATTTTAACAGTGGTATTATCCATTAATAATGACCACGGCTTGGATGATGATCAATTAGCTCTCGATTTTCTTAATGTTACATTTAAAGAAGTTATGAATAAATATAATGTTCAGGAAAATAAATTCGTTATCGGTGGGTTTTCGGGAGGGGGGATGATTGCGTTAAGATATACAGAAATGGCAAAAGATAATAGTAACAAAACATCTATAATTCCAGCGGCCGTTTTTGGTGTTGATCCGCCCGTAGATTTGGCAGGACTTTACAACACCTCGAAACGGGATATTATGATGAATGGTGATAAAGTAGGCTTAAGTCCAGGTAAGATGAATGGGCTGAGGGAAGCAAAAATGATCATGGAAGAATATTATAAAATGTATGGTGGGGAACCTGACAAACATCCTGAAAGGTATATTCAATGTTCGATGTATTCCAGATCGGAGAAAGATGGCGGTAACGCAAAGTTTTTAAAGAACTTGCCTGTTAGGGTGTATTGTGATCCCGACATCTTATGGGCACTTAAGGAAAGAAACCGTGATTATTATGATATAAATGCTGCTAATCTATCTTCAATGATTAATTTTTTAAATATGAGTGGAAATAAAGAAGCAGAATTTATACCTGCTATTGGCAAAGGATATCGACTAGATGGAACCAGACACCCTCATTCATGGTCAATAGTTGAGCCTATTGACTGTTTAAATTGGATAGTTAACACTTTAAATAAATAGCTTATAATCTGTATTTTATAATTCTTAATGTTGATGCCATCCTGACAGTACACTCGTTTTTCCAGACAGATGTTATAATATTATCATTAAATGGTGGATTGTGATAGGCAAAAAAATCAATATCGTAAATTTCGTCTTAAAAAACGATTAAATTATGTATGATAATGATGATGATTTAAATCAATGGAAAGCCGAGAATAACGCAAGATCTGGTCGTTCTAATGACTTTAGTACTGGTAGCGCGGGATGGAATGCACATAATGCTGAAAAAACCAAATAGATGAAGAGAATTCTAGAAGAGAAAGGGAGTATGAAGATTATAGACGAGATCCTGACACATCAACCCATTCAGCAGCCTATAAATACGTTTTCTGGGCTTTATTGTTATATGCCATTTTTCTCTTTTGCCTTTTTTTAGATTAATAATATAGCCAAGACCTGCCAATAAACGAAATATATAATTATACACAAACGATAGTAAAGCTTATGTTATTGATTTTTTCAATAGCTATGTTCTCATTATGGTTTACCTTTTTTTAAAGAAGAAATTTTATGAGGGTGTTATTACATTTCTTTTCCATTTGTTGTGGTTTACGCCCGAAATTCACAGCCTTTTTATCCGTTTCGATTGGAAAGTTATTTCCATTTACGTCTATCTGCTGTCTGTTGAAGAAATACCTATTACTGGGTATTGCCCTGGGCTAAATAAAACCCTAACTTATACTCCAATAAGATCAGACAAACAGAAACTATTTTTCCCCTGAAACCTCTTTTAAACATTTTACGCTCAAAAAATGAAAAAGACCCTTTTGTTCGCAGCACTGTTGTTGACCGTATTCAACTCAGAACTCAAAGCACAGAACCTCTTCCAGATCTCACAGACCCTTTACGACTTCAAACAGCAACCATCAAAATTCAAGGATCATCTTGACTCCATCGGCAGGCTTCTTGCATTGGTAAAGGCAGGATCGGCAATCAAGCACAAGAGCCCAATGCTTGATCAAGTGGAAAAACTCTATGCTACCCAACTGATTACAAATACAACGAAATCGGTCGAGGGAACGGCATTTGTTGATGGTATAATATCAGAACTTTCTTCCGCAAGAGGCTCCTTTAACGGGGGGGAACTGGTCAGCCTGTCTGCATCGGTAAGCAAAATGAACGAGGATATAACAAAACTTGGCCAACTGGAGAAAAATCTTTTGATATATCAGGCTCCCCTTGATAGTACGAACAGGCAATTGCTTAAACTGCTCATCCCCAACATCAGTGACACGTTGAATTTATCGGATAGTCAGGCAATAGATAAAAGAATAACCGAAACAAAAGCAGCTATCCAGGCGATTAAGACCATTATCCTTGTCCAGAGAAAACAGATAACAGAAAAGATACTTGAAATCTCCAGAACAAACGTAAGCCAGCTCATAGAATTAAAGTTTGTCAGAAATCTGGTGGAGATCAAGAAAGGAACAGGTATAGCAATCACCGCAAAAGATTACAAAACTGCGGAGGACATTAACACCGAAAAAATGAAGGTAGAAGAATCAACCATAAACTCTTCTGGGCTTACCAATCTAAAGATCCCCTCCCAAGCAGAAATGATAGATGCCTTAGCCACCTATATAGCCAAACGCGCTAAACAGGAGGCAATAGTGTACTTTATGAAACAATGGAAGGATAAATTTGAGAACCTCACCGCTTTAAAAAAACTTTTGCCTGCTACCGAGGCCAAGTTCCGCACTTACGACGAACTTTCAGCACCAAGTTTTGACGGTTCATGGAAATATTCCTTTTCCAAGGACCTGAATATGCTCCCATCAAACGGAATAAAGTTTCTATCTGAAAAATATTCAACATCAGGATCCCTGACCCAAAGGCAAAATATAATTTATTTAAAGGATGCCCAGCGCATATCCACTTTGATCATCAAAAAATACAATTTTATTGAGATTATAGAATCTGTGACGACGATAGATTCCCTGGAGAGCCCCGGTCTAAAAACATTTGCCAATATGATCAGGATTATAAACAATGAATTTTACGACTTAAGAGACCCCAACGGTTACTGGATAAGCCAGTCTGGTTTTAACGCCGCGGTAAACAACCGGCCAGAATCGGTACAGATCCTTATCGAGCTCCTGTCTAACAAGTACCGGGAATTCTCCCTTTTCACCAACCTGAGAACAGACAGCATTTCCGCCATAGACATTGTCAGAATAAAAACCTGGATCTCGGGAACCCTTATTGCCCTAAAACACTTCCAGAACAGTCAGGGAGATGTATCTGGAGTTAAAAAGGATTTCAGTTTCAACAATTATTGGATTGCGTTTTCCGATCTCATCAGTACCACCCTCGGACAGCAGGTCCAGGGGTCTATAATTAAAGGGTCTGCAAGTTTTGCAGACGGCATGGGAGAGACAAGGAAGCTGATTGAGACCTATCAGCTGATCCAGGAAAAAAATTATGCGGCAGCATCTATGTCTACTTTAGAGATTATTAAGCCCTATCTAAATGAACAGACGGACGGTTATAAATCTGCCTCCAGGATCATCGCTTTTATTTCAGATATCCTGCAATCAAAAAATTCAGGGGAAATGGCTGAGGTAATTGCAGCCCACGCACTTCCACCTGCGTCATTCCGCGTCAAGCAGCAGCATACCTCGACCTTTTCCCTTGGTGCATATTTCGGTCCTTATGCAGGACTGGAATATGTGAAGGGGCAAGCAAATAAACTGCCGATGGTCATCGGACTTTCAGCCCCGATAAGCCTTGATTATAGTTGGGCATCTTACAATAAATCCTATATGACTTTAAGCATGATCCTGCTCGACATCGGTGCGGCTGTTTCTTACAGGATCAGCCATGACAACCAGGGGCTACCGGAAGAGGTACGCTGGTCACAGCTTTTCTCGCCAGGACTTGCTATAAGAAGCGGACTCGGCAATACTCCACTTGTGCTAAGTATAGGGGCACAGATGAACCCGCAGCTAAGGGATTTTGGACAACAGGCCAAGAAGGATGCGATAAGATCATACGTTGCTCTTCTTATCGATATGCCGTTGCTCTTTGCGAAAAAAGGCAAAGAAAGAGTAGCAAAAATAAAACAAGCTAAAGACGCAAATACTCAAAGCCAAAAAAAGTAAAATTTAAGATTAGGCAAGTCTGGATCTTTAATATCAACGGTGGAATAAAACTCATCAAGTTCTTTGTGTCCTTTCGACTTTCCCATTGAGGTGTGGAAAGCGCGGCTTTATTGGCCGGAACTTACCTCCATACTCCATAAGCCTTTCTTGAAAAGTATAGGCGAAAAACTCATTTCCTCTGTCCGTTTGAATACGTTGTATAGGAAAAGGCATCTGTTCTATTACTGTTTCAAGGAATCTCAAAGTATTGGTTGCTGTTCGCCTGGGGAAGAGTTCAACAACCTTGAAGCGGCTGCAATCATCGATAGCAGTATATTGATAAAGCTTGCCAGCTATATTGCAAACATCCATTTGAATGCGGTCCCCGGGTATTGGCCTGTTATAACGATGTAATCGTTTACGGTAATTTCGTCTTAATTTTAAGTATTGTTTGTTATTCTTGATCAGTATCTTATGAATGGTGGCTATAGAGAAAGAGCGATCATATAAACGCTTCATTTCGTCAGCAATACTACGGTGACCAAGCTTTCGATTAACTCTTAAATCAAGAATTCGGCGCTCGTCTTCTAAGGTTATTTGAGTATGTATTTATGTGGTCTTCTGCTGTGTTCACGAAGGCCATCAATACTAAACTCCTTATACCTTTTAATCCATTTTCGAAGTGTTGGACGGCTGATACCGCAACGCACACAAGCAACACCTGACACGCCAATGGATTCATAAAGCTTAACCCATTTAAGGCGTTTTTACTTCATTGTTCATTGTTGTTATTTATGTTGAAATGTGGTAAAACCATCAGTTTTTCCATCATTTCAACATAAAATTATGGAAAGGATCTCTATGAATCACACAATTTATGATCTGTTAAGGATGGCCACTTCCACCCGCTGCTCCGTAAATCTGTCCGGTTGCGTAACTTGCGCTGTCATCTGCCAGTTGTACATAAATAGATGCCAACTCAGCTGGCTGGCCCGGCCTGGCTAAAGGTGTTTTCTCGCCGAACTGCTCAATGGCATCCTGGGGTTGGCCACCACTGGTTTGAAGCGGAGTCCATACGGGTCCCGGTGCTACGCCATTTACACGGATACCTTTAGGTCCAAGTTGTTTTGATAATGATTTAACAAAAGCTACATTGGCTGCTTTGGTCTGTGCATAATCAAAAAGATTTTCTGAAGGATCATACGCCTGTACCGAACTGGTGGCAATAATCACCGATCCGGGTTTTAAGTATGGAAGCGCTGCCTTGGTAATCCAGAATGGTGCATAGATATTGGTCTTAATCGTAGCATCGAAACTCTCTTCACTCAAATCTGAAAGCGAGTCGACGGCCTGTTGCCTGCCTGCATTATTGACCAATATGTCTAGCCCACCCAGTTTTTCTACCGCGATATTAACCAATTCCTTACAAAAATCACTACTGGTAATATCGCCCGGAATGGCATACGCTTTTTGCCCGGCTTCGGTGATGATCCTCACAACTTCATCTGCATCAGTCTGTTCTTCTGGCAGGTAGTTGATTGCTACATCCGCACCCTCACGGGCGTAGGCGATGGCTGCTGCCCTGCCAATACCAGAATCCCCACCGGTAATCAGGGCTTTTCGACCCTTTAACCTTTTTGAGCCACGGTAACTTTCCTCACCATGATCGGGCTGAGGTATCATTTTACTTACCAATCCGGGAGGCTGCTGGGGCTGTCGCTGAAAGGGTGGCTTTGGATATTGTTCCAATGGATTCTTTAATGCTGTATTTTGTTCATTCTCCATAGTAAGATATTTTAATGTTTCACTAAGGCAACAGGAGAAAATTACCTTTGTTCAAATTATTTTCATTTCCAGACTTCGCCGACACCCTATCTTAGTGATAAACACAGTGCTCAATATTTATGATTCCGATTTTATGGTAAAAACTGATACAGAGCCTGCCCCGCAGTAAAATTCCGCCCATCCGTCCTGTCCTATAATAATTTCGCTATTATCGTGCCCCAGATAATCGCTGAAAATCTTACCTGCAAATTCAGTTCCTATTTCCATGCGCTTGCTTCCCGCCTCACCGTTTGATAAGATTACTGCGAGGCCCGAATTTTGGTGTTCCTCATCTCCCGAACGTGTCCAGCCAATGCAGCTTGGATGATCAAAATAATCCCGCTGAAGTCCATGAGCAAAGGCTTTTCTCAACTGTAGTAATGCCTCTAACTGAGGGAGTGCCGCCATGGTTACTTCATGGTCTTTTCCATCGTCTCCTTTATCGGTGTAAGCTGATCCGTATACATCAGCATAAAAAACGCAAGGGTAACCGGCTTCACGAAGTAGAATAATCGCATAAGCATGTGCGCGGAACCAAGGCTCCACCGTCTGTTCTAACGACTGGAGCGGTTGGGTATCATGGTTTTCAATCAGGGTTACGGCTAACGCTGGTCTGGATGAGACCAGTGATCCGTTTAATATTGTGCTTAGGTCGTATTGTTCACCTTCTTTGCTGGCACGAGAGAAGTTAGCCTGAAGGCTGGCATCAAATAACGACATACGGCCCTGGGTAGCATCAATATAATCCAGCATGGCCTGCGGATCGTTAGGCGACCAATATTCTCCCACCGTAAACAGTTCTTTGCCCGTTTCAGCACGAAGATAGTCTAGCCATTCATTGTAAAAATCAGCAGGCATATGCTTGATGGCATCCAAACGCAGTCCATCAAAACCCGTGGTCTGGTAAAACCACATGCCCCATCGCTTAAGTTCTTCTCTTACCGCAGGATTCCGAAAATCGATATCGGTAAGCATCAGGTAATCATAATTCCCGTTTTCGGTATCAAGCACATCCTCCCATCCTGCCCCATATTGGTTCTGAATACTATACACGGCTGATTCCTGGTTACGTGCGTCGTAATCTACACCGGTGAAGCATTGAAAATCCCACTTAAATTCGGAATATTTTCCGCCCCGGCCAGGATAGGTAAATTTGGTATAAGCATCAATCTCAAAAGCTTCGGAAATAAATTCATTTCTATTTTCGGTGTTTACCTTGCGTACCATAACCGGCTCATGCTCATCTGCTCCACCAAGATGGTTCAACACAATATCTACGTAAACACTTATACCGGCCTGTTGTGCAGACTTGATTGCCTGAAGATATTCCTCTTTAGTACCGTATTTTGTAGCGATACTTCCTTTTTGGTCAAATTCGCCAAGATCATATAAATCGTAAGAATCATAACCAGTTGAATCTTTTCCTTCCATACCTTTATGTGCCGGAGGCAGCCAAATGGAGTCTATGCCCATTTTTTTTAATTTAGCAGCATCTTCCTGCACCTTCTTCCAGAGGCTGCCATCGTTGGGATAGTACCATTCAAAGTACTGTAACATCGTATGATTTTCCATTTTTTTATAAATCTAGTAGTGCATATACCTTCTGAACGGGCCGTTTGTTTTGAATTTGGGCAATCCCTGTAGAATTTATTTTTATAATGAACAGATTGGAGATGCAGATGACTAACCGCTATCCCATTGCGCATAGAAACAGATGAGCACAATCTATCGAACGGCCAAACATTTTTGTTTGCTGCGATCATGCTGATAGTGGATTCTTCATCATACTTACATGCCAAGAGGGCTGATGGCTTGCTGTTGTTTAAGTAAACAACATGAACTGCAAGTTAAGCGTTTAGCACTTTGGATCAGTTTTTTTTTGGTAACTGACCAACAAGAGGCATATACTGAACATTAATGGCAATATAGCTGCTAAAAAATGGAAATAGCGATCTGAGGGCCAATACCGGATTAATTTGCTGAACCATTCGGGCGCTGGATTGTTGTTAAGTTAAAAATATGATTATGACAGATCCAAAAGAGAAAGACCTGCAGGAGCGGGAAGAAAATAAAAACAGTGCTGCTGAGACTCAGAATTCAGCCAGTGATAGCAACTGGGATACCCATCAGCAGATCGATGAGGAAGGTAATGAAATCGGTCCGGACGATATTAAATAAAGGAAATGAAAAAGATATTGATGGTGCTTTCCTCTCACAGTGAGATGGAAAATACGGACGGCAAGACGGGCGTATGGCTAGGTGAGTTTACCGACCCCTATTATGAATTTATTGATGCGGGCTATTCAGTTTCCCTGACCAGCCCTAAGGGAGGCAGGCCGCCGGTAGATCCAATGAGCGAGCTGACCGAACATATTTCGGGATCCAACCGCCGCTTTTTGGATGACGAGGTGGCCAAACATGCTTTTTCCCATACTGTGCCACTGAACCAGCTTTCGGCATCGGAATATGACGCACTGTTTTATCCGGGCGGCCATGGCCCGATCTGGGATCTGGCCAGGGATAATGACAGTGGCCTGTTGATCCTGGACTTTCTGGATGCGGGCAAACCGGTGGGACTGGTGTGCCATGGACCTGCGGCGCTGCTCAGCGCGGAAGGTCAGCGGCCGGGATTTTTAAGGGGCAAACGTGTTGCGGCCTTTAGTGATATGGAAGAAAAGCTGGTGGGCAGAGCGGGCAATGTGCCCTATCTGCTCGAAGAGACGCTGGGCAAGCTCGGCGCGGAGGTGAAAACGGCACTGGTGCCTTTTCTTTCCCATGTGGAAGTAGACGGCCTGCTGGTGACGGGGCAAAACCCCCTATCGGCCGGACCTACGGCAAAGGCGTTAATTGAACTGCTGGACTAAGAGATCAGTACCTGAATAATGGTAAAGGCATCGCCCAGACGGTGCCTTTGCTGTTTTATCCGTTTTCGGATGAATTGATTTATGGTAGAGATGGGCTAGTGGTATTAGATATGAATTTTAAGTCCCAATGATTTTTCTAAATGTCAGATTGACACTTGTCCCCATCGGTCTTGTTGATTTTGCAATCCTATGGTCCCATTTGGTCTGCAGGTCTCCTTTCATCAGGAGCAGCGAACCATGTTCAAGCCTTAGGGTATATTTTTCAGCGTGATCAGTTTTACGCCGGATATCAAAGCCCCTTACCTGTCCAAAAGACACAGATGCGATAACGGGGTGTGAACCCATCACCGTTTCGTTGTCACTATGCCAGGCAATCGAATCCTGTCCATCCCGGTAATAATTTAGCAGCACTATTAAAGCTGATCCCTGCTGTTGCTTCTACCGAAGCTTTCAGTTTCAAAAGTTCAGCTGTCCAGGGCAAAGGTGTGGATTTCCCGAGGGCATTATAGTCCATTCCCTCAGGATCCCCGTACCATGCAGAAAGCCTCCTTATGGTTATGGATACGCCAGTTGTGGCACACTTTTATATATATGGAATCTATAAAATTGATGCCCCGGGATCTCCCAAGGCAATCCCGTTTAAGGAACAGCACCATAGGCACATCTATTCCTTGTTGTAGCTCGACAAAACGATTATAAGACACCAGGCCAGGAAAGCAATCCTTGTAATAGGCGCAGATATGACCAATATAAAAGAGTAAAATGGCCGCTGTGAAAGGCGATCAGTATCGTGATGATCTCACTATCAGCAAGCGACACTTTTCTGTTTCGTATCTTGCAATTACCTGCATCAAGTTGGTATTTACTTATTTCGGACTCCTATTCTCTACAGTAGTCATCCACCTTAACGAAAATTTCAATAATTTTATCAGGAGCAAGCATATAATGTTGTTCTTTAAATTAGACACTTAAATACAAAATTTTACGATTAATTATTGATATTCAGATAATTACATACTTTATAGATCTCAATCAGCCTTATCACGAACTCACGTTAAATAGATTCATTTTTAGTTAAATAGGTATAAAAATTAACACTATGATAATCCGTTATTAGCATAGTTTGCATGCATATTTAATAATTTAGGAGCAGTAAATAGTAAACATACCTATTCCATCTGCATGTATAACAATATACTGGATACAATTACCGAACTTCTTTCGGGGGTATTGTATTTAGGTTTCGATCGTGGCCACAATTGTCCTTCTGCTGATAGAACAGCATCAGTAGCCGCTAACTCTTCTACTTTTTTAATGAGCAACATGATGCCACAGGCACCAAATAATAACCAGGGGCCATGGGCTGACCTTGAAAATTATGCCCGTTTACTGGTTACATCAGGAAATGAAGTTTACATCATCTGCGGTTCTTATGGTTCTGGCGGCACGGGTAGTAATGGAGGGATTACCTATACCATTGATAACGGTCGAGTTAATGTTCCATCCAATACCTGGAAAATAATTGTGGTATTGGCAAACGGTAATGACTATTTAAACCGGATTACTTCATCTACCCGTGTTATTTCGGTAAACATGCCTAATACAAACGGCTTAAATACCAACTGGAAAACATACCGTACAAGTGTTGATGCTATAGAATCAGCAATTTTCAACGGTCTTTTTTGTAGCAAAAAAAACAGCCCTTCCATCGACAGTAATTCTAACTGATAATGGGGCTTTCCCAAAGGCCTCCCTGTCCCTTCTAATGAAGAAATTGACGCTAAAACTGTGGTTAGATTTCATAAAACCTTCTCCTATTTTTTTACCCAAATCTGCACCCAAAAAACCGGTAAAAACGGTTAAGATTAGGTTCTTTTGTCCAATAAAAAACAATTGCAATAAAATTTCATCTTTCGTTGAAAGACAATATTAAGAAGAAAATCTGGGTGCAGATTTGGGTTAAAAATGGTTGATATTCATTACCCCATTATAAACCCAATAAAAAAACGAAACCCCCTAAATGAACAATTTAGAGGGTTATTGATACAGTTTGTACTGTGTTTGTCGGGATGGCAGGATTCGAACCTACGACCTCCTGCTCCCAAAGCAGGCGCGATACCGGGCTACGCTACATCCCGAACTTGGTATCGATCTTTTAATCCTGTTTTAAAAGTGGATCAACTTTTTGTCGGGATGGCAGGATTCGAACCTACGACCTCCTGCTCCCAAAGCAGGCGCGATACCGGGCTACGCTACATCCCGAACTTGGTATCTTCTTTTTTATTTCCCTTTTTCGAAGGGATTGCAAAGTAACGGATTTAAATTGACAATTCCATTTTTATTTGCAAATTTTTATTCTTTGCGGAGAGGGCGGGATTCGAACCCGCGGTACCGTTACCAGTACGACAGTTTAGCAAACTGTTCCTTTCGGCCACTCAGGCACCTCTCCTTCAAACCTCTCTTTTCTGCCCTACCGGCGTTGTTTTGAGGTCTGCAAATATAGTAAAACAAGTTATCCAACAAAAAAAAATTACAAAATTTGTTGATAATCTATACGCACATGATAGATGCTCATCAGCATCGTCTTGAATATCAATTTGATAGTCTCAATATCTTTTAACGTCAAATCGCAGTCATCTAACTGATTTTGCTCCAATTTGTAGTTAATTATACGTTCAACGATGTCATTTATGTTTTGTGCATCGGGATTTTTCAGACTTCTTGAGGCAGCTTCAACCGAATCGGCTAACATTAACACACCCGTTTCTTTGCTAAAAGGTATTGGTCCGGGGTAGCGAAATATGTTTTCGTCGACAAATTTTTCGGGTGTATTTTTCAAAAACGATTGATAAAAATAATCGACCCGGGTATTTCCATGATGTGTTCTGATAAAATCGATGATCGCTTCAGGAATCTGGTTCTTTCTTAAAATTTCAATTCCTTTATGCACATGCTGAATAATGATCTGCGCACTTTGCTCATAAGGTAATTTATCATGTGGACTCACAGCCGTATTTTGGTTTTCAATAAAATACTGTGGATTGTCTACCTTACCAATATCGTGGTATAAGGCTCCTGCCCTTACCAGCACAGAATTACCACCAATTTTAAATATCGCAGCTTCAGCAAGGTTGGCCACCTGTAAAGAGTGCTGAAAGGTTCCAGGCGCTTTAAAGGCAAGCTCTCTTAACAGTTTATTATTGGTATTGGTCAACTCAATTAAGGCCACATCCGAAGTGATACCAAAAATACGTTCAAACAGGTAAATTAACGGATAAGCCAAAAGCGATAAAAGTACACTAAAAACAAAAGGAATAAAATTCAACCATTCTATTTCGCGGAAAGACCCTTCGCGGAGTAAGGCAATGCCTATAAAAGAAACAAAATAAGCCAGCAGAATAAATAAGGCCGAAACTAGGAACCTTTCGCGTTTAACAAAGTTTTTTATGCTAAATATGGCAACCATACCCGCAGTAACCTGATAAAATACAAATTCGAAACTATTGGCCACAAAGAAACCTGCAATTAAAATCACCAGCATGTGGAGGTAAAGTGCCAAACGCGTATCAAACAGTATCCTGATGATAATAGGCACCACGCAGAACGGAATGTAGTACAAACTTGGGATCTCCATCTTAATAGCCCAGGTTAAAGCAAGCAACATTCCTGTAGTTACAATGAGGATTAACGAAAGCTGACGGTTATCCGCAAAAATATCCTTCCGGAAAAGAAAAAGGAATGACATTAAAATAGCCACTATAAAGCCAACCAATATCACCTGCCCCAGGTAAACCAATGCCCTGCTGCCAATAGTTTTGGTTTGTGCATCGTAAGTAGCTTTGTAGGATTCCAGTTTCTGATAAATTTCTTCGTCAATAACATCATTCTTGGCTACAATCAGTTCCCCTTTTTGCACCATCCCTTTTGTAGTGGAGATATTATTAACTGTATTATCTTGTATAGTTTGCGTCAGCCGCTCATCAAATACGATATTTGGAGCGATATGATCAATGGCGAGGTTTGCCACCAAATCGCCCATTACCTGATTAGGGGCCTTAAAATTATCTTTAAAAAACAGCAGGGCAGATTCTGCAGTAAAAACATCCTGCGTATTTTTCTCCTGTGACACATTATTTTCAAGCAAAGAAAAGTCGTAGTTTTTACCCCCCGCCTGGTGTTTCACATTTAAGCCGATAATTCCTCTCTGGTAAATACGCTGCAGCAATTTATAGGCAGCACTTTTATATACATCCTTATCTTTTTCGTTAAGTTGTTTTGATTTCCATTTCACATCAAATTCATTGGCAAACTCTTCCAATGCATTTGCAGTAATGCCATTATCCAACTGGTAAACGGGTAAAATATCTTTTAAGGCATTTTTTTTATCTGCACTAACCTGCGGGTTGGTTTTTAAAATAGCAAAACTGAAAGGCGAAATCAGATCCTTGTTTTTCCATACTGCATTTTTTTCGAACTCATATCTAAACCGGGGTTGTTTGGGCAGGAATAACGTAATAATGAAAACGGTAAATATCATCATCACATATTTTAGGTTTGATGAATATTTCCGGTAAAGAATCTTGTGTGAATTTCTCTTGATTTTAGCCAAAACGATTTAATTATTGTACTGTCAAAAATAGCATTTTTATCTAATATACATTTTACAGGTTTTGTTTGCAATTACCAGATTTTATATTTTATTTTATGATATCAAATTAATATCAATTATGTATCAAGAAAAAATTATCAATCCGCCATCTGGCTATTTAACATTCGCAGTAAGCATATTGTTGCTGGCTGCTTCCATTTTCTGTTTTGTTTCAGAAATTTTTCTCTGGGGAGGAATTTTATTAGCCATAGATATATTTTTACTATTTCCGGGCTTTTTAATCATTAACCCCAACCAATCGATGGTACTTACCTTGTTCGGAAAATATATCGGTACGGTAAAGGCCGACGGTTTTTTTTGGGTAAATCCCTTAACCACAAAAAGACGCTTATCGTTAAAAGCCAACAATTTAAACGGGCAACAGTTAAAGGTTAACGATAAACTGGGCAACCCCATCGAAATTGCCGCTGTGGTGGTTTGGAAAGTAAACGAAACTGCCAAAGCCGTTTTCTCTGTAGAAAACTACATGCAATATGTAAACATCCAGAGTGAAGCTGCTGTAAGGCATTTAGCCAATATCTTCCCATATGACCATGCTGAAGGGGAAGAAACCAGTATTACCTTAAAAGATGGAGCTGAAAAAGTAAGTGAACTTTTAGAAAACGAGCTGAACGAACGTTTATCCCGCGCAGGCATTGAAGTTTTAGAGGCCAGGATTTCGCATTTGGCTTATGCACCAGAAATTGCCAGCGCCATGTTACAGCGCCAACAGGCCACAGCAGTAATTGCAGCCCGTAAATTAATTGTTGAAGGCGCCGTAGGTATGGTAGAAATGGCATTAGAGAAATTATCGCAAAAAGGCATTGTTGAGCTGGATGAAGAGCGTAAAGCAGCCATGGTAAGCAATTTATTGGTGGTTTTATGCGGAGATCGCCATGTACAACCTGTAGTAAACACCGGAACCTTATATAATTAAGCTAATGGAATTTGAAGAAAAACATGGATTGAAGATCTGGTGGCTCTATCTGGTTACAGCAGCCACTATATTTCCAACAGCGGCCCTACTTATTTTTCAGCATAACGGCTTAAGTTTAGCTGAACTTAAAGAAATGTACTTCGCCCCGGTTTTTGCGCTTGTATCTCCGTTTTTAATCATTTTTTTAGTGCAACAGCATAAGCTCACCCTAAAGATAACAGCTGAAGAGGTTTCTTTCCGGTATCCCCCCCTTCACTTTACATCAAGTCATTTCCGTTGGGAGCGTATTGAAAAAGCTTACATCAGAAAGTACGATGCATTTTCCGAATACGGGGGCTACGGCGTAAAAAACCGGCTCTGGTTTAAATTTAAAGATAAGGCTTATTTATTAAACGATAAAAACAGGGGATTGCAACTGGAATTTAAAAACGGCAAAAAGCTCTTGTTCAGTTCTAACAAAATAGAGGATCTGGAGATGTTTTTGATTAATTTAAAAACGAGATATAATATACAAGCAATACAATAAGAATGGCGGAGAAAGATAAAAAAGCTTTTGTATTAAGAATTAGTCCTGCTTTATTAAAAGAAGTAGAAACCTGGGCTGCCGATGAGTTTAGAAGTACGAACGGGCAGATTGAGTTTCTACTTACGCAGGCATTAAAATCAAGAAAGAAAGGCAAGGCGAAAGAGGAATAACTGTAAATTGTTAACTGCCAATTGTTAACTGCTAAACTGATTTGGGCGTTACCCAAGCTACGCAAGGGTCGGGCTTTTTCAGGGCTGCGCTGCGCTCCGGTACCGATGAAGACCTGTGAAACAAGCAAGCATACCGTAATTAAATAAAAACAGATGCTTAATCGGTACTGAACCCTTACAATCCCTAACGCTAACCACCCCGTTTTAAATTAAACCTATCAGGTTTTTAAAACCTGATAGGTTTCTACTGCTCCCTAAGCAGCACCGCCCCAAGCAACCTAAACCTGATGGCAGCGGCAGCCCCGAAGCATGAGGGCTACAGCGAATAGCAGGACTAAACCAATCCCCAAGAAACACTACAGCACCTTTCCAAAACCCATTAAAACTTATTATTTCAAATGCGCTAAAATCATTCTCTATAACGTATTTTTAAACCTCGCAGGTTTTGGAAACCTGCGAGGTTTTTATTTCTGCCCAAGCAGCACCGGCCCAGGTAATCTAAACCTGATGGCAGCGGCAGCCCCGAAACATGAGGGCTATAGCAAAGAGCAGGACCGAACTAACTCTAAGAAACACTGCATTACCTTTCCAAAACCTACTAAAAACTTATTATTTTCAAATGCGCTAAAATCATTCCTTAAACGTTATTTTTAAACCTCATAGGTTTTGGAAACCTGCGTGGTTTGACTAACTTAGCGGCCTAACCAAAAATTCATAAAAATTAGTTTACATGAAAGAAGTTGTAATTGTATCAGCTGTGAGAACACCTATTGGCAGTTTTGGAGGCTCATTAGCTCAATTTTCTGCTACTCAACTCGGTGGTTTTGCCATTAAAGCAGTCATTGAAAAAGCCGGACTAAAACCAGAACAGATCCAGGAAGTATATATGGGCAATGTTTTATCGGCTAACCTCGGACAAGCACCTGCTACACAGGCTGCAAAATTTGCCGGATTACCAGATTTGCCTGCTACAACCATAAATAAAGTATGTGCTTCGGGCACAAAAGCAATCATGCTTGCCGCACAAAGTATTGCAAATGGCGATAATGAAATTATTGTTGCCGGCGGCATGGAAAGTATGAGTAATGTTCCCTATTACCTTGATAAGGCAAGGAACGGTTATCGCCTGGGCCACGGACAAATTACAGATGGTTTAGTAAAAGATGGCCTTTGGGATGTTTACAACGATTACCACATGGGTTCTGCAGCCGAACTTTGCGCTACCGAATGCCACATCAGTCGCGAGGAACAGGATAATTTCGCTATCGAATCGTACAAAAGAGCGCAAGCCGCACAAACATCAGGTAAATTTGCCAATGAAATTATAGCAATAGAGGTTAAAGACCGTAAAGGAGAAATCACTTTGGTTGATACCGACGATGAGCCCACAGCTGTTAAATTTGATAAAATATCTTCATTAAAACCTGTTTTCAAAAAAGATGGAACCGTAACAGCTGCAAACGCATCAACTTTAAATGATGGTGCAGCGGCATTGGTTTTAATGAGCGCTGATAAAGCAAAAGAATTAGGCTTAACGCCTTTAGCTAAAATTTTGGGCTATGCTGATGCGCAACAAGCACCAGAATGGTTTACCACTGCACCAGCAAAAGCAATCCCATTAGCTTTACACAAAGCCAATGTAAATGCAGAGGACGTAGATTTTTTTGAGATCAACGAAGCATTTTCTGTAGTTTCTATCGCTAATAATCAACTTTTAAAGTTAAACGAGAGTCAGGTTAACGTTAATGGTGGTGCCGTTTCCTTAGGTCACCCACTTGGCGCATCAGGTGCCCGGATTGTAGTTACCTTACTTTCTGTTTTGGCACAAAATAACGGAAAAATCGGTGTAGCCGGAATCTGTAACGGTGGTGGTGGCGCAAGTGCCCTCGTTATCGAGAAATTATAATCTTTGGTTTTGCAGCGTTTTTTGCATCTGATCGTATGAAAGTTATCCGATTTTACATCCTTTTAATCATTGGAACGCTAAGCTTTAATCTAAAAGCACAGCAATCACCAAATACTTTAAATGTTTTCCAGGATACACTGATTAAAATATCTGCAAGGGTTGTTGCTGCGCAAAGTGATGCTCAAAAATTAGAAATAAACGGCAATTTTGTAAAAACATTGGTTGATGCTTTAAAAGTCTCCAATTCTTTTTCCTACCCTTTCGATTCGCTTAAAAATGTATCTGTAATTAAATCACCAGATCAGGCTTTTAGGATTTTGAGTTGGTACATACTGCTCGAAAACGGTACATACCGCTATTATGGTGCCATCCAGATGAATACAAAAAGCGGCCCGTTGAAACTTTATCCCTTGATTGATCAAACCGATAATCTTGGCGATGCCAACGGCATTACCAGTAATCAGAAATGGTTCGGTGCCAGGTATTACGAAGTCATTCCGGTTAATAGCGGAAACCGATTGCCCTATTATGTTCTTTTAGGCTGGAAAGGTAATACACAAATAACCACTAAAAAGGTAATCGATATCCTTTCTTTCGATAAAGATAAACTCACCTTTGGTGCGCCTGTTTTTGACGGCAAAGAATTAAAAGGGAAAAACAGGATCATATTTGAGTATGCAAAATCAAATGCGATGACTTTAAAAACCGATCTGAAAGCAGGAATGATTGTATTTGACCATCTTGCTTCCTTTAATCCTGAAGTAAAGGGAAAATTTGAATTTTATGGATCAGACGGCACTTTTGATGGTTTTAAAATTATCGGTGGAAGGCTGAAATTGCAAGAAGATATTACGCTTAACAATGATCCAAATTCGAGTGATGAGTTTTATGCAGACCCAAAGAAAAATGTTAAACCCATCAGAAAGTTTTAATTCCTAACAAACCATTTACCTTACTCCTTACTTAAAAATTTGTGAGTTTGGCAATCGCTCACTATATTGCGCCCTGCTAACTAGCTTAAACAACACACAAATTCTGAATTCATAAACTAAAACCAACAAATGTTTTATGCAAACATCTAATGAAACCATTAGTATTGACCAT
>Ga0157371_10000465_pt1 | contig 49603 bp, 74 predicted proteins | sample C45metaG_FD_113462 | JGI IMG/M metagenome (GOLD analysis project Ga0157371, IMG submission 113462) | Corn rhizosphere microbial communities from Kellogg Biological Station, Michigan, USA - C4-5 metaG | ecosystem: Host-associated > Plants > Roots > Rhizosphere > Soil | place: USA: Michigan... | reverse complement strand
GATGAAAAATGTCCCGCAAAAGTCCCTGAAACAAAAAAGCCTGGTCATCACTGACCAGGCTCTAATGTTGGGATTATTTGGTCGGGACGGAGTGATTCGAACACTCGACCCCTTGCACCCCATATTAGCAGCATACGAAATGTAAGCTGTTGATTTTAAAGCGATATACACCCTAACAATACACGCAAATATCGAGCGTTTTAGGCGTTTCGCAAACGTAGCAATGCGGCCTCCAGCGGAGGTTTTGCGCATCCTTCTCGCCCGTTCTGGGCACATTCACCCTCCCCCTTTCGACACCTTTTCCACGTACGCCTGGCAGGCCGTCAGGGCGATGATCGCTCGGTCGCCTCGGTTGGCGATGCCGACAATTCGTTGAGCAGCTCCTGGGTCAATGTCGGCTCGGCCGGCGCCATCCACCAGGCGTCCGGCGTCGGCGGACGTTGGCACTCCGTTGCCACTGCCACCACCTGCGGCGGGGTTGGCGACGAGGACTGACAGCCGGAGCTCAGCAGTAGCGAGGCTATCGCGCAGGCGGGCAGCAGTTTTCTCAGCATCGGTCAGCTTCCTGTATTCATTTTGGGAGGATGCCTGCAGCTGCTGCTCGAGCAGCAGGCGTTGCTCCTGGTTGCGTCGTTCCTGGGCGGCAGCCGCACGGCCGATTTCGGCCAGGGCTGCGGCGTGCAGGTCATCGCGCTTGCTGAGCTGGCGTTCGTGCTCGAGGGCCTGATCGCTCAGCTTCAGGCTGTAGCTCTTCTCCTGGTAGCGCCAGGCGCTGCCGGCGGCCAGGGTCATGAACAGCAGCACGGTGGCCAGCACAGCAATGGCCTTGCCGGGGATCAGCTTCAGCCAGGTCATGCCAGTGCCCGCCTGATGCCTTCCTCGATGACTTCCGGCTTGTATGGCTGCGCGCCGTTCTCGTGCTTGATGATCGACACAACGAAGGTGCGGAGCACGTCGGGCTTTCGCACATCGATGATGTCGTCAGCCCTCACGCGCAACGCCTTTGCCACTGAGGCGATGTAGGCATCGGTGTCGTTCTCGTGCCCGGGCGCCCAGCGGTTGATCGTTTCACGGACTGTATCGATACCCGGGCCACCGACCCCCGGCATGCCGTCCTTGCCACGGTAGTTGAGCAGCAGCTTGCCCAGGGCGCGGATGCCGTTCTCTGGCTCGTCGAAGCGAGCGAAACGCGGGCGAGGAACGCCGAGCTCCAGGCCGAGCTGACCATTCCACTTGTTGCGCGGGTTGAAATCGATGTTGCCAGGGTTGTTGTTGCGGATGCCGCGACTGATGCTCATGGTTTTCTCCGGGCATGAAAAAGCCCGCACAGAGCGGGCTTGGGCTGAGGGTTGTGGTCAGGTGAATCGGATCGAGTGGCTCAGCGAGGAGCCGCCGAATGGATCCGGGACGTTAGCGAATGCCAGTTGGTAGCCGTTCTGGAATGTGGCATCGGCTTTGCGATAGGTAACTCCGTCGATCACCATTGTGGTGAACGGCACGGAGTCTCTTGAGGCGAACGACCCAGGCGAGTTGCTTGTACTGCCCTCGCCGCGGACGTAAAGCAGCAGCGTGCCGAGACTTCCGCCGCTGCTTGCGAACTGCAGGCTGAGGATTTCCCCCACTACCCCTGGGGTGCCTCCAGCTCCTGGCACAACGCTCAGGCTTGCCGGGGTGGTGCTGCCGACCTGTCCAGGTGAAGAAACCCACGAGTAGGCGTTATATCGCCTACTTGTCCCGTCGACCACCAGCGCCGCCGCCGTGGTGGCGCTCACAATCGCCGAGTACGCCCCCTCTCCAACCGCGTTCTCAGCGCGCACCCGAAACTGATACGCCGTACTCGCCAGTAATCCTGTCACGATGCGACTAGTCCCGGTCTGGGTGGTATCGAACACCCATGAAGAGTCTGCCGCGCGCTTGTACTCGATCCGGTAGCTGATCGTCGGAGTGCCAAGGGTAGCAGCCTGCCAGGTGAGCGGAACGCTGGAAGAGTCAGCAGGCCCAGCCGCAAGCCCCGTCACCTGCCCAGGTGCGACAGGAGGCGTATAGCTGATCTGCCGCACGAGGCCGTATAGCCCCGACCTCAACCCGGCCACCCAGGCGTGAAGGCAATCAATTCCTCTGCCGTCATCGACTCAATCTGCTGCTTCATCTCCCGCTGCCTCTGGTGGATGGAGAAACCGCGCTCGACGATGGCCAGGTTCATCGCGGCACCGATTTCCCGCAGCTCCCCAATGGTCACCGGCACGTCGTTGTTATCGTGGTCAGTCCAGAAGAACCCATCAGGAAGGACACCGAGCTTTAGCAGAGGCTCGATGCGTGATTGACTCTTGAGTCCGGCGTCCCATGAGCGGTTCTGATGTTCGAAAACCACCTCAACAGCCTCTTCCGCTGAACGCCACCGCTCAATAGATGAAAGGGCGCCGTCGTAAGGGTTCTGAGGGCCGTTGGTCATTAAGTGAACGCTGACCTCTCTCTGCCCAAGCAACTCGAAGGCCTGATCAATCAGGTGGTCTTGGGAGCCGTCATCTTCGAATGCATGGATCCCGCCGTCTCTATCCCTGAAGTATTTCATCATCTGAGCTCCCACCAGTCATAAAGCGGAAGAGAGGCATTGAACTGAACGACCTGGTAGGTAGCGCCAGTTGGGATTACAGCCACAGCGCAGCTGGTGTATAGGCCAGACGGCGCATAAGCGTTGTAGATATCCATTCCGTTTATTTTCAGGCCAAGCCCCCCATTGTTTGCACTGGATGGCCCACCAAAAACGGCGATTTGAATAGGCCGCCCTGTCGAGTTTGTGAAGGTAGTGGAGTAAGCCCGGCTCGCCTTGTAGGAAGCCCAAGACTGGCCGTCCCCGACTCCTCTTGGTCTATTTTCCAGCGCTGAAACTCTGGTAGCGAGGTCAGCGGCTCCAGCGCCAGCCTGCCAAACTGTTGCCCCACCATCGTCCGTGTAGAACGACTGCACGGTCACCGCGTTTGCGCCGGTAGCCGGCTGCACAGGCATCCCGCCGCCGTCGGCCTTTACGCTGGCCGGAAAGGAGACAGCGCGCCCGCCGGTGGCGTCTTGCACCCAGGTGACGGTGAACACCACCACGCGTCCGCTCGGCACGTTGGCAAAGCTGAGAGCGATGACATTCTGATTGAGCGCCACGCGAAAGCCGGCGGGCGTGGCCAGGTCGATGACCAGGGCGCCGCTGGCGATGGCCGGGGCTTTGAGGGCGTCCCACTCGGCAGGGACGTCCAGCCGATCACCCGCCGGCAGCTGCTTGAAGCGCCCGCCGGCGAGGACCACAGGACGGCGGGCGGCCATTACAGGATCACCGGCGAGTATTCTACGGTCACCAGCTCGGTCTCCGACTTGGCCCGGCCCAGGTACTGGCTGACCTTGTTGGCATTCGCCACGTCCGCTGCATCCAGCGCGGCTGAGACCACACCGCCGGCGGTACCCAGCCAGTATTCAGCGCCTGCGGTCAGGCCGGAGCGAGCGGCATTCGTCACGTTGAGGCGCTTGGCGGTACCGGGGGCGCCGTTGGCGACCGCGGACTCGACGAAGCCCCAGGCCTCACGGCCGTTGCTGTTGTCCGCCTTCCGCATCGCCAGCGCACCTGCGTTCGAGTACAGGTTAATGAAGTCACCAGGGCTGAGCGCCTCGCTGGCGGTAGCCACCACCTGGTTGGCGCCGATGCCGGCCGGCAGGAAGCTAGGGTCGAGTTTGCCGGTATCGTCGGCAGCAATGAGCTTGCCAGCGTCGGCCGCGCCCTGACTGGTTTGGATGCCCAGCAGCTGCTTGAACTTGCCGCCGACGATTGCCACGAAGCCTTGTACAGCCATGGTGTTACTCCTCTGCCAGCGCGATCGGCTGGTCGATGTTGATGATGATGCGGGTGGATGAAACGGCGTTGCCGATGAAAAGCAGGTGGCCATCCAGCGGCGGTATCTGGGTCAGGGTGCCGGCGGCGCCGAGCCATACCGGCCCGGGCTGCCAGTTCCAGGCGGCGTCATCGAGCGGGCCGGACAGCTGCAGGTTGACGAGCTCGCCCATCTCGACTGCCGTGAGCGTGACGCCCGCCACTTGGTCGATATGCTCGGCGTCCTGCAGGTCGAGGTAGCGCACCAGCCCGGACCATTCATAAACCACGCGCAGGGCGCTGAGCTGCTCGCCGGCGAGGCGCTGCACAGCAGAGCCACCGGCAGGGCCTGGGTCACCCTGGCGGCCCGGCGGCCCCTGCTCACCGCTGGCCACCAGCACCGCGCCCGTCTGCTGAGGCTCGGCCACCAGCACATGCGGCACGGTGTCGACGATCACGATCGGGCCGTCAGCCATGGCAGCAGCCTCCGCTGAGGGTCACCTTGCCCTGCAGCCAGCGCTGCACGCTGCCGTCGCTGAAGGTGATGTCCAGGTTGTAGCGGGCCTCGCTCCAGTCGATAGCGGCCGTTTGCTCGGCAGTCATCTCCAGCAGCAGGCGGCCGAGGCCTGTGATGGCCAGTCCGCCGTTTGCCGTGCTGAACACCAGCTCGGCGCCCTGCTCCGGCGTGATCACCAGCTCGGCGCTGCAGCCGGTGAGGTCGACGGGCAGCTGGTAAACGAGTGTGCCGCCGGTGGCGCGCTGGCCCAGGCCATTGAGGTCGTTGTACTCGATGGTGTCCGCATCCACTGGCATGGCGATGCGGAACGGCTCGCGGGCCTTGTCGCGGTTCAGGGCCGACCACTGGCTTACGCCCTCGATCCATGTTGGCCACTCGCCCGGCAGGCCGTGCGCCGGCACAGTGATTTGCAGCGGCGCGGTCGGCATAATCGCGCTGATCGGCCGGTAGGTGTAGGTGGGCTGCATCAGCAGCAACGGTTTGCGCAGCGTGGCGCCTTTTATCACGGGCAGGTCTAGGCAGGCCGGCTGCATGGCTGGCTTCTCCGTTTATGGGGCGTCAGTTGAAGGTAAGTGTTACGCGGCGTTGCTCGCCGGCAGCCCAGGGCAATGCGGGAACATCGACCGGCCAAAGCCATTGGCTCTTGTTGGTTGGCTCGTCAAAGCCGTAAGTAGCCGAGGTGTTGAGAAACTGATATCCGTCGAGGTCCACTGCCTGAAGAGTGCCTTGAGGTATCTCGCCGGCCAAGGCGATCACGAAAAAGCTGCCCGCGCCTTCGTACTCCGCGAACGCTGTTACGAGCACGTTGGCCGAGCCGATCCCGGGTACATCCACTACCGAAGGGTCAACAGCACCGACGCTTAAATCATCGTAGAAACCATGCAGGGTCTGGCCCGCCTCGCTGAATTGGCCGACCGTGACCGAGATACCTGCACCACCTTCAAGCGCAGTAACACGCGCTTCAAGGCTGCTGATGCGCTGGTACAACTCAGCAAGCATTCCTGCGGTGATGCCGGCGTAAATCACGCTGCCCTCTGGCCAGCCTTGATCGAGCGTCCCCTCGAGCCCGCGGGCCAGCGTCGCCTCACCTCCTTCAAGCACAGCCTCGACGATTTCCCAGCGCGTTGCCGCCGTCCCGCTGTCGGCGATGCTCAAGCGGTAGCGGCCATCGGCCAAATCCAGCGCGATGGAAGTCACACCAGCAGCCAGCGTGACCGGCTGCATCCAGTTGTTGATGAAGTTCATAGGGACCTCAGGTGTAGCAGATGGGGGCGATGTCCACGCGGAGTTCGCGGGTGACTGGGCACCAGCTTCCGAATAGGTTGCCTTGGTGCGTAATGTCTTGAGTGGCCGGGCCGCTTGGGCTCAGCGCTTGCGTGACGTACACGCTGCCGCTCCAACGGCTCACCGGCGCCTGCACCACGTTGCTTAGCAGCAGCAGCGACATCTCCATATCAACGCTCTGGCCGTCGGCCAGGTACCAGCTTTGAAGGAGGAGCTGCTGGCCCACTCGGGCCAGCGTTGGCACACCGCCGTCTGCCACCCAGCCCGACGAATAGGTGCTTGTGCCTTCGTCCGTACCTGTGGTCGGCCCGTCAACATCACCGCTGGGCGAGTAGTAATAGGAGAGCTCACGGGTGTAGCTGAAGACTCTCGTCCAGCTTGCGGTCTCATCCAAGACCAAGGTGCCATTGCGATACAGCCTGATGAACGCCTCTTTGAATTCCTCCCCCGCTCCCTGGTAACTGAGCGTGGCGAAGCTGGTTTCAGGCTCTCCGCTGGGCAGCGTCTTGTAGTAACCCCGTCCCCCCGTTTGGGCAGCCAGGCTGTAGGTTCCGGTGTACCGAACCCCGACATCGGAAGTGATGGTAACCAAGCCACCATCTTCGCCGTAGTACATCGCCACTGTGCGGTCGGTCGAAACGTCTTCTACCAGGCGCTCACCGTTCTCACCGATTGGCGCCCCTGCTTCGATGCCGGCTCCAAGGTCGAACCATGACTCGATCTCCCAGTTAGGAAAACCGGAGATAACGTTCCGGGCTTTACCGGCATACACTGGCATAGGCTGTTGATTCGCACCTGTGGTGCCGCCCTCGGCTTCGGCCGCGTTCTTCAGCACCTGCGCCGTGGCAGAAAGCGTATCGGCAGAACCTGCCAGGCTGACCTGCAGCCATCCACCATGGCATTGCCAGACCGCCTTGTTGCCTGTCGGCGTGGCATGCGCGAAACGTACCTGCCCGCTACCTCCTACAGGGCGATCCATAGCGACTGTCAGCTGATACTGCTCAAGCTCCCCACTTAGAACTCCGAAGCGCCTGATCGTCAGGTTGACACTCCCGTCATTCGGGGACTGCAACCGCACCAGCCAAGCCCGCTGGCCGGAATCCACGTAGATCCAGCCACTGCCGCCTATGGCCCGGCCATGTAGCGTGCCGCCTGCTAGGATCGCCTCACGCCACCATTGGCGGCCGGCCTCGACATCTTGTGGGGTGCTTGATGGTGCTGGCAGGTCCGGCACCCGAATCAGGGTAGTGTCGCCGCTCAGCGGTTGCGGGAACTCCATCCTTTTTCCATTGGGCAATTCAAGCTCGCCAGCGCGCACCAGCCCATGCCACGGGCAACCCCACGGCGGCACCCCGGGCGTGCTCATGGCGCCTCCGGCGGCACGCTGCCCTGCGGGTTGGCGAAGATGAACTGCACCTCGGCGCCGTTGGCGTCGGTCATGCGTTGCATGCTGATGGCTGGCAGCACGAACAGGCCGTCACTGCTGGTGAAGCCGCCTGCGTAGTAGTCGCGGTCGGGCACGGTTTTGCTGTTGCCCTCTTCGTCCTGCACGACTTTGGTCTTTTCGGTCAGCGGGCTGGCGATGCCGCCGCCGGCAGCTGCAGGCGGCGGCGTATAGGTGCCGGTGCCAACCGAGCCGCTCAGCCCTCCACGCGGCTCCTGCAGCTGCAGAGTGCGCTGCTGACGTGGCGGCTTGACCACCGCGTTGATGTCCTGCACCTGCTGTTGGCCGGTACGGCGCTCGATCATGTCGCGGCCGATCTGGCGCCGCTGAGCCTCGTTGTTCTTCCCGATGCTGCGCCGGTTGGCCTCGTTGGTCTTTCCGATGCCCCGGCGAATCTCCTCGTTCGTTGCCATGCTTACAGCTCCAGCAGATCAACGGGGACGCCCACCCGGTACGAGCGCTCAGCCGTGGCCGTGCGCTCGTCGCGGTACTCGGCCGGGATGTCCCGCGCCTGGGCTTTGAACTGGCGTGGGTAGGTGTTATCGCTCGTGGTGAACGAGTAGTTACCGGTGAAGCCCATCCAGCTTTCGTTGTACGGCGGGGCATCTGGCCGGCCGCCAATATGGGTGGTGAGCAACGGCGCACCGCCTGGCATGGGTGGCAGATCGGTGTCCGGCGCGGCCGGCGGCGTGAGCGGGTCACTTTCGCCACCGCCCTGGGCAAGCGCCACGCTGAGTGTGGTAATCGCCGTGCCGGCACCCAGGTCAAGCACGTGCTGGATGCGCCGGCACTTGCCCTGCCCGTTCGCACGGTCGCTCAGCTTCAGGGTGTGCACTAGGTCGATATCCAGCGCCATATCCGTCGGCACCTGCCAGTTCAGCGTCGTACCTCGGTGCGCACCGTTCAGCGTGGTGTTGCCGCGGTTTAGCAAGCAGACCAGCGCTGAGAAGAGCCGGCCGTCGTCCGTCAGATCCTCGTGCCGGGAGCCGGCGTCGGGGTTGCTGCTCTCCCAGTCGTCGGCACGGCTGTTCTCCACCTCGAAGCTCGTCGACTCGCGGCTGATCACTCGGGTGGCTTCGTCCTCACCCAGAGGCGTATACATCTCGAGCTTGTATTGCTCGGTTACCGTCTGCACCCAGCGACGCGAGCCGGTAACGCTCACGCTGAGCCAGAGGTTGTCGAAGGTATTGATCCAGGGTATGCCATCGCCACAGGGGTTCGTCATGCCTGGCGGCAGCTTGTAACCCCCAACACCGCCGACAATGGTCAAGCCGGCACCAGTAATGGCTGACTCCACCATCTCGGTGGTCGGCAGCTCAGTCGAATCGCGGCGCCACTGGCAGAAGCCCTGCAGGCCGCTAAGCCCCGCCATGCCGTCATGCGTCCAGCCGAAGCCCTGGGCCAGCTGCCACAACCGGCTATACCGATAGTCCAGCGAAATCTCGACATAGTTCGTGGTGCCGCCGTGAGCCTGCAGCTCGAGCTGCACGCTGCCGTCCAGCGTCTGGCCTGGGCCGAACACGAAGTGCGGCGTGGCGGCCGCGTACCAGCTGGTGGTGCGCAGGTTGCCGTAGGTGTCGGCATCCAGGCTGGCTGGGCGGGTGCTCATGCGCTCGCCGGCGTAGTCCCAGCGGCTGCGGCCCTCCAAGGGCTCGAACACGTCCGCCGACCAGTGGCCGCCGCACAGATCGTCGATCTGCTCCAGGGTCAGGCCCTCGATGCGCTGCTGCAGCTGGTCGCTGCACTCGCAGCCCAGCACGCGGGTGGTGGCGTCCCAGGTGGGCAGCTCGAGCAGGCCGGTGTACAGGCGCGCTTCGGTCACGACGCCGTAGCGGTCGCGGCTGATGTAGTCGAGCGTCACCGTCTTGCCGATCCATTGCGTCGGCACCACCGGCTGCCCTGGCGCCAGGTACAGGCTGAAGCCGGCCACCGCGGCGGCGCCCTCTTCCCGGTCGACGTCCAGCTGGCCGGTGAGGATGGCCGTCATGTCCACGCCACCGACCAGCAGCCGCACCCGCCACACGTACGAAGTTCCGTGCACCCGATACTCCGGCTCAGGCTGCGGCGCCGCCCCGGCCCGGAGCGTATTCAGCGGGCCGCTATTGAGCGGGGATCCGTTGATCATGTCAGGCCTCTTCCCAGGAGAATGACCAGCCGTGGCTGGTGCTCTGCGTTTTGCTCGGCTTGTCGGTGAACACCGAGTACACCGGCAGCCACGCCACCTGGTAGCGCACCGCGCCGGCCACCGGCGGCACGGTGACCACGCCATCGGCGAAGCTGCAGGCACAGTGGTACCAGCGTTCGTCATCCAGCTGGTAGAACGCCCAGGGCGCTTTGTCCGGCCGCGGTGTGCTGGTGAGCACGAAGTCAGGCCCGGCGCCGACCATGTTCGACACTTCGGTCAGGCGGAGCTCCAGCGGCAGCGAGTAATCCAGGCCGTCGAGGCCAGGCGGCATCATGCCGTTCCCGCTCACGCTGCCGGATGCCTTCGCCCAGTGCTGCTGCTTTACGCCGCTGCCATCACTCATACGCAGCAAGCTGCTGCCGCCGATTGGCGCTTCGCTCTGCTCGGGCGCGCCGGCATGCGTCACGATCGGCACACCGCCGAGCATGATGTGGAGGTGTGCCATGGGTACTGCTCCAGAAACAGAAAGCCCGCCAGGTGGCGGGCTGATCAACGACGGGTGGTGCGGCCGTGTTTCATGGCCAGGCGCTGCAAGTTGGGCCCCTGATCAGGTGCCACGTATATCTGCACCTGCTCGCCACCACCCTCCAGCACCATCCGCCCCAGGTTCGGGAAGCTGGGCGTGGAGGGCGCGGACATGGCCGCTTCGACCATGCCGCCGTCGGCGAAGGCCGGCATGTGCAGGCCGTTCATACGATCGAGCAGCGTGGTGCCGTACTGCTTCACCGCCGCGGCGCGCATCACGTATTCGCCGTTGGAAAGTCGCGCCAGGATGCTGTCGCTGGTGCCAGATCCAGGGCCTTGAACGTGGCCGCCGGTGGCGAAACCAGTGGGCGCAGGACCAGGATCTTGCAAGGTGTACCAGCCATTCGCGTCGGTGCCTTGAGGAGTTGCGAGGCGCACCGGGAGGACGATTTCGGTCTTGTTGAGCTGCTCAACCAGAGCCTGAATCTGCCCACGTATTGCCTCAAGGCTGGCGTCGTCCGATTTCACAGAGACGGGCATGTCCTTGAGCTTGTCGGCCTCAGCCTTCAAGTCGCGCATGCTCTGCTGGATCGCCTTGACCTTGTCCTCGGCCCTGGTGTTCTCAATGTCGTTTGCCGCCAGCTCAACACCACGCAGCTCCTTGATGAAGCCTTCGAAGCCGTAAGTGCTTTCGCCAGCGCTGGCCAGCTGCTGCAGGATCTGCAAAGCTGCTTGGGCGTTGGCTTTTGCTGCCTCAACGTCGCCGGAACGCAGCGCCTGGTTGGCTGCTGCCTTGAGGTTCTGAGCATCACCGAAGCTTCCGCCCTGGCCTCGGCCAAGCGTTGCCAACACGGTGCTGTAGCGCTTCTCGATGCCGAGCCGCTCTTCACGCACGCGCCCCAATTCGGTAGTAGCTCGGCGCTCAGCGGCAACCAGCTCCTTGGATGCCGTGTCAGCAGCCTTGATGTAGTCGGCTTGAATGCCTTTTACCCGAGCAACGTATTGCACCCTGGAATTGATGTCCTGCTCACGAACTGCCTCCTGTACGGCTTTGCCAACCTCGGCTAGAAACTGCATCTCCAAGTTCAGCCCGCTCTGCTGTTCGATCAACTGCTGGCGGTATCGCTTCAATTCAGCGATCTGCGCATCAAGCTCACCGTCTTCGAAAAACTTCGCGGCGAACATGTCGAAAAGTCCGCTTTCGGAGCGAACCTTCTCCAGCTCTTTGATCTCGTGATTTACCCTGTCGAGCTCTGTCGCTGACCCGGTCAACTGAGCCGCCCAAAGCCCCAGTTGTTGGCCAATCAAGCCTAGATCAGCCGCCGAGCCCACAGCGCCCGCGCCGATTCGGGTCAGTGCCCCACTGAGAGATGCCAGCCCCTCAACGGTGGAGGGATCCTGAACGACTTTATTTAGCTCGTTGATACCGTCGATCAGGGGCTGCACATTGGCGCTGCCAATCGCCTGGTTGATACTGTCGGTCAAGGCTGTCATAGCCCCTCCGATTGTCTCGGGCAACGTTTCTGCCTCTGCTCGCAATGTATCGAGCTGATCGACCAGTGCGGTTGTAACAACATCCGCCGTGAGCAGACCCTGAGCAGCCATTTCCTTCAGAGAGCCAATCGGCACGTTGAGGCTGTCGGCCAGCGCCTGCATCAGTCGGGGTGCTTGCTCGGCCACCGAATTGAATTCGTCACCTCGCAATGCGCCGGCACCCAGTGCCTGGGCAAATTGAATGACGCCGTTCTCAGCCTCCTGAGCAGAAGCGCCTGACACCCGGAAGGATGTCGCCACCGCTTCAGTGACCTTCAGGATGTCCGCTTGGGAGCGGCCGGCCTCGCGCAGCGGGCGGCTGATGCGGCCGTAAAGGGTTGCGAGCGAGCTCAGCGGCGTCTGGGTTGAAACGGCAATCCGCCGGAGCTCCGTTTGGGCCGTGTTGAACTCTTCTTGGCTGCCGGTGGCCAGCTTCAGACGAGCATTCATCAGGTTGTAGTTGTCGGCCGCTTCCCCCACCGCCCGGATAGCGCCGGTCAGCGCGGAGACCGAGAACGCAGCGACCAGGGCACGGCCAGCAGTTGCCAATTTGCTGCTCATGTCGTCGAGCTGGCGGTTTACCTGATCGAACGCCGCCTTCGAGTTGTTCTTCCCCTCGATGACCAGCTGGGTTGTTACCTTGCCTGCCATCAGTCGAACTCCTTCAGTAAGCGCTTGAACGTGTCGGGCTTGGCCTTGGCGGCGCGCAGGCTGATCAGCCGGAAACGGCGGTGCTCTTTCTCGCTCGCCGCAATGGCGTCGAGGTATGCCTCCACCTGGGCCAGCGTGTACTCGCGCACTTCATGCAGAGAGTGCCCAGCGCTTATCAGTCGCTGGACAACGGTGCTCCATTCAGCGCCCTTGCCAGATCCGGAAGGGCTTCGGCGAAAAACCCGGAGTTCACCCGTACTACCTCTGCAGCCAGGCGCACGGCATCACTGGCAGAAAGGCGCCACAGCGCAAACCAGTTGAGGTTGGTTGTCACGCGCAGCATCTTCTTCAGCTCGCCGGTGTGCGTGGCCGCGTAGTGGTTGATCTTCTGTACCGAGGCGCTGGCCAGCACCTCGACAAGCGCAGAAGCGGAACGCCCATAGAGTTCGAAATGTCGCAGTGCCACCGACCGCACCAGCACCTGACGCCCGCGCAGCTCGACCGGCTCAGCGTCGGCAAAAAGTTGTTTGAGGTTTGCCATATTTCACCCATAAAAAAACCCGCCTAAGCGGGTTATTGGACTGATGATGCGATCAGCGGAGCAGCATCATTAAAACTTTGAAAACCGACGATAGACCCACCAACAGCAGGAATAGGATCAGCAGCGCCGGTATTGAGGCGATCGCCCACTTCACCATGAAACGAACCATCGAGCCGAAGCTCATGTTGATGTCCATCACCACGACGGGCCTAGCGCCAGGATAATTCGCTAGTGCTCCCGATACCTCTGGCGCGCTTGCCGATTGCGCGGCCTTCTCTGCCTGCTGCTTGTAGAAAGCGTCGTAGTGGATACCGCACTTCACGCAATCGGCAGGGCTTCGCTGGATCTCAGACATTGTCGGGTCGTACTGGCAATTAGGACACTTCAAGTGGCTTCCCTCCCATTCAATAGGCGGAATCTAACACTGCAGAGCCAACGCCGAAACCCAGGAAGATTCTAGGCTCTGGCGGGCTGTATGAAAGCCCAGCTTCCCGTGGTAGCTGCCGAGTAGTAGCCTCATACCCTACGAATCAGGCCATGGAGGCCATAGTGAAGCTCGACCGTGCCATTCAGCTACAGCTCTTAAAACAGCTCGCCTCCGTCTATCCCAACTCAGATTTCCATGTGATTGAGAACGTGGGCTGCGACTACGAAGTTGGCATTGCCAACATGGCTTACCTCGCAGAACATAAATTGGTTTTCGCCAAATTCATCAAACATTCGGACGGCGTCGACTTCTCTAATTCCCCGCAGATTACTGCGTCCGGCCTCGACTTCTTGGCTGACGACGGTGGGCTTACTGCCATTCGAGGCGTGGTAACAGTTAGGTTCCACGAAGATACCCTGAAAGATCTGATTGAGCTTCGACTTTCAGAGGCGCCCATTCCCAGCGAAGAGAAGAATCGCCTTCTTCAATCTGTAAGAGAACTTCCTGCCGATTCCATAAAACACCTCACGACTCGACTATTGGACTTAGGTATGGACAATTTGCCCCGAGCAGTCGAGTTAATTCGTACAGTCCTAACGTGATGCCGTTAGGCTTCCTCAATAAAGGCCTATGTTCCACCCTCATTGCTTAATATCGAAATCCTGTACTTACGACCGTCGACATGCTTGCTTTCAAAGCCATCAAAAGCCTTCTCCCAGAAGCGCTCAGCGCCCTCTACTACATCAATTATCAACTCGGAAATTCGCTCATTTCTCAGCATATTCACAAGCAGTCGAACAGCCGAGATTCCAATACCCAGCCTGCGGTATTCGTCGAAGATTACCAGCGGGAAGATTTCTGGAGCGCTACTTCGGTATGTCAAAAAACCGGCAATCTCACCTCCGTACTCGACAACCAGCACAACCTCACCAAGAATCGGGCTGCCGTTACGAACGCGCTTGATCGCGTTATTCGTATCCTTGTCCAGTAACTCCTGAAGGATCTCTATTTCGTGAGCTGCTGCAAATTGCAGATTGGTTTCCTTCGCCATTCCCCGGCTCCTATTTGAAGCCTGAACCTTACTACCTTTCCCCGCCTGCTCCAACGTTGAGCTGTATGAAACTCCAGCTACCCCCGGACGGCGATGGGTAGTAGGTTCGCCCGCCTTTAGCCCGGGAGTGAATATGGACTTTCTGTCATCGCCAAGCGCCTTCTGGGCATGGCTTGTTGAACTGGCTTTCGAGCTCGGTTTCACCGAGAGCATCAAATACCTGGCACTTGCTTTCGTTCTGGCCATGGCAGGAAAAATCAAAGCCTGGTTTGGCCGGCTAAGGGTTCGCCTATCAGGACTTGCGGCGCGCCTCTCCGGCCGTCCAAGACGCGAACCGAAGAAGCCGCTACTGCTGACAGGACAACAGCGAATCGCCATCCGCGATGCTCGAGGCTGGTTCAGGCGAGAAGTCAGGCGTTGGAAGAAGAAGGACGCTGTGTGGATCAGGAAGTACCGGTTCGATGAACCGTGGATTAATCGTGAGCAGAGCCGAGGTCACACCTGCTTCATCATCATGGTGCTTTGGCTAGGAATATGGGTATTGGCGCTAGGGCTGAAAGAGATTGTCTATCTTCCCGAAGGCCCACTGGCAGCGTCGCCAGCCAAGGCTGCTATTGCGGGTGCACCGATGTATGCCTTCGAGCTGGCGTGGCTTCGCTTCTCTGGGCGAGCGACCCAGCTGCTTAGGTACCGGAATAAGGTGCGGATCTGGCGGTGGTGGCACTGAAATGCCTCACCACCAGCGCACAGCGTAAAGAATTGCGGCAACGCCGAAGAGCAGAGCGGCGAGCATCGCTGCATTGGCCAGCCTTTTCCCGACGACGCCTGCGTCTTCTGGATGCATATGTCCTTCTACCTTGACCCGGTGTTTGGGCCTATAATTGAGCAATGTTCTGCCCCTTGCTGACTCAAGGTGTGGGATGAGAAACCCCCGAAGGTGCCAGCCTCTCGGGGGTTTTGCTTTTTGGCTTGGAACACTTTACGCATAGGTAAAGGTCCTCTTACCTGCTGCGCTCAAACACTACATCTAGTGTGGCTGTGAGCATTATTTCAGCAATTGCCAGCCAATGAACTTATTTCACGCCGCTTCATCGGTGTTCTGCACTTCCCATTCCCAGATCGATGCCTCACCGACGTCGAAGATGTTCGGATCCGACAGCAGGCGAATGGATACCGGGATCACGCCGAACTCAGCAGCCTGGTTCAGCGGCATGCCGCCGTTGAGGCTGATGCGTGCGTAGAAGCAGGTGATGCGGCGCTTCTCGCCGTCGCCGGCTTCGTTGATCTGCTCGAACATCACGCGGAAGAACTTGCGGCCCTGTGTGAATGGCTTGATGACATCCACGGTCGGGTAGCTGTAGTTCACCTCGATCGGCAGGCGCTTGAGCCCGCCATCCGCTGGGGCGACGGTGGCGTTGATGGCAGCGGCCAGGGCGCCGCCGATCAGCACGCGGATGCCGCCCGGGGTGACGGAGTAGTCGACGCCGCGCGTGTAGGTCGTGCCGCCGCCCACGGCGGTCACACTGGTGACCACAAGGGGTATGTTTGCCAGGCGGATGGTGCGGTCGACGTAGGCGTCGTGCTGCTCTTCCTCGGCGGTGCCGGCCGGAACGCGCTCGACTGAGCCGTACAGGGCCACGGCGGCAGCCGCTGGGCTGAAGCTCACGGCCTCGCCGGTGATGTTGATGGCGGTCACGGAATTGACGCCGTCCAGCTCCGGCAAGCCAATTCGGCTCGGGTCCTGGATGACGATTTCGGTCTGCTCGGGTTCGGCGGTAACGTTCTGCAGCTTGAACAGCTCTTCGAACGCGAACGACGGATACGGCGCGACGCCGCAAGGGCCGCGGAAAAGTTGGGTGTAAAGCATGCTGGCGGTTCCTTACTGGGCGCCTTCGGCCGAGGCCTTGGCTTTGGTGGTCTTGGTAGTAGTGGGGATTTCTGGCTTGGCCCCCCCCTCCTCGATGCGCCGCGCACCGTCGGCTTCAGTGGTTTCGAACTGCTTGCCGGGCGGCACCAGGCGGCCCTCGACGTACTGGGGCGTGATCGCCTTCAGCTTCATGTGCTTCTCCTGGCCTGGGGCCGTCAGTTGTAGGTCTGCGCGTACTGCACGCCGACGGTGATGGTGATGCTGTGGGTGGTTTCGCCGTTGCTGGCCCAGCGCGGGATGGCCTCGTCTTCACCTTCCAGCAGGCCCGGGAACTTGCGGTCGGGCTGGTCTTGCCCGATGCCCAGGCAACGCAGGATGTCGACGTGCACGGCGTCGAGATCCTCTTCGTCGCAGGCCTTACTGAAGAACACCTCGATCTCGAAGCTGCGCGCGCGCAGCGCCTGGGTCACGGCCAGGTCGGTGCGCACGTCGCTGGCCCAGCGCACCAGGGCGTAGGGCAGCGGCGGCCTTTCGCTGGGTTTGTCTTGGGGGCCGTACACTGCCTTGAGGTCGGTGTAGTAGCCGTTGGCCGAGCGGATCTGCTCGAGCTGATCGCGCAGCGCCTTGGTGACCTGGGTGGCCTTGATCATGGCTCACCTCCCAACCAGACCCGCAGCCGACACAGCCAATGCGTGTGCCGCCGCGTTTCCGTGATATCCCCACATGCGGTGCAGACCAGCCGGCACGGTGGCGGCGCCGGAGGCGCGGGCGGAACAGAGGTGGTTCGCATCAGACGCCTCCGCCGTATCGGGCGATCTCTCGCCGCACACGGCGTTCGAATTCTTGCCGCAGGAAGGTGTTCGTCCAGCGGATGGTTTCGGCGCCCGTCAGTTGCAGGAACCAGTAGGCCATCGAAGGGCCCATGGCGGTCTGCAGCTTGAGGTTGCGCCGGTAGTTCTTGTTGGCTGTGCGTTTGTCACCGCGGGTGGCCAGAGGCTTCTGGCCGATGCTGGCCGGGTTGACGAAGCCAGCGGCGAGCTTCTTGCCGCGCAGCCCCATTACATACACCCGGGCACGAGTCGGGCTGACCCACTCGAAGAACCAACGCCGGTAATCGTCGACCCGCACGCCGGAGCTGGACGGGATGATGCGGCTGTTCATCCGGCCTTTGCGGGCGCGCTTGATGGTCAGCTTGCCGCGGACATCCGCACTGCCCAGGCGGGCGCCGAGGATGGACGACTTGAACACGCCGCCCATGCGTTTCACATAGCGCTCGGTGCGAGTTTTGGTAGCCGTGGTATTCAGCGCGCCGCGCAGCACTGGTTCGATGCTGCGGTTGATCTGGGCCAGCCTGGCCCGGGCAAGCTCATTGCCCACCAGCCGTACTCCCATGTCCATCAGAGCGGCTCCAACCAGATGTTGCGGACGATGCCGTCGTCCATGTCGTTGGGCAACGCGGTCACCAGGTAGGTGACACCGCCGACGGTAAGCCTGTCGTCTGTGTGCACCCTGCCCGCCTCGATCAGCGCGATCTCGGCGCGGGTGCGGTAGTCGATGACCTGGCCGTTCTCGTCACGCCAGGGGCTCTGCATGTCAAGGAACACCCGCACCCTGCGCGGAGGCCGACCAGCCCTCACCAGCTGGGCAGGCTCACCGATGAACTCGGTGGCGGTGATCGCCAGTTCGGCGCGGTCGCCGCGGTAGTCGCGCGCGCTGTCGATGTGAAACAGGCGGTGCTCGGTACGCAGGTAGCGGCCCTGGCGCAGCCGTTCGTCCCACCAGGCGCGAATGGCGACCTTGGCGGGATTACGCAGGCCGGTGGGGTACGGCGGCTCGGCGCTCTCCTTGGTGTCGATGCCGAACCACATCCAGTCGAGCTCGCAGGCCTGGATCTCGGCGTTCAGCTCCAGCAGCGTGGCCGGGGTGTTGAGGCGCCCTGCTCTCATATGCCCAGCCCCACGCGGTAGAAGTGCAGCATGTTCTCGGCCTTGGGGATGGACGTGTAGATGGTGCCCACCACCGACTGTTCGCGGTTGGTGTACAGCTCGGCGGCGATGATGAGGATGCCCAGGCGCACGCTGTTGGGCACGTCCACGGGCTCGCCGGCTTCGTCCGCCCAGGGTATCGGGCGGTTGATGAACTGGCTGGCGTTGTCGATGGCCGCGTCCAGTTTCATCTGCAAATCGGCATCCTCATGCCCATGCCGGATCCGCAGGTGGGTTTTGAGGTCCGCGAGGGTCGGCATGGGCATGGGATGGCTCCTTACTCGGTGCTGTCGGTTTTGGCCTTAGCCGGCTGCTCGTCAGTGGCCAGGCCACGGGCGATCAGTGCATCGGCGTGCCGCTTGGGTACGCTGTAGCTTTTGCCCCCGCGGCGCTTGATCTCGCCGGCGTCTTGGTAGGAACGCAGGGGCCAGACTTCGACGGTTTGCGGGTTGGGGTTGGTTTTGGCAGCTGGGTTTGCTTCGGCTTCACCAGCGGTGCCGCCGTTCTTTTTGCCCGGCTTGCCGGCAGCCTTGGCAGCGGCAGGCTTGGCTGGTGCAGCAGCGGCGGCTGGTGCGGTCGCTTGGCCAGCTGCTGCAGCCGCTGCGCCATTCGCGACATCGCCAGGGTCCGGCGCGCCCTGGGTGTTGCTGTTCTCGGTACCTTCCACGGGAATGCCCTCGTGTTCGGCGCCCTGATCGGGCGCCTTGAGTTATCGACGGGTGAGGATCAGCCGCCGGCAGCGCCGGTCAGCGGGCCGGTAACGAAGGCTTCGTCGCGGTACACGGCGAAGGCCAGGCGCTCCTCCGCGCGGATGGTCACCATGTTGTTCTCGAAGTCCTTGTCGTTCTCGGTGGAGACCAGGATCTCGATGTCCATGCGGTCGAAGATCTGCGCGCCGAGGCGGAACGCACCGGTGAGGAATTCGTCCTGCTGCATGGCTTGGGTGGAAACCACAGGGCGGTTCCACAGGCGAGCTGCGGTGCCCTCCTGAGGCTGGCCGACGATGTAGCGGCCTTCACCATCCTTGGTCAGTTCGATGGCTGCCCAGTCGATCGGATTGAGGACGATGCCGTCTGCCGGGAACTCGGACAGCTCAGCCTGCAGCAACGCCAGGCGCAGGCGATCGATGCGCTGCTCGCCGGTGACGACAATGCCACCCGGCGCGGCGTACGCCTGGGCCAGGGTGATCAGGCCCTGCAGGTTGGCGCCGGTGCCGTTGCCGTAGAGCAGCTGGGATTCTTCCACCATCAGCAGGCCGTAACGAGCACGCGCATCGATGTAGCTCTGCAGCGCGGCGGCATCGTCGAGGATCTGGCGGCTTGCCTTGAACAGGTGAGCCAGCGTGCGGACCGGCGCATTCTCCAGCGCGAAGGTGATGTCCGAGTACGGCTTGGCGCCCCCCTCTGCTACCGCTGCCGCATTGTTGGTGAAGCCGGTTTCACGCACATACTCGATGGAGTTGCTGGTGGTGGTGCCGGGGGCGATCAGGTCGCGGATGGTCAGGCGGCGCTCCGGCGGCATGATGATTTCCTGGCGGCGATCAGCCGGCACCAGGGAGCCACCAGAGCTGCCAACGGAGGTGATCGCCGCACGTGGCACCGAGACGCGGCGCGAACCGCGGAAGGAGCTGTTCACGCCCTGCATGGACTCGGCGCTGACGACCAGCTCGCCAGCAGAGTGCTGACGCTCGCCCTGGCCGCGATCACTGTTGGCGTTCACCAGCTTCTGCTCGGCTTCCTGCAGGCGGGCCTGCAGCTCACCCTGCTTGGTCAGCATTTCATCGACCTTGGCGCGGGTTTCCGCGCTCATGGCCTTGTGGCTGTCGACATCCTTCTGAGCCTGCTCAGCGTGCGCTTTCAGCTTGTCGCCAACCTCCTTCAGGTTGGCCTGCACCTGCTTGTACTGCTCTTCGATGCCTTCTTCACCGACCTTACCCATCTGGGCGTTCCAGGCGCGGTAGCTGGACTTGCCTGGCTGCACCAGGGCGGTAGCGGCGCCGAGGAACAGCAAGGTGCCGAGGATGGATTCGGCAGTGATGCCGAAGGTGAGCGGGATCAGCGCTGCGACGGCCAGCACAGCCATCAGGAACAGCGGGGAGAGACGGAATTTCATGGTGTTGTTCCTTATGCGGGAAAAGTGATTTTCGGGAGTGGCTGCAGGTCGAGCGCGACAGCGCGGGGCTTATCGGTCGGGACAGCGCGCGGCGTGTCCCCGCCGGCAGCGCGAGGCGTGCCGGACTTGAAATTGGCGAACAGTTCGCGGCGCTCGGAGCGCGGCACGCCGGCTTTGGCCAGGGCGATGTCCATGGCCTTGAGGGCGTTGTTCTGCTGGGTTTCGGTGGTGGTGCGTTCGGTCACTTCGTCAGCGGCCAGCAGGCCGGTGGCAAGGCCGAGCTCGACGGCGCGCTTGCCGCGGATGAACGTTTCGTCGTCCATCATTTCGGCCATGCTCTCGACCGTCTGGCTGCTGGTTTCCGCGTAGAGGTCGGCCATGGCGGCGTCGAACTCTTCCATGTCGTCGGCGACGTCGCGCAGGTAGTGGCGGTTACCGCCCAGGATGGTCCAGCAGTTGTGGATCATCAGGAACGCGCTGCTGGCCACCTGACGCTCTTCGCCGGCCAGGTAGATCACCGAGGCAGCACTGGCGGCCATGCCCAGCACCTTGGTGCTGACCTTGTGGCTGTGCTCGCGCAGGCGATTGTAGATGGCGATGCCTTCGAACATGTCACCGCCAGGCGAGTTGATGTAGACGGTCACGTCCCGATCGCCAATGGCGCGCAGCGCTGCGTCGATGCGCTTGAGGGTCACGCCTTCGCCGTACCAGTCTTCACCGATCACTCCATAGATGGTGATGGTGTCGGAGGTGCTATCCACCGCAGCCTGGATGGCGGGGTTCCATTTCTCGAGCGCGCGCGGGCTCAGCTCGCTGCGCAGGCCGCGAGACTGGATCTTCAGCTTCATGGGTTATTCCTTTAGCGGTTCGGCGGATAGCCAATTCATCAGGGCGGCGCGAAAGGATTGGCTTTCGCTCTGCTTGCCCAGTTGGTCGAGCGGCACGAGGTTGGATTGAACGGTGAGGATGTCGTCGCCGGGCTTGGAGGGCAGGTTCTCTTTGCGCCGCACTTCGCCGCGGGTCATGTTCCCGTTCTGGGTCATGGTTGCGTAGTAAGCGGCGCGGCCTGCGCTGTCAGCACGCAGGAAGGCTTCGAGCGAGTACTCGGCGTAATAGGTGATGCGATCCACTGCGGTGAGCAGCTTCTTCTCGACGCACTGCTCAATGGGTGCGGTGTAGCTCATGATGCAGTAGGTGAGGAACGCCAGCTGCTGCTGCTCCAGGCCAGTGCCCCAGTTGCTGCCCTTGTCGGTCTTCATGACCATCCAGGCCGGCACGCCGAACCAGCGGCAAATTTCCTCGACGCTGTGCCCGCGGGACTCCAGCAGCTGCGCGTCGGCGGGGTTGATACCGATCGCCTCGGGCGTGATGCCGTATTCAAGAACCGGCGACTTGCCGGCGTTCATGGCACCGCTGATGGTCTTGGCGTACTCGCGGAAGTCGGTCCGCTGCTCTGGATTCAACACCCGGTCCATCTTGAACGCTACGGTGGGCATCATGCCGTTCTTGAACGTGCTGTTTGCCGCGTCATCCGCCGACATCGCCGAGCCGAAGACGTCGGCGCCATAGCGGATGGCGGAAAGGCCAATCTTGCCGTCCAGGGTGAACGCCGGAATGTGCAGCATGTCCTTGCGCAGAATCTCGCGGCGCGGGCCCTTCTTGGGCGAGTACCAGTAGCGCAGCCGGCCGTTATCGTCCGTTTCGGGATTCACGCGGCCAGGCAGCAGGAAGTCGATGGCGATCACGCGGCCGGCTGAGCGGTGAATCTCACAGTAGGCGTTGCCCCACAGCAGCATCGAGGCGACGACAGCCTGCCAGAAGTGAAAGGCTGTCGTGTCTTCGTTGGGGCTGGTGTGCACCACGTCGTAGAGCGGGAAGTCCCGCGCTGTCTCGCGGCTGCCGTCAGCCTTGCGGCGGTAGATGTTGAGCGGCAGGCCAGCGACGGACATGGAGATGATGCGCACGCAGGCCCACACGGTGGACAGGCGCATGGCGTTGTCGACGTTCACGGTCTTGCCGGAGCTGGACTGACTACCAAAATAGCTGCTCCAGAACCCGCCGTCACTCAGGCGAATCGGCTTGCCGACCCACTCGGTTAGGCTGGCGGCAGGCCGCTGCGCCGAGGTGACCAGCGCCTGCATGAGGCTTTTACCCATTGGTCATACCCCGGCGGATGAAGCCTGCAATGCAGAACAGCGAGCAGGCGCCGGCGATCAGCGCCCAGCCGGTGCCAACCAGCAGCCAAACGCCCGCGCATAGCAACGCGAAGCCGGCCAGGCTGACCAGCAGGAATGCATAGAAGGCGTTCATGTGATGATGGGATTCCGTATGGCGTCGAACCAGTCGTCGTCAGTGTTGGGCGTTGTGGCCTGGGCCAACACCCGGCCCACTGCCATGATCAGCGCTACTGCGCCGTCGATCTTGTTGTCGTTGCCCTGCTTGATCGGTCGCACGACGTCGTCGTTGCCGGGCAGGTTCTTGCCGATCACGTTGCCCATGCACCAGGTCATGATGGGATTGCCGTCATGGTGGAAGCGGCCGCTCAGAATGGCGGCTTCCAGCTCCTTCATTGGCGTGGACATGTTGGTGTAGTTCTGGGTGATGACGACTGGCGTCAGCCCTTCGTCTTCGAGCTCGTGCGACAGGCCCGTGGCACCGTGGGGGTCAATTGGGCATTCCTTCACTGCGCTCAGCCGGCCTGCGTCCTTGGCCTCTTCCAGGATCTCGCGGTAGTCCACCTCGGCGCCTGCCGTTTCGATCAGGTCGCCGGTGTTGACCCAGGCCTGGTACCGCTCTGACATGCGCTGGTTGTCGACGCTGCGCACGGTGTCTTCCGGTACCCAGAAGCGCGGCGCCACGCAGAAGTAGTGGATGCGGTCGTCGATCACGCGCCAGAAAAGGCGCGCCATGCTGTTCATGTCGAGCTTACGGGCCAGGTCGAAGCCCAGCACGCAGTCCTGCCCCTCGAACTGCTCCAGGGTCAGGCTGGCGTCGGCGCTGTTGCGCCAGGCTTCCATGTTGTAGAAGCCCGCCTTCGCCGACACCCAGATGTTGAGGTGCTTGGTCTTGAATGTGTTGGTGAACCGCGCGGTACGGATGGCCCGCTGCTGCTGGCTCTCCAGGTACTCGCGGAACACAGAAATGCCAAAATTGGGGTTGGCCTTGGCCAGCACCTTGGGGTCGGTCCAGTCGTCGCCTTCGTCGATGGTCCAGATCCAGCCGAACAGCTCTTCGTCCGGCACGTCGCCTGCGAGCATCTCGATCACCTGGCGTCGCAGGTCGTAGCACGGGCCTTCGATGTCAGAACCGGCGGTGGTGATCACGAACATCAGCGGCTGCCGCCGGGCGCCCATGCCGGTGAGCATGGTTTCGTACAGCGCGGCGCTCTGGTGCTCGTGGTATTCGTCGACGATCGCGCAGCTCGGCGAAGCACCGTCGCCCGGGTTACCGATCAGCGGCTCGAACCGGCTGCCATCCAGCGGGCGGTTCATGTTCGAGGCGTTGACCTCGATGCCGGCCGCTTCCATGAGCATGGGCGAGCGCTTGACCATCAGCCGCGCCGGACGGAACACCTCCCACGCCTGTTTCTCGGTGGTCGCACCCGCGTACACCTCTGCGCCGAACTCGTCGTCAGAGGTGAACATACCGATGCCAACACCCGCAGCGACCACGCTCTTGCCGTTCTTCCTGGGCACTTCCCAGTAGCTGACGCGGAAGCGCCTAAAGCCCGTGTGCTTGCGCACCCAGCCAAACGTCATGGCGAAGCCGAACAGCTGCCAGGGCTCGAGCGTGACCAGCTGCCGCTTGAATGCCCACTCGCCCTTGGTGTGCGGGAGCATCTGCATCAGCCGCAGCTTCTTCTCGGCCTTGGCCGGGTCGAAGCGATACGGGAACCTGGCGCCCCGGCTCTTGGCAAGGTCGCAGAAGTGCCGCTCTACCGCTTCCCGCACGTACTTGCAGCACGGCACCTTGCCGGCAATGACACGCTTCCCCCACCGAATCGCGGATTCGACGTTGGGGTACTTCGTTGCCATGTGAGCCTGCGGTCAGACGAGATCTGCGAATGGGTTGTTGGCTTTCGCCTTCTTGCCGCCGATCAGACGGGAACGGCTCGACGGATCAAGGCCGAGCATCGCGCCGAAGGTCACCATCTGCGACATGGCCTCCTTGGCAGCAGTCAGCGCCGGATTCTTCATGGGGCTGCCCATCGCAGACTCGACAATCGGACCGTGCTGAACGACCAGTTCCTGGGCGGAACGCCAGTTGGCATACGCGGTACAGAACGCCTCGACGTTGTGTAGATCGGTAATGCACACGATGTGCTGCGCTAGCAGCTCGGGCACGACGGTCTGCCACATCTGGATGGCCAGCGGCTGCATCCACTCGGGCGGATCGACGTGCGTTATCTCGGTAAATTTGGGCTCAGTTTTATTGAGCGCCCGCTTACCAGGATTGCCCGCCAGAGCCTTCTTGGCCGTGGGTTTCGGGCGCCGGCCGGATCGCCCTGCAACACCAGGCATGGGCCGAACTCCTGAATTTCATTTTTCGCGGGTATGAAAATTTGGCTCCCCCCGTCGTTCGGGCGGTCTGCAGCTCCAGACTTTTGACCCACCCCCACCCCGCTGGTCGTTCAACCCGCCGGTCGGGCCGCTCCTTCAGCCACCAGACCGACACGCTGGCCGATCCTGTTGTGGCACGCACGGCACAGCGCTCGCAGGTTGTCCCAGTCCGTCGCAAGCTCCGGGTGCGTCTTCACAGGCTTGATGTGGTCGGTGATGTCGCTTGCGGCGTTATCGCAGTGCTCGCACACCGGATGCTTCTTCCGGTAATAGGCGCTCAGCTTCTTCCAGCGCTCAGTCTTGTAGAACGCGTCCGACTCATCACGTCGCTCGTTGTAGCGCTTGTGCACTGTACGCTTGGCTGCCTGCTGCTTCTCGGCGGCCAGCGGCGCGTGCCGCGGGCAATAGTAATCGCCACGCACCAACGTGCTGCAGCCGGGCCAGGCGCAGGGCTTAAGGGGGCGGACTGGCATCTGGCGCCCCTCTTTCCTTGCGGCGGTCGACCCCATTCCACCCAGCCGCAGGCCGGAGCACGGCGGCTAGGTTGCCCTTGGCGCGCCACACCAACCAGGTGAACACAGCCAGGATCAGCACCAAAGGCCATGCCAACGCGGGGAGCGTAAGCTTGCCGGTGGCGATGTAGATCACCGCAGCCGCCGCGCCTGCCATCGTCACCCATGCCAGGAAAGAGATATTGCGGCGGAATCTCAGCGCGCCACGCTGGAACGTGAACAGGCGCAGGAACAGCACCAGGCAAAGCCAGAACGTGGCCTGGTCGAGGAACATGCTCAAGCTATCCATTGGGGTCTCCCTGCACGGGCGGCGCGCCTCGCCTGCTGATCGCCGCAACGATCAGAGTGACGGCGAGTGCCGAGGCAACGAACGCCGCCGGGCCCGAGTAAGCGAATGGCCGGATCCCCCAAACTTGGAGGTCGGTCAGCGCAGGGCTGAACAGATAGCCCATCACAACGCTGATGAAGAAGAACACCAGCCGGTTGGCGAGTGGTAGGTCATGTCGCGTCATAACGAATACGAGCGCGCCACACACCGAGCCGGCCACCGCGTTGCCGTCGACGCCAGCCAGAGCACTCGCCACGCCAAGACCTGCGGCACCGGCCACAGTCACAGCCGCGACGGTTGCTGGCTCGCTCATTGAAACCTCCCATGCGGCCATGGGCCAGAAACGAAAAAGCCCCGCTCGTTGGCGGGGCTTCTGTGTGACGATCCTTCATACGTAAGATCGGCAGGATGTGAAAAATAGTGATGGAGCGCTGGCGTTGTGTCAACAGGTATTTACGCGGCCTGCTGATGCAGAACACCCTCGGCCAGGAGGATCTGCTCGGCAGCCTTCAGAGCCTCGCCAACCATCTCCTCCAGCACCTTGTGGATGTTGCGCCGCCACTCGCGCCGGGTCGACTCCGGGCGGCCGTCGAGGTCCCAGGTGTTCATATCGTAGAACTCAGCCGGCAGCACGATGATGTCGGCTGAGCGTTTGCCCTCCACGCCTCGCAACTTCGGGATAGCCCATACCGTCACCGCCTTGGCCTTGAACAGCTGTTTTGACGGAGACGCCACCACAGGCACCAGAGCACTGATCGCCTGCACCTTCCGCCCCTTGTGCGTGCTGAACTTCGCCACCAGCGCGTTCCAGTGCCTGGGGATCAGCTGGCTGTGCAACCGGGCGAACACCCAGCAATCGGCCTGCATGCGATCCGAACCGGACACGCCGGAGCCGACGCGCACCGTGTCCAGGTCGATCAACTTCTGCCAGGCCTGCTTACTAGTGTTGTCGATGCACTCGGCCGCCAACGCCGACACCACCGCGCTCTGTACGCTTGGATAGATCATCGCCCTTCCCCCTCAACCATCACCACTGTCGGCGCGCTCGCCAGATACGCCTCGAACACCTTCATTGCCTCGTCCATCCCCCGGCACACCACGCCCTTGTAGCCCTGCTGCTGGACGTCGTGCAGGAATGCCCGCTGCGTTTCGCTCACTACCGCGCTGTGCGGCGCTGCGGCCTTGAATTCGATGTACAGACCAAAGAACCCGCCGCGCGCCATGGGCAGCACGATGTCGCTCACGCCTGCCTTCACGCCCTGCGCCTTCAGCTTGGCGGCCACCGCCTTCACACGGTGCCCGCCGTTCGGCACGTGGTACGCCAGCGCGGCGGCAACCGGGTGGCGAACCTGCAGCCAGCGGAACAGAGCTGCCTGCTCCATGCCCTCGTAGTCCACCGATGGCCGGCGGGCCGCTGGCTTGGTGAGCTGCCAATTCTTGATGGGTGCGGCCATGTTCAATCCCCTGTGTAGTGCGTGCCGCCGGGGCCGCGTGTGTTTGGTTGCTGGTACTGCTCGGCATCGCTGGCAATGACCTTGCGGGCTGGGCGTGGTGCTCCGCGCTCGGCGGCGGTCAGCTCCTGGCGCAGGTAGGCGATCGCCTGCTCTGGGCTCATCGCCTCGCCGCCGGCCAGCACCACGCCGGCGCCGTTGCAGGCGACGCAGCCGCTCCGGTGGTAGATGCCCTGGTACTCGCCGGAGCCATGGCAGATCTCGCAGCGCTGGTGCTGCTGGGTGGCGGTCAGGCGCATGGCGAGGCCTCGCGCTGCTTCTGCTGCTCCGGCTCGAAGTCGCCAAGGAGTGGTCGCAAGTGCTGAGGCGCGCAACCGGCCAGGTTGCTGATCACCTTGCCGCCCTCCGCATTGCGGGCGAGATTTTCACCACTGACGATCCACAGCCCATCGCCATCAGCTTCGAAGTACCCGTCTTGGCAAAACGCCTCACCAAACGGCGGGATGAAGTGAACGAGCTCGACGCTCCGCCCGATGTTCTCCACCAGGCTGAAGGCACCGATGATCACCGCGGTATCGCCCTGCTGCAGCTGATTACCCAATTTTCACCCTCCCCACGTAGAAATACCGGAAACGGCGCTATCGCCCGCCGCTTCTGGCTTGCAGTCATTTTTAAGAAGTGCAGGAACGACCACTTTTTGGCCGTGCGCATCGGAAAAGCCGCACTCATCGAGCCGGGCATGCCAGCGTTCCAAGGCCTCGCGGCGGCGGTCCATCGCGTCGCGGGTCAGATAGGTTTCGGTGGTCACGCCCAGGGCATGGTTGATCAGCAGCTCGCCCACCATGTGATCGACGCCGATGTCCGCCAGGCTGGAGCGCATCAGCTTGCGCAGGTCGTGGCTCGTCCACTGCCGGCCGCTCACCTCACGCATCAGGGCATGGCCGCTGGTGAGCGCCATGCCAGCACCGCCGCGCACTGGGAACAGCCAGGCCGTCTTCAAGCGAGCATCCGGCAGCGCGGCGCGGTACCGGCGCAGCAGGCCCAGCACCTGGGTAGTCAGCGGCAGCACATGCTCACGGCGGCTCTTCGTGTTCGCTTCCGGGATCACCCACACCCGCTCATCCAGCGACACATGGCCCCAGCGCGCCGCCAGCGTCTCGGCGATTCGCGTGCCGTGGGCCAGCATCATCAGCGGCAACATGCCCTTGGCCGGGTCCGCGTTGAACACTTCCACCAGGTGCTGCACCAACTCGGCCAGGTCGACGCGCGACAACGCCGCCGGCTTCGGCCGCAGCTTGCCCTTGTAGAAATCCCGGAAGGTCGTGCCGGCCAGGGGGTTGCTGTCCATGCGCTTCTGCGTCTCGGCCATGGCGAACGCCTGGCGCAGCCCCTGCAGTGCCTTCTGCACGGTGCGCGGCGCCAGATCCTGATGCATGGGGAACACCAGCTGGTCATCCAACGTCACACGGTCCACCTTGCGCAGCGCCACCTTACCCACGCGCGGCAGCACATGCTTACGCATCAGGCAGCCCATGCTCGCCCGGTACTTCTCGCTGCGCGTGCGGTCACCCTCGATGCGCGACAGCCACCACTCGACAACATCGCCGAGGCTGCGGAAGCCTGGTTTCTTGGCCATCAGCGGGCCTCCTGCTGGGCACGCATCGCTCTGATCTGCGACTGCAGCGCGTGGATCTGCCCGATCAGCGCCTTTGCCATTTCGATAGGATCGCCGAACATATGCTGCTCAAGGTCGACGTAATGACTTGCCGCATCACTCCAAATACGTGACCCGGGAAATTTAGGGTTCTCCACGTATGGAGCAGCCTCAGCCAGCGTCAGCAAATCTTCGATTGTTGGGCTTGCCATCAGCGAACTCCTCTGGCGGCACGATCCGCCTCGATTGAATCGGTTGCGCCGAAGGCGGACAGGCGATACACGAACGGCACGCTCTCGCCCGGGCGGATGACTGCCACCCGGGCATGCTGGTAGCGGCAGCTGAACAGCACGTAGCCGTCGGGAGTGCGGTAGCAGTGCTGGCGGTTCGGGACGATGCGGATGCGCAGGAGGTTGCTCATTCAGATATCCTCATCGCAGGCGCGATTTCGCTTGAGGTAAGCCAATCTTCGCTTTCGTGCGGTCAGAAACTCGGCGAGGCACAGCACCGGAAACGCAATTGGGCTGGTTACGAGCAGAATCACTGCGAGTGCAACCCCGAACACGTGGAGTGACAACTCACGACAGCCCTCCAAGAAGGTGGATACCGCGTAGCGCCAATTGGGCTGCGTGACCGCTATCCAGAGGCCGGCAAAGACCAGCTTCGCGACAAATGCGTAACGTGGCCTGAAGTGTTTTTTGGTATCCCACTGCCTCATCGCCTCGCCCCCATCGCCCGCTTCAACCCACCGTCCTGCAGCACAAGCCGGTAATCGTTCCCGCGCTGCACCCTGATCACCCGCCTGCCCATCTGCTCAACCCGAAAGCCGACGTGCAGCAGCTGCACTAGAGCCTGCGCCTGCGCGACGGTCATGCCACACCTCGGCGCGCGCTCTGCCAATCGAACACCACCACCACCCCGCCACCCTCGCGCAGGCGGTCCACGGTGCGGTCGCCCAGGGCGCCGGCCAGCGCCTCGGCGAACAGATTCGAGATCACCAGCGTTGGCTTCATCTCCTCGTAACGGGCGTTGATCACCTCGAACATCACCATCCGCTCGAAGTCCGTGCCGTAGCTCGCGCCAACCTCGTCGAGAATCAGCAGATCCGGCGTGCGGAACATCTCGATCGCCTCCCGCTCGCTCTGCTGCGCCTCCTTGCCATAGCTCGCCTTCACCTGCTGGCACACCCGCGAAACGGTCGTGTACAGCACGCTGCGGCGGTGCTCGACCATCACCACATTGGCGATCGCCGCCGCGAGGTGCGTCTTGCCGTTGCCCACGTGCCCCAGCAGCATCAGGCAACGCGCCGCCGCTGCATTGGCCGGGAAGTCCACGGCGTAGCGCCGTGCTGCAGCCAACGCCACGCGCTGGCCATCGGTCGCGGCCCGGTAGTTCTCGAAGGTCTTGGTCTTGAAGCGCGGCGGGATCAGCGCCTGCCCCAGTTGCCGCTCGAGGCGAGCCGACACCGCTTGGCGTAGCTGCTCGTCGCGCTCTTGCGCCTCGGCAACGGCCTGGGCTTGGCGTGAGCACTCCGGGCAGCCGGAAAGCTGGCCCTCTCGCAGCACCGTCGCGATGTAATCGCCATGGCTCGGGCACTTCGCCGGCTGGGTGCCGGATATCCCGGCGGACTGCTGCAGGCGCGCCAGGCTTGCGCCCAACGGGTTAGAGCTGGAACGTTCCATCGGCATTGGCCTCCAGGCCGGCATGTGGTTCTTGGTTGGCCAGCCCGGTGTGCTGGCTGGTGCGGCCAGGGCGAGTACCCTGGGTGGCAGCAGTGCGCACGGCATTGCGGTGGATCGACGCCACCAGCTCGCGGCACCAGCTGCCCTGGTTGTGCGAGGCGTCGCGGGTCATCCAGTACGACACGAACTCCGCGATGGCCTGCTTGGTCACCTGGTCACCAGGCACGCCGATCAGCTTCAGGTGCGGCGCCAGGCTCACCTCGTCGGGTGCCCAGCCCTCGAACATCTCGAACCGCTGGCGAGCCTCAATTCCCGCTGTCGGGCTCGGCGCCTGTTGTTGTTGTTCTTTATCTCTTCTCTTCTCTTCTTTAGGTAACGCATCTGCTAACGCAGGAGTAACGCTCGCAGCGTTACCTTTGCCGTTACCTTTTTTGTGGCTGGCCACGCGCAGGGCCGTGAGAGAGCGATTCTTGGCGGTCTTGCCGTTATGGCGATCGAAATTCGGGATGCTGATCACCCCGTCCACCTCGAGCAGCCAACCGACCGAAACCATGTGATCGCAGAAGCCGATAACGCCAACCAAACGATCCAGTAACTTTTTGGTAACGCCCGGAGCGTTACCTAGTTCGGTCTGCTGGTCGAACCAGCCCCACACGCGCAGCAGCTTGCCCACCACCGCATCCAGGTCGATGTTCGCCAGGTCAGCGATCTGGCACACCTCGGGCTTATCGAGCGTGGCCAGCTCGAACTTGATCCAGTCACCGGCCATGGCTATCACCACGCGCCACGAAACACACAACGCCAGAACGTGGCGCGCCACATCCTGTGTTGCGGGGAAAAAGGGAAATGCCCATAATCAGGCCTCGTGATGTTGCGTTACATGGAGCCCGGTCTAGCCACCGGGCTTTTTATTGCCCGCGATCCGGGCACTGTATAAATCCCCATCCCTTCCAGCCGTCTGTCGGCTACGGCAGTGGATCGGTAGGATGCGAATCGTGGTCAGGCGGCCGGCTTCTCCACGGCGCTCTCTTCCGGGTAAAGATCGGGCCGCAGCTCATGGCGAGAAATGCCGGAGGCAGACTCGATGGCCAGCACCCGCTCCGCCGGAATGCGCCCCTTGGCGCACATCTGCTGAACGAACTGAGGTGAGCAGCCAATCGCCCGCGCCAATGCGGATTGCGAGCCGACGGCCTGGGCGGCTTTAGTCGCAGCGTTCTGCGTCATGGTTGTGATCTCGCTGGTGAACTACCCCGCAAAGCTACAGCCGAAAATTGTAATTTACAAGCGAGAATTGCAATGCCAGCTACAACCGTTAGTTGTATCGTTGCGCGCATGGAAACCATCGCAAGCCGCATTACGGCGGCCAGAGAGAAACTAGGGCTCAACCAATCCGAGCTGGGCAGGCTGCTTGGTGTCCGCCCGCAGTCGGTGCAAGCGTGGGAGTCGGGCAAGAACATCCCCAGGCACAAGCGCCTGGTCGAGATCGCCCATGCGCTGGGCATCAACCCCTCATCGCTCATTGATCTCTCTGACGAAGAGGAGCCGCTCGACGCTGCTCCAGAGCCAGACGACAGTTTCATCACCAGCCGCATCACCAAGCTGGTAATCGCGCGCCGGCCAGGCATCGGCACCCGCGGTGTGAAGCGCGATATCGCCACCACTTGCGGCGTCAGCTACGAAGCAGTGCGGCAGTGGTTTGCCGGCGACACCGGCAACATCAAGAACGAGAACCTGGCAGCGCTCGCCGAGGGATACGACACCACCGTCGACTGGCTGCTATCAGGAAAGGGCGAGCCACCACGCCGTAAGCAGCCGTCCGGTGCCGCGGAGAAGGTGCTGCAAATGCTGCAGGGCAAGAACCTGCGCCCGGATCAGCTCGAGCGTTTGGAGAAATCCGTCACTGAAACCTTGAACGACACATATCCCACCTCGGCGTCAGCCGATAACGTCATCGTGGCCGACTTCCACCGCCGTCCCACCGGCGGCGATGAGATCCGCATCGCGCACTACGACGTCCAGGGCGCCATGGGTGGCGGCAAGGTAGTGCACGACTTTCCCGAGATGTTCCGCGACGTGACCGTCAGCCAGCAGCACCTGCGTGAGCTCGGCGTCACCTATAAGGATCCGGCCCACCTGAAGCTGATCACCGGCTCAGGCCAGTCCATGGCGCCGACCATCCAAGACAAAGACCCGATGATCATCGACGCCAGCGTGCGTGAGTTCACTGGAGACGGCATCTACGCCTTCGCCTGGCAAGGCCACTTCTACATCAAGCGCCTGCAGATCGCCGATGCAGAGCACTTCGAGATGATCTCTGACAACCCGCAGCACAAAGATCGGGTTATCAGCATCAATGAAGTGTTTGTTCAGGGAAGGATACTTCTCGTGTGGTCAGCGAAACGGGTTTGAGATCACATCATCCGCTTATTACATGACCTCGCCGCTTCCCGGACACGGACAGTATTCAAGCTGATGTTGAGAGGTAACCTTTAGAAATGGGTACCAAATCACTGGTAATCCTCTGCTCCAGCAATGTTTTCATTATGCTCATAATGGCCACTTTCTCGAGGGAGTTTGTAGATTTTTGGAGCTGTGAAGCTAACTCAATTATGGTTTGTCCAATTTCAATCGATTCAATTTGGTAGCCTGCAAAGTCGAATACAAATCTGAGCAGCCCGCAAATCTCAATCAACTGCCTACCTTCTTTAGATATAGGCAGATAAAGAACCGCTTCTCGGATCACCCTTATATGATCCGCGTAATTATGCAGGTGAGGATGGCAAATAATATAGTCATCAGGCGCATCTGGAAAGGTTGTGCGCCCCTTATTGGTTAGTACATTTTTTGCCCGCTTGATATTATTACAGTCTTTGCAACTTACGCAGAGATTCTTGGGCTCAAACATAAACTGAGGATATTGATCCTTGCATAGAATATGCTCTGTATCCCAGGCCGCATTATGTTTAACAACAACTTTTTGCCTGCAATAGGCGCATCGGAAATCTTGAGCTTTTAAATAGTGCTTTTTTATCACTTTCTTTAGAGCTATTAAATCCTTGTCACCTTTAACCTCCCACTGACATCCAGATTTATCTTCGGTTTTTTTCTTACCGAAAGCATCCACGTAATCCTTTGCCTTGCCCGAATACTCTACTTGCGCAAGATAATACACAGTTTTCTTAATATTGTTCTTGGCCACGAATCGACTCCTCCAAAAGCACGATTAAGTCAAGAACGGGATCACCATGATTGATGCTTTCCTTTAAACCAATGACATTTGCAATAAAATCCCTATTTTCATTGCTTAGTTCCTTGCCCGATGAAAGCGATACCAATATAGAAAGAAGCTCCCTCATCAGGTATTCATTCTTAAATCCAGGCGTATTAAAAACTTCGGCCAACTGAAAATCCGCCGACCTATTATTGTATTTTACCGCATCCTCAATTTGGCCGTCGTGCATGGTAAGTACAAAGCAATTCTTACTTCCCAGGCGAGAAACTATCTGAGGAGAGTGAGTCGCGATTATAAACTGGCAAGACCTGAAGTCTCTGAATGTCAACATCAACAACTCGATGAATTTTTCTTGCCACTCAGGATGCAGACATATCTCGGGCTCATCAATGCAAATTAAAGATCCGTCTTTTATCCGTGCAGCGATTCCGAGCATTGTCAAAACAACGCATTGCTCACCAGAGCTAGCATCACTTATTTTGAATTCTCGCTCATCGCTTTTTTTCTGCAGCGATAATGACCTTAGCTTCAACACACCGCACTCAATCAAAGTCACGGCACTAACATCAATTGGAAGGCCAGACGCAAGATCAATAACACCTAATTCAGAAATCTCAATATCTAATCCTACTCCACGCGAGACTGTCACATAATGACTAATAGCACTCGCAACTTCCTCCCTATATCCAGGAGCAGAATCCTCCAATCTGTGCATTAATCGCCTAGCTTCGTTACCCCAGCGCTGGATATCGACTTGATCCATTATTAGGTTACCAGCAGCCAGTTTATTCAATGTGGGCGTCGTAATCTCACATCTAAATTTAGCTCTGATTCCTTTCTTGAACCCTAAATAGTCCAGCACATCAAGAACAGTAATCAATCGTTCAGAATTGTTATCAAGAGCCCTTATTAGCGACGACATTGTCCTAACCATGTAGGACATACCCAAGTTCACACTAAAGATCCCTCGCAGCCCTTGGTAGAAATAGTAATCGCGTACATTAATTAATCTTTCGCTCTGCCGCTCGAAGGGTGAATCAACAAGTTCAAAACGGTCAAAGGGGCTTGTTGAAACAGCAATGACGCTAGAGGGCAACGATTGGCCATCTAGAGACTTGCCGCACAGTCTGGCATTAAGACAGCTGTCAATGAGCTGTCTAAGCATCCTGCTCTTACCGGATCCATTTTTACCTATTATTGTAGTGAAAGTATTCTGATTTAGATCCACACCATCAGTTATGAAGGAATGATCCATCCCATTAAACTTAAATTTTTTAATCAAGAAATTACATCCTGTAATATAGGTACTTTTTTCAAAGTGTTATGAGCGCGTCACGAATTTAGTTAGAAAACGCCTTTGGCTGGCGATGCGCCATAATGGAACTATAGGGGCATAGTCTGACACCAATCAACTAATACTTGTTTTCAGGAGCTGATCATGTGCGGCCGCTTCGTCCAATCGCTATCCCCCGCCGAATACGCCCAGAGCCTGAACCTCGACCTGTTCGATACTGCGCCCGTCGGCCGCTATAACGTGGCGCCCACCACCGGCGTGCACGTCATCCACCAGGTGGGTGATCGCTACCGAGACTCGGTGGTGCCCTGGGGCTGGAAGCCGCACTGGGCAACCGGTGGCCGGCCTGGTCCGATCAACGCACGCCTTGAAACGGTTGCCACCAAACCCTTCTTCCGCCCGATCTGGAAGAGCGGCCGTTGCATTGTCGGCGCAGATGGTTGGTACGAATGGAAGACGGACCCGGAAGACAAGAAGCGCAAGCAACCTTACTTCATCCGCCTCAAGTCCGGCGAGCCGCTGCTGTTCGCGTGCATCGGCCAATTACCCCACGGCGACGAGGATCCCAGCGCCAGCGATGGCTTCGTCATCCTCACCGGGGCCGCCGACGCCGGCCTGGTCGACGTGCACGACCGCAAGCCGCTGGTGCTCTCGCCGGACTTCTCCCTGAGCTGGCTGTCCGGCGACACCTCGGCGGACGATGCCCTCCACATCGCCGAGCACCAGGAGCTGCCCGCCGAATCGTTCGAGTGGTACCCGGTCAGCCGGGAAGTCGGCAACGTGCGCAACAAGGGCGCGCACCTGATCGAGCCGATCGACGACCCGCTGCTATGACTGCACGCGCAGCAACTGGTCGAGCCGCGTGGTGTAACTCTGGCTCATCAGGTCCCGCCGCATGCCCCACTCCGGCGTGGCGGGCACGCCTGCCGGGCGCAGCGTGCCACGGCCCCACCGGGCGTTGATGCTATCCAGCACGCCCATCACCCGCTCCGTCGCCGCCGGCTGCACCGGCGCGAACAGGTCGTCGGTGTACTCGCCACGCTGCCGCAGGTCCAGCAGCAGGATCTCAGCCTTGCTGAAGGCGTAACCAGGCCGATAGAGCGCCTCCAGCCCCTGCACCGCAGCCTTGGTGATCAGCCGCGTGTCGTCCGTCGGGTATGGCAGCTCCATCACCTGCCCGCGGGCGAACTTCGGCTCGTCCGGGTTGAACATGCCGGTGCGGATGCTCACCCGCACGCGCTTGCAGCTGGAGCCCTGGCTGCGCAACTTCTCGCTGGCCCGCGTGGCATAGGTGGCCACGGCCTCGCGGATCGGCGCCAGCTCCTTCAGCCGCTTGCCGAACATGCGGCTGCAGCAGATCTCCTGCTTCGGCGGCGCCGCTTCTTCCAGTTCCAGGCACGAGGTACCGCGCAGTTCCCGTGCTGTTTTCTCCACCACCACGCTGAACTTCGAGCGCAGCGTCCAGGCATCCGCCTGGGCCAGGTCCCAGGCCGTTTTTATGTTCATCGCCTGCAGGTGCTCGGTCATGCGCCGGCCAATCCCCCACACCTCGCTCACATCCACAGCGCGCAGCAGTTTGTCGCGCCGCTCCGGGTCGAGAATATCCACTACTCCGCCCGTCTGCCGCTGCCAACGCTTGGCCGCGTGGTTCGCCAGCTTGGCCAGCGTCTTGGTGCCGGCGATGCCTACGCCGGTCGGGATGCCCGTCAGCTTCAGCACCTGGGCGCGCAGCGTTCGCCCCAGCGCCTCCACCTGCCCGCGCGGTATGCCCGTGAGTTCCGCAAAGGCCTCGTCGATGCTGTACACCTCGAGTGCCGGCACCAGACCCTCGATTACCGTCATCACCCGCTGGCTCATGTCGCCATACAGCGCGTAGTTGGAACTGAACGCCAGAATGCCGTGCTGCTCCAGCACGTCGCGGATCTGGAAGTAAGGCGCGCCCATCTTCACGAACGGTTTGGCGTCGGCGCTACGCGCGATCACGCAGCCGTCATTATTGCTCAGCACCACGATTGGCGTGCGCTGCAGGTCAGGCCGGAACACCCGCTCGCAGCTGGCGTAAAACGAATTGCAGTCGATCAGCGCGAATACCCGGTCAGCCAACGTCGTGGCACCTCACGCTGAAGCGCACTACGCCCCATATCGCCAGCTCGTCGCCGTCCAGAATGTAGCGCGGCGCGTATTCCGGGTTCTCCGAACGCAGGACGATCTGGTTGTTCTCCCGGCAGAACCGCTTGGCGATCGGCTCACCGTTGAGGGCGGCGACCACGATATCCCTGGGTTTGGCCTCGGACGAGCGGTCCACCACCAGCAGGTCACCGTCGAAGATGCCGGCGCCTTTCAAGCTCTCCCCGCACACGCGCACCAGGTAGGTATGCGGCGCGCGAAGCTGGAACAGCTCGTCGAGCGAGATCTCCTGCTCCAGGTGATCCTGTGCCGGGCTGGGAAAGCCAGCCGGCACCTTGAACGAATACAGCGGCAGCTTGGCGCCCGGGGCGAATGCCCCACCAACCACTTTCACGCCATCGATAATTGCCATTTACACCAAACCTCGAAGCACGCGCCGTCAGAACGGAGCAGCCTCCTCATCAGCCGTAGCTGCACCGCCCTCTTCCCTGTCGAACACCGCGTCCATATCGCCTGGCTTCTCCCACTGCAGGATCACCGACCCCTCATCGTCGAAATCCATCTGCAGGCCGTCCGTCTCGGCCAGCAGATCCATGATCGTGCCCCAAGCCTCTTCCTCGTCCGTGTCCAGCCGGTGAATTCGCACCCGCCTGCCCAGCTGCGCAATAGGCGAATTGATCATCGCTGACACCCGCAACCCCAGTATCTCCGAGCCCGTCAGCGGCTCCTGTTCGGTTTTCAACATCACGTTCTGCGCTGCCATAAACACCTCCAGATTACTGTATAGACATACAGTATTTCACAGCCGCGACCTTGCTCAAGGGGTACTACTACAATTATCGCTTGCATATGAATTACAATTTTCGCTTGCAGAGTACAATTTTCAGTTGTAGATTAAATCCATCGCAGCGCAAAACACCGCGCCGATACAAGCCGGACACGCCGGAACGCATGGGAAGAGCGATAGAACCCACCAGCCTCCTAACCGGAGACCGACTGGTAGCCATAAGCGGCCACAGAGCCGCGGGATCTTTGACATGAACGACGCCGCGCAAGAGGCCAGTAGCTGCGCGCGGCGATGAAAGATTTCACTGAAGCACCTTGGCGACAGGGTGCTTTGGGAAATCCAACCGGAGAACCGAAATGGCACTCGATCACGGAGTTCTGAATATTCCGCTGAACAAGCGCGGTGACATCGACGCAGAGATTGACGGCTACAAGGCAACTGAGGCGGCCAACAAAAAGAAGGCGAACAAGGCATTCAAGGCTGAGCGGGATGAGCTGCGAGCAGCTGCAAAAACCGCCGTCGCTGAGCTGCCAGACGATTGGTTTGCCTGGCACGCCAAACGCCTGGGCGTCACAAAGGCATCGCTCCGCAGTCACGTAAAGAGCGAGGCTCACTGGAACTCAAGCACCGCTCTGAAAATGATCCGCGGCGCCAGTGATTTGTACCGCGCTCACCTCGCCCAGGCCGACAAGCCGGAAGCCTAAACCACACCGCAACCGCATCGGCCAGCCGCCAAGCCTGCGCTATTCACGCAGGGTTTGGTCACCCGCGCTTGGCGGCTGGGCCAATGCGGTTACCCACGACAAGGAAGCACCATGCCCAACACCATCACCGTCGCCGGCTGGAAGGGCCGGCTCGATGCAGGCCTGCCGCGCCGCCAGCTCGAAGCCGTGCTGCTGGCCGCCGAGGACAAAACCGCCAAGGAAATCGCCCGCGCCATGACCATCAGCCCCGACGGCGCGCGCCAGCTGCTCGACGCCGCCCGCTTCAAGCTCGGCATGCAGCGCACCACCCGCGGCACCGTGCTCGAAGCCTGGAAGCGCGGAATCATCGCCCCGCTCGCAATCGCCCTGCTGCTGGGCAGCGGCCACCACCAACCCACCAACCCCATCCGCCGCCCCACCGGGCCGCGCACCACCTACCAGGTGCGCGTGGCCCGAAAAGTGGACGAGCTGGCGTTCGTTGCCTGAGGCAAGGAGATCGTCATGAGTGCTGTTGATCAAGAGCGCGCCCTGTTCGAGCAAGCGTATGCGGCTGAATACCGAAAAATCAGAGTAGTAGATGACTTCACTGCCGACACTCTTGTGTCGATGCGTACCGGAGAAACGTACGGTGACCGGGCTTATCTGAATGGGCAGTGGAAAGGCTGGCAGCTTCGCGCTCAGCAGCCTTACCCGAATAATGCGGCGAATGCATTTTCCTATGTAGAGGTACGCCAGTGCGACGAATGCCTGCACAGCGGCCTTAACGACGCGGCAACCGGTGAAGCTGCATGTCACGATTGTGACTGGACTGGTCCCGATCCAGCTGCTGACAAGTGCCCAGGCTGTCAGAGTGAAAACTGCATGGCAGCAGCATGTCCAAAATGCGGCGCCCGGTACGTCCTGTTGGTCAGCGAACATATCGAAGCCAACCGCGACCACCAGGGAGAGCAACCATGACCCCAACCCTGCACCCCATCACCCAAGCCCTCGAAACCCTCCACCCCCTCCTGCGCGCCACCCACTACGTCCTCGACCTCGAAACCCTCGGCGAAGGCCCCAACGCTGCCATCGCCACCATCGGCTGCGTGCGCATCGAGAACGGCGTCATCGGCGACGGCCTCTACATCCGCGTCGACGTAGACAGCGCCATCGGCTTCGGCGGCGAAACCGACGCCAGCACCATCGACTTCTGGCTCAGGCAGAGCGAGGAAGCGCAGCGCGAGATCCACCACGGTTTCAACCGCGTCAAGATCAACAACGCCCTCATCCAGCTGGCCGACTTCATCGACAGGCCCGCCGCCATCTACGGCGAAACCTACGTGTGGGGCAACGGCGCAACTTTCGACAACGTCATCATCAGCACCGCCTTCCGACGCGCCCACATCCCACGCCCCTGGCAGAACCGGAACGACCGCGACCTGCGCACCATCACCGACCTCTACCCCGAGGCCAAGAAAAGCGTGCCGTTCGTTGGCCTCAAGCACCACGCCCTCGACGACGCCATGCACGAAGCCCGCATCCTCGTGGCCGCCCTCAAACTGCACATCGCAAGGAGCCCAGCATGAACGCATTCCAACGCGCCCGCGCCACTCTCGACGCCATCCCGGCACTCCTGCGCCGCAGCGCCGAGGCCCGCAAGCAAACCCAGCAGCGCATCGCCATCAAGCCCCGCGCAACCCAGCTGATCGCCACCGGCAGCGGCATGGTGCGCGTCGTCGACGCCGACACCGGCCGCGTGCTCGGCTTCCGCGAAACCATCAAGGAAGCCCGCTGGCTGCAGCAGCAGCTCGAAGGCGCCCAACCCCTGGAGGCCTGACCATGATCGACGCACCCAGCCTGCAGCCCCGCGCCCAACAAAGCGCTGAGCTCGCCGCCCTCATGGCCACCTACGAGCGCCAGCACGGCCCCGTGCAAACGCTGCCCATCGTCACCGCCGGCAACAAGCAACTGCCCTTCGTCATCACCAGCCCCGGCAAGCCGAAGGCCAAACCCAGCCCCGCCCTTCGCCAGCTGGATCACAAGCGCGTCGAGCTCAACACCGCCAAAAAGCGCAAGGCCGCCGAGCGCCTGGCCATCCTGCAGCGCATGGCACCCGCCGGCGCCAGCATCAACGACATGTGCGACGCCACCGTCCTGAGCCCCAAGACCGTGATGGACCGCCTGCGCGATCACCGCATCAAGCGTGGGCCGAAGATGAATCTGGAGGCGTGAGTCGCACGCACGGAGCAACGCATGAAGAAGTTCTACTACCAGATCAAAGGCCGCCAGCCGGCCGGCCCTAACCGAGAGGCCGAATGGGCTTGGCCTCCAGTGTTCAGCGGCATGGTCGAGGCAGTCGACCGTAAGCAGGCGAAGGCACAGATCGAAGAGCTCTACGAGCGACAGTTTCCGATGCGCGTCCTGCGCACCGACATGAACGATCACGCCTACCTGCTCAACATCCAGGAGCTGACCGAGAAGGACACCTACCTGCTGCGCCGCTTCGAAGACACAGCATGCAAGGAATGCGGCACGGTCTTTCGGCTGATCGACAAGTACAACGACCCCAACACCGAAACCACCAGCCACGACTACTGCACTGAAGCGTGCAAAAAGGCGGCGCGTGAGCGCGAGCTGTCGGAGTTCCGGCTGGTCAATGACGGTTTGGCACCTCCAGTGATCTACCAGGTACGCCAGCGATCGACCGGGCGAGTCTACGTCGGCCAGACCACGCAGGCATTCACCCTGCGCTGGTGGCAGCACCTGAGCAACCCTAGCGCCTGCAAGTTTCATATGGCGCTGAGGAGCACTGACATCACCGACTGGGAGTTCTCGGTGATCGAGGTCATCACCTACCCCGCGGACTGTGACAACCGGGCCGCATATATCACCCAGCGCGAAGCGCACTGGGTAAACGAGCTCAAGGCGGTCGAGACAGGTTTCAACACTGTGCGCCCGGTGATCATCGTCGACACGCGCCAGGGCGAAATATTCGCCAAGGAGGCCTAATGCCCCAATCCCAAAAGGACCGCGACGCCAAGGCCGAAGCCAAGCGCAAGGCCCTGGGCGAGGAAGAGCTGCGCCACCGCGTGCGGCCCGGCACCAAGGCCAAGCTCGCCGAGCTCATGGCCTGGCACGGCATCACCGAAAAGGCTGAAGCCGTGCAACTGCTCATCCTCAACGCCCACGCCCTGGGCCCGGAAGCATCCGCCGCCGCCCTCGCCCTACCGCGCCACGAAATACAGCTATCGGAAAGCGTGGCGCGGCGCTTCAAAGAAGAGAGCGAGCCGGAGCTGCGGCGGGATCCGGGGGATTAAAGCTTCAGCCTCTGCTTCCACGGGGGTGATCAACCGGAACCGGCTCGTCTCCCCAGTAGAGGCTATTCAGCTCGTCAATCAAAACGCCTTCTTCTTCGAAAAGCTCTCTGAAGCGGGTCATATCGTTCGCCATAAGCGCCTCGACTACCTGCTTATGTTTTTGATCTAGGCGGCGGACGATTTCTTCCTTCGTTGACATATAAGTCTCCTTGATCCGGCCCAACGCCGGTCTCCTGTAATAGCCCATCCCATTCCAATTCGCCACCACGCCGCATCCAGCCATGGAGGCCGGCACCTGCACGACTGGAGCAAAACATGACTTCACTGAAGAAGCCCGCACCCTTCGATTTCAAGACCCAGTACAGCCTGGGCTTCACCAGCCAGGACGATGAGATTGTCGTCGATTTCTTCTGCGGTGGCGGCGGCGCCGGCACTGGGTTGGAAATGGGCCTTGGTCGACCAGTGACGGTCGCCAAGAACCACAGCCCGGCGGCGATCAGCATGCACACCGCCAACCACCCGCACGCCCGCCACTACACCACCGACGTGTTCGATGGTGATCCCGACGAGGAATGCCAAGGCCGTGCAGTGGGCTGGTTCCACATGAGCCCGGACTGCACGCACCACAGTCAGGCGGCGGGCGGCCAGCCGCGCAAGCGCGAGATACGCAACCTATCGTGGATCGGCATCAAGTGGGCCGGCAAGAAGCGTCCCCGGGTGATCAGCCTGGAGAACGTGAAGCAGATCCTGCAATGGGGCCGCCTGATCGCCAAGCGCTGCAAGGCCACTGGCCGGGTGGTAAAGCTCGATGGCAGCGTGGCTGCACCTGCCGAGCGCGTGCCGGTACACCAGCAGTTTCTGGTGCCAGACCCGAAACGCCGCGGCACCACCTGGCGCCGCTTCGTGCAGCTGCTGGAGGCAATGGGCTACTCGGTCGAATGGCGCATCATCAAGGCCTGCGACTTCGGCGCACCGACCAGCCGCGAGCGACTTTTTATGATTGCCCGCTGCGATGGCCAGCCAATCGTCTGGCCGGAGCCGACCCACGCGAAGAAACCCGCCAAGGGTCAATTGCCCTGGCGCACCGCTGCCGAGTGCATCGACTGGTCCCTGCCCAGCCAGAGCATCTTCGGCCGCAAGAAGCCACTGGCCGACGCCACCCTTCGCCGCGTCGCCAAGGGCATGAAGAAGTTCGTGATCGATAGCGCACAGCCTTTCATCGTGCCGATCGCCAATTGGTCAGGCGCCAGCGTTCAGCCTGGCAATGAGCCGCTGCGCACAGTCACAGCCTGGCCGCGCGGCGGATCGTTCGCCATGGCCAGCCCTACCCTCGTGCAGACAGGATACGGCGAGCGCGAGGGGCAGCAGCCTCGAGTGCCTGGCCTGGATCAGCCGCTCGGCACTGTTGTCGCAGGCGGGGCCAAGCATGCACTGACTAGCGCAGTGATCATGCCGGCAACTCACCACGGATCAGATCGGGTGAATGACCCTGCCGAGCCTCTGCCGACTGTAACTGCGGCGAATCGCGGCGAGTTAATGATGGCCAGCCCGGTGATGGTCGGGGCCGGCGGCCCCGTCTACGCCGGCAAGCCCACGCATTGCGGCCAACCAATCGGAACTCTGATGGCTCAAAGTCACCGTGCGGTCGCAACAGCTTTCATGGCCCAGGCCAATGGCGGCTTTAACACCACCCACGCCAAGGGTATGGATGAGCCGATGACCACGGTGACCAACACCGGCAGCCAGCAGCAGCTGGTCACCGCCAGCCTGCTTCACCTGCGCGGCAACTGCGATGCACGGTACGCGGCTGATCCGCTGCACACCATCAGCGCCGGCGGCACTCACCACGGGCTGATATCGGCGTTCCTGGAGCGTCAGTTCGGCGCCAGCATCGGCCAACCGGCAGACGAACCGGCGCCAACTGTCACCGCCGGCGGTGGCGGCAAAAGCTCCATAGTAGAGCTGAAGCTGTCGCCAGAGCACGAAGCCGGTGCGCTACGGGTCGCCGCATTCCTGATCAGCTACTACGGCACCGAGAACATGAGCAGTTGCGCCAGCCCGGCGCCCACGGTCACCACCAAGGATCGTCTCGGCCTGGTCACGGTTATGGTCCAGGGCACGCCGTACGTGATCGTCGACATCTGCCTGCGCATGCTGCAGCCGCACGAGCTGTATCGCGCCCAAGGCTTCCCTGCCGACTACATCATCGACAAGGGCGCCGACGGCAAGCGGTTCACCAAAACTGAGCAGGTGCACATGTGCGGCAACAGCGTCAGCCCGCCGCCGATGGCCGCGATCGCCCGGGCGAATAATCCCTGGGCAGGCTGGCTCGCTCCGTGCAAGATTCCTGCATAAGCTGGGAGCCATGAACAGGATGCAAGCCAACCATATTTCTATGACGTAGATTAGAGGTAACCGAGATATTTCAAACTAAGGAAAACAGCATATACAGACAAAAGGATTGGAAACAATATATCGGAGATCAACACTCTTAAATTTTGCGACCTATTGAATAATCGATACTTTGAGTCGAAGCTTGCAATAGACTCGAGCAACACCGAATCCATGGGAATTACTTTTGCGAGACGAATCTCGGTAATTACTGATTCAACGGAATGTCCATATTCCCTGAATCTCGATGTAAAGTCCCCCAACCCTGAGGTCACTTCCTGCCCAGACTCTAATCTTGCGCAAAACTCATCATGGGCCTGTTGAATTAACTCGGCGAGTTCAGAGTGCTGAGTTTCAAGCATTTCCGCTAACTGACGATATGATTGCAGCGAGCGTGCCTGCGATACCCACCAAGAGTACAGGCTTAGCTGCGATGGGTTCGCAAACTCACCATCCGAGCTTCTTCTATGCGATATAGCCGGATGAAAGGCAACATTTACGCCGGTCACTCTAATGAGAAACTGCATCCATGTGTCATAGCAATACCAAAGATAATGGAAAAAAGACAAAAACTGTAAGAAAAATATGAAACCAATTAGTTTTCCGGAAGAAAAACCACTGAATGAAACGCCAAAAAAAGCAAGGTTTTTAGCTTCCACCTCACCCATGACTAATACGACAAGCAACAAAGAGAGAATGATTAAAGTCTTTTTAATTTTCGCCGCAGAATCTGGCAACTCAAAGATGATACATTCCTTCATAAGGCTCTGAGCGGCCCTAGTCGTATAATCCATATTAGCACCTAGGGTGAGAAGATTAACGTTAGAAAAAATTAATTCCTGAATCGCAGCTGGGCGAAAATTAAGGGTTCGAGAGATGCTCGACTGCCCAGATCTCTAGAGTAAATCCTAAAGCGGAAACTGCTGCTTTGCTAGACATAGCAACAGACGTGCCTTTTTCGCATGCCGAAATAGTAGAGCCGAGTGTTCTAGAACCTGTGAAATGACGCCTGACCCGCAAGATTTCTAGCAGGTCATGCCGCCAGACTGTTAAAGCGCCAGCCCGCGAGCAGCCACAGCAGCAAGCTGAGTCGGATTACCTCGACGGCCTCAAGACCGGCACCCGCTGAGCAGCAGATGAACAGCCCTCGACGCCCAGCCAAAGCCGAACCTAGAATACTGGTCATCCATACAGTTATTGACGGTTCGGCCATGCAATACGAAGTGCTCCCCCTCTTCGAGCGCGGCAAGCGCAAGCCCAAGAAGGCCTACAGCAGCGCGCCGCGCATCAGCGCCTGCGTGCAGATGAACAAGTCGATGCAGACGCCCCTGGGCCGCGAGGCCACCGTCGCCCACGCCTACACCGGCCCAGGCGTATCTGACCTGCCCGAGCTCTACGACGCCCAGGTCAAAAGCATCGCCGTGCTCGCATTCACCATCGAGGGCATCGAGTTCGTCGACGGCCAGATGTACCAGCAGGCCTGGCACTGCCGCACGCCAGAAGACAAGATCCAGGTGCCCTGGACCCTCTGCCCCCGCGGCCCGCTGGACGAGCTGCTATAGCGGTCATGCTGCCAGGATGATCAGCAGGTTCGTCGGTGACAGCCGCGGAACCATCTCCCGCACCTCGGCTGGGGTGTCCGGCTTGAAGAACACCAGGTAACCGCTGCCGTCCTCGTAGGACCTGGCATGCGTCACCCAGTCCCTGACCAAGCTCAGGTCAAGGCCCGTATCGCGGGCGATCTTCTCCGGGGTGATGGGTTCGTCGATGACGGCAAAAGCAGATGCGCTGTTCGGCATATCGAGCTCCTTCTCGTGGGTGATCCTGCACCAATCCTAGCCAGCCTCCTCATCGGCGCAACGCCGAAGTAGTAGCCAATTGCTACAAGCCCCCCTGCACGCCGCATCCGCCGGCCTGCAGCATTCCAAATTCCACACCAACCATGGCCGCTCTCGCGGCGAGGTGAACCTATGTCCGCACCACACCTGCAACACCTGGCCGCACTGATCGCCAACGACGGCCACGCCGCCAGCTTCCAGAGCCTGGGGCAGTACCGAACCGCACTGCTGAAAGAGATTGCCCAGGCCAGCGCCGCGCCTGAGCAGGAGCCGGTGGCTTGGGCAATCTGTCACGAACCCGGGAAAGTCCACGACCTGAGCGCCACCTACTCCAACAAGCGAGCTGCGAATGCGCACGTTGCTGGATATCGCGGCGATGGTTGCCCTGAGCTGCACATTACGCCGCTCTACACCCACGCCGAACCGTCCGAGGTGGCGCAGTTGCGGGCTGAGAACGCACGACTTACCAACCAGCGCGACGCCATCCTGCTACAGGCCCGGGTATGGGCTGGAGAGGCGAAAACCCAGCAGGCAATCACCCGCGAAGTCGGCGAGATCCTGGGCGGCATTCCAAGCTGGGGCCCGATCGCTGCCGGCGTCGAGGCGATGCGCCGGCAACTTGCCGAGGCCCGTGATCAGCAGGAAAAACAGGTTCCCCTGTACGAGGCAATAAACTGGGCGGCTGGCGTACTTCCCGAGGGCTGGAGCATCTGCCTGAACATTGAGCGAGATGGCGGATGTGTTGAGCTGTTCGACGAGACCGGTAACCAAATCGAGAATTTTGCGAGCAACAATGAACGACTGGATTACACGGTCAACGATGCAGTGGAGCACGCACTTGAGGCAGCGAGCGGTGTTGAAGGGGGGGCAGCCTGATGCCCAGGTACCGGATCATCCATATCAAGAAAAAAGGGATCGACCCGTGCTGCTGGCAGGCCCAGGAGCGCACGTGGCTTTTCTTCTGGCGAAACATCTGCGGCGCCACCGCGAGCGCGACGACGCAAGGCAACCAGATCCTGCTCCACATCATGAAGATGAAGCGATGACCAGCCCCACCTACTGCCGCGGCACCGGCCTGAAAGTCATCGACTGCACCTGCCTGCGCTGCACCCCACCCGCCAAACCCTGAACACACCCCTCAACCAGGCTGCCGGCCCCGCCGGCGGTGAGGCCTCGTCATGCCCATGCACCTGATCTACATCGCTGGCCCGTACCGCGGGCCGGACCGGGTAGCCATTACCTGCAACATCGCCAACGCCCGGGCCATCGCCGTCCAGGCTGCCGCCCAAGGCTGGTTCCCCGTGTGCCCGCACCTCAACACCGCTCATATGGAAGAGCAGCTCGACCACCTCGACGACTTCTGGCTGGCCGGCACCATGCTGCTGATGGAGAAGTGTGCCGCCGTCGTCCTGGTGCCTGGCTGGCAGAACAGCACCGGCACCCTCGCCGAAGTCGCCCGCGCCAAGCAACTCGGCATCCCCGTCTTCACCAACCACAAATTCCTGATCGACGCGGACGAGTTTCGCGCGCCAACACCCACCAACCAGCCCGCCCTGGCAGCCCAGGCCTGAGGAGTCGCTATGTCAGCAATCAAGGAAAGACCCATCCTGTTCAGCGGCCCCATGGTCCGCGCCATTCTCGACGGTCGGAAAACGGTCACGCGCCGACCAGTCAAAGGCCTGCAGATTCCGAAGGAAGATCCGGCGATGGGCGAGACCCGCCAGCGCTGGAGCGCTGTAGGTCAACGTGATCCGCGCTACGGATTCTGTGTATTTGGCGAAACGGAACAGGCTTGCGCCATGGAGCTCGGCGAGTTCGGCGCATGCCCATACGGGCATTACGGCGAGAGGCTGTGGGTGCGCGAGACGACGGAGATCGATGAGCAAACGTGCGACAGGGTGGCGCTGTCCCGATACGCGGCCGACCAACAGCCGGTTCTCTATTCAGGCTGTGAAAATCCTGACTACACCGGCAGTGTCGCCCACTGGGACTACCCGCGTCGCTCACGCCCCAGCATCCACATGCCCCGTTGGTCTAGCCGCCTCCTGCTGGAGATCACCTCGGTGCGTGTGGAGCGGCTGCAGGACATCAGTGAAGAACAGGCCGAGGCGGAAGGGGTGGATTTCCTTCGGCACGCCCCAGAGGCCGACGAGACGCTTACAGCAAAGCAGCTGTTCGAGTGTTTGTGGTCCGGGATCAATGGCGATGCCTCGTGGAAGGCCAACCCCTGGGTCTGGGTCGTCGCATTCAAACGCATCGAACAATAACCCCACGCCCCGGCCACGGCCGGGATCGAGGTCGCCATGAAAAAAGAGCTGATCAAAATCAGTGAGTTCCGCCGGCGCCGGTGGGGCGACAACGGCACACCGATGTGCTCGCAGGCCATCCGCAACCAGTTGCGCAATGGCGAGTTGCCGGGCGAGCAGATTGGCAAGCTGTGGTATGTAGACTGGACGGCCTTCAGCCGTTCGAACGGCAACGATCTGGTTGCCATGGTGTTGAAAGGAGCCGCCTGATGGTACCGCGCCCGCGTAACAAGGCTAGCAAGGGACTGCCCCCCAACCTCTATCTGGACGAGCGCCGTGGAACATTCCGGTACCGGCGGCCCACCGACGGCAAGTGGTTCCAGTTCGGGGCCGACCGCGCCAAGGCCATCGATGCCGCCAAGCAGCTGAACAGTGCCTTCATGCAGGGCGGCGACCTAGTGGCCAAGGTGCAGGGCCTGGCCGCTGACCTGTTCAGCGTCTTCCTCGACAACTACGAGAACGAAGTGCTGCCACCGCGCAGCCTCGCCAAGGGTACGCTGGACCTGTACGCGGTGCGCTTCCGGCAGTTCCGGGCGGCCTTCGAAGGCAAGGCAATCGACCAGATCACCATCCGCATGGTGGCCGAGTTTCTGGACACGCTCACGCCCAGGGCGTCAAACCAGGCGCGGGCGCTGCTGGTCGACATCTTCAACCACGCGATCGCCAAAGGGCTGTGCCCGGACAACCCAGCCGCCAACACCATCGCCAAGCTGGAAACCAAACAGCGCAAGCGACACACAGTGGAAGGCCTGGCGGCCATCCGCAAGGCAGCGCCAGCCTGGCTGCAGCACGCGATCGACCTGGCACTGATCACCGCCCAGCGCCGCACGGACATCCTGGCGATGCGCTTCGAAGACGTGCGCGATGGCCACCTGTACGTGGTGCAGCAGAAAACGGCCAAGGCCAGCGACGCGGCGTGGATTCGTTTCGCGCTGACGCCACAGCTGCAGGCAGTGATCAGCCGCTGCCGTGACAACGTGCCGTCACCCTACCTGGTGCACCGCCGTCCGGAGCGCAAAAGGCAAAAGCAGGCCGAGCAAAAAGCGCACTGGACGAAGATCGAGGAGCGTTACCTGACGAGGGCATTCAAGGAAGCACGGGAGGCAGCAGGCTGTTACGCGAGCTGGAAGGAGGAGGAACAACCAGGGTTCCACGAGATACGCGCCCTGTCCCTGCACCTCTACAAGAAGGCCGGGAAAGACGGTCAGAAGATCGCCGGGCATGCCAGCGAGGAGATGACGAAAAACTACCAGCGCGACCACGCCGATGTGGTCTGGTCTGAGGCGATTCCAGATCTGGATATCAGCTCTATCGCGGGATAGTTTTGCGCAGGTTTTGCGCCAGTTTTGCGCAAGCCCTGAAATGAAAAAATCCAAGCACCGCTAAGTGCTTGGATTTTCTAGGGTATTTTGGTCGGGACGGAGTGATTCGAACACTCGACCCCTTGCACCCCATGCAAGTGCGCTACCGGGCTGCGCTACGCCCCGACGATGTTGCTAGTGCCTTCGGGGTTAGCCGAAAGCGGGAGAG
>Ga0157371_10000460_pt1 | contig 49750 bp, 47 predicted proteins | sample C45metaG_FD_113462 | JGI IMG/M metagenome (GOLD analysis project Ga0157371, IMG submission 113462) | Corn rhizosphere microbial communities from Kellogg Biological Station, Michigan, USA - C4-5 metaG | ecosystem: Host-associated > Plants > Roots > Rhizosphere > Soil | place: USA: Michigan... | reverse complement strand
TTGGCCGGTTCCTGATGGAGCGATACAACTGGCGGCGACCGCATCAGTTCAACGAAGGGTTAGCGCCTGCGGTCGCTGAGGAAAAACTCAATTCAGTGTCCGGGATCAGTTGACCACTACAGAGTCCCCCGCACGCCTAACCGGCTGAATCGAAAAACAGGAGCTTTTGAACGCATAGCCGCTCGGGTGGCTATACAGGGCGTGGCGAACCCAGCTGTTTCGCCCTGTAGAAGCTCACAGGTGGGTGCTGCAAAAGCGGGCCGGTAGGATTTGATCACTCACCCAAAAAATACGGGCGAAAAAAAACAGCGATCTGGTCGCTGCAGTTTGACAAAATTGCTGCAAACTACTGCTACAAATCGCTGTTTTCGAACCTCCGTAACTAATTGATTTACAAAGGTTTTTTCTGTAATGGCGGAGAGATAGGGATTCGAACCCTAGGTACCGGTGAAGGTACAACGGATTTCGAATCCGTCCCATTCGGCCACTCTGGCATCTCTCCAACGGCGCGAATCATAACAGCGATCGCGCCGAACGCGAAGCCCCTGATGCAAAATAATTTGCGATATCAGGCGCTTGCGCGATTTAAAGCGGGACGCCGAGGCGCCGGGCCACTTCTTCGTAGGCTTCGATCACGTCGCCTAGGCCCTGGCGGAAGCGGTCCTTGTCCATCTTCTTGCGGGTTTCCTTGTCCCACAGACGGCAGCCGTCCGGGCTGAACTCGTCGCCCAGCACGATCTCGCCGTGGAACACGCCGAATTCCAGCTTGAAGTCGACCAGCAGCAGGCCGGCATCGTCGAACAGCTTGCTCAGTACGCCGTTGACCTTGAGCGAGAGCGCTTTCATCTGCGCCAGCTGCTCGGCGGTGCCCCAGCCGAAAGCCACGACATGGGACTCGTTGATGAACGGGTCGCCCTTGGCGTCGTCCTTCAGGAACAGCTCGAAGGTGGACGGCTCGAGTTTCAGGCCCTCCTCCACGCCCAGGCGCTTGACCAGGCTACCGGCGGCGTAGTTGCGCACCACGCACTCGACCGGAATCATGTCCAGCTTCTTGACCAGGCATTCGTTGTCGCCCAGCAGCGCGTCGAACTGGGTGGGAATCCCCGCTTCTTCCAGCTTCTGCATGATGAAGGCGTTGAACTTGTTGTTCACCATGCCCTTGCGGTCGAGTTGCTCGATGCGCTTGCCGTCGAACGCCGAAGTGTCGTTGCGGAACAGCAGGATCAGGCGGTCGGCGTCGTCGGTCTTGTACACCGACTTGGCTTTGCCGCGGTAGAGTTCTTCACGTTTTTCCATGATGGGCTCCGCTGGGTAAAGGTATGGGCTAGGCGCCCCTGTGGGACGCTAGGCGATGTGACGCCAGTCGAGCCCTGAATCTTGGTCGGCCAATTGTAGCCAGTCCGGGTCGCACCCGAGGGTGTCGACGAAACATTGCCGGGCCAGATGCGGCAGGTTGTTCTTGCTGCTCAGATGGGCCAGCACCAGGTGTTGCAGGTTCTGCCAGCCCAACTCCGCCACCAGGCTGGCAGCCTGATGGTTGTTCAGGTGACCCCAGTCACCGCCGACCCGCAGCTTGAGAAAGTGCGGGTAATGCCCGCGCGCCAGCAGGTCGCGGCAATGATTGGACTCGATCATCAGCGCGTCCAGGCCCTGATAGTGGTCACGCACCTTGGCGCAATGCGAGCCCAGGTCGGTGAGCAGGCCGAAGCGCCGACGGCCATCGCTGAACACGTACTGGGTGGGCTCGAGGGCGTCGTGGGCGACCGCTACCACACTGATCCGCAACGCGCCCACCTCCAGTACATCGCCACAGGCGACGTGCCCGGTGATCACGAACGGTTTGCGCAGGCCACGCAGCGTGCCTTCGCTCAGGTACACCGGAATATTGTAGCGCCGGGACAGCAAACCCACGCCATGCACATGGTCGGCATGTTCGTGGGTCACCAGGATGGCGCTGAGCTGCGCCGGGCTCACGCCCAGGCGCGCCAGCCGTCGCTCGGTCTCGCGCAGGGAGAAACCACAGTCGACCAGCACGTAGGTGTCTTCGCTGGAGATGAGCGTGCCATTCCCTTGGCTTCCGCTACCGAGAACGGCAAAACGCATCGCTTAACCCAGGTTGTCTTGAATCACGCTCAGCACGCGACGGGCCACGTCGGCCGGCGCCACGGTGTTGATGTTTTTCTCGACGGTGACTTGGACGCCGTCGCCCACCTGGCTCAGACGAACCTGGTAACGCTCGGCACGGGCTTCGATTTCTTCCTTGCTGGGCGCATTGCCCCACAGGCGGCTGAAGAAGCCGGGCTTGCTGGCCGGCTCAGCTTTCTCGGCCAGGTTGATGTAGTACAGGCCCAGGCTACGGTTGATGTCCTCGACGCGCCATTGACCACGCTCGAGGGCACGGCCCACGCTCGACCAGGCACGGTCCAGGTCGGCGCTGACGGTCAGCACGGGGTTGCCGCTGCCGTCCTGGGTCATCGCCACCCGGCTCGGGGCATCGAAGTCGCGAGCGGCGAGCATGGAGATCGAACCGCCCTTCTCCGCATCACGGGTCATGCCGGCCAGCATCTGGTCGACCAGGATCGAGTCCACCCCAGTGTTCACCGAACGGGCCGGGAAGTCAGGCTCGGCCGTGCTGCCCGCCGGGCGCTCGACGCTGACCACATAGATTTCACTGCTGTTGCGCTGCACGCCCGGCTCGATGCGGACCCGCACGCGGGTTTCGCTTTCGCCGGCGGTGGTGCCGCCGCTCAAGCGCTGGGCCATGGAAGCGGCCAGCTCGTCGAAGCGCTGCCAGCCGGTGGTGAATTCGCCAGTCTGCGGCCGGTCTTCGGCGATACGGAAGCCGTTGTCCTCGAAGAACTGGTGGGCGATCGGCCAGACTTCCGCCGGTGCGCGCTGGGCCAGGATCCAGCGGCTGGCGCCGTTGCGTTGCAGGCTGAAGTCGCTGGATTCGGCGGCCACTTGCAGCGGCAGCGGACGCGGCACTTCGAAGTCACGGGTGGCAACATCGTCGGCCACGTTGCGCGGGATCGGCAACAGCGGATCCAGACGCTTGTCGGTGCGCACGTCGGGTGGCAATTGCATCGGCGCCGTCTGACTGGCTTCGAGGTAGTCGTTGCCACGGTCGCGGAAGTAACCATCATCGCCCCACAGCCAGCCACAACCACTGGTGCTGGTAATGATCACGGACAGGGCGCATAGGCCAGCCATTCGCTTCATGCGTTTTACTTCCTCAATTAAGCCAGGACGCCGGACTGGCGCATGGCCTGCCGCAGCGGTTCATGAAAGGAGTCGCTCAACCAGGTGAGCGGCAGGCGGATGCCCTCGGGCATCAAACCCATTTCGTGCAGAGCCCATTTCACCGGAATCGGGTTGGCTTCCAGGAACAGGTTCTTGTGCAGGGGCATCAGCGAATCGTTGATCGCCCGGGCCAGCTCGGCATCGCCACGCAGCGCCGCCGAACACAGGTCGCTCATGCCGCGCGGGGCGACGTTGGCCGTGACCGAGATGTTGCCCTTGCCGCCCAGGAGAATCAGTTCCACAGCCGTCGGGTCATCGCCGGACAGCAGCAGGAAGTCACTGTCGGCCTGGTCGAGGATGTCCTGGGCGCGTTGCAGGTCGCCCGTCGCTTCCTTGATGCCGATGATGTTGCCGATGCGCGACAGGCGGGCGACGGTGGCAGGCAGCATGTCGCAGGCCGTGCGGCTGGGCACGTTGTAGAGGATTTGCGGGATGGCCACGGCTTCGGCGACGTGCTTGAAGTGCTGGTACAGGCCTTCCTGGGTCGGCCGGTTGTAGTACGGCGTGACCAGCAGGCAGGCGTCGGCGCCGGCGCTCTTGGCATTGGAAGTCAGTTCGACCGCCTCGCGGGTGGAATTGGCACCCGTGCCGGCGATGACCGGGATGCGCCCGGCAACCTGGTCGACGACGCGACGGATGACTTCGATGTGCTCGTTGACGTCGAGCGTGGCCGACTCCCCCGAGGTGCCGACCGCCACGATGGCGTGGGTGCCTTCTTGCAGGTGAAAGTCCACCAGTTTGCTCAGGCTGGCCCAGTCGAGCCGACCCTGTGCATCCATGGGTGTGACCAGTGCCACCATACTGCCCGCAATCATGCAACCGCTCCTGCCGGAAAAAGAGAGCGGTAATGGTACTGGGGCCATCTGCCTTGTACAAGCGAAGTACCACGCGTTGAGCATTCCCCTCGGCCACGCTTTTCGCTACCCTTCAGACTTTGATCGGTACGAGCCGGCGTTCTCGCCTGGCAAGTGCCGGCCCATTCGGCGCTTCGAACCCTGATTCCTAGCCTTCGCACCTGGCCAGGCCTCGCACTGCGGGCCTTGCCGGGCCGCTGGCGCAATGACCTTGCGCCAGCTGCAGCGAAACCTCGACGCAGGGCTCGGCCCCATGGCCCGTACCGACCGCTCATCGCTTTAGGAAGGCTGCATGTCCACCCCCACTGTTCGCGAACAATTTCTTGTCATCAGCGCCATGGGCCGCAACCCCATGGACCTGACCAACGTCCTGTGCCGCGCGGCCCATGACAGCCGCTGCTCGGTCGTGACCTCCCGGCTGACCCGCCATGGCGAATTCAGCGCCCTGGTGCTGCAGGTCTCGGGTAACTGGGATGCCCTGGCGCGGCTGGAAACCGGCCTGGCCTCGCTGTCCAAGAAACACGACTTCACCGCCAGCGTGGTGCGCAGCGCTACCCTGGAAAGCCGCCCGCAGGCATTGCCCTACGTGGCCTATGTCAGCTCGGCCTACCGTTCCGACATCATCAACGAGCTGTGCCAGTTCTTCATCGACCATAATGTCGAGCTGGAAAACCTCACCTGCGACACCTACCAGGCCCCGCAGACCGGCGGCACCATGCTCAACGCCACGTTCACCGTGACGTTGCCGGCCGGCGTGCAGATCAGCTGGCTGCGCGACCAGTTCCTGGATTTCGCCGATGCCCTGAACCTGGACGCCCTGATCGAACCCTGGCGCCCACAGAACCCGATGTAAGGAGCAATCTCGATGGCTGTTACGCTCGACCAGGCAGTGCCCGACTTCCAGGCCCAGGCCACCAGCGGCCAGACGATCGACCTGGGCGCCCTCAAGGGGCGCCAGGTGGTGATCTACTTCTACCCCAAGGACAGCACACCGGGCTGTACCACCCAGGGGCAGGGTTTTCGTGACCAGCACGCCGCGTTCAAGGCGGCCAACACCGAGGTGTTCGGCGTGTCGCGCGATGGCCTGAAGTCACACGAGAACTTCAAGGCCAAGCAGGGCTTCACCTTCGAGCTGATCAGCGACAAGGAAGAAGCCTTGTGCCAACTGTTCGACGTGATCAAGCTCAAGAAGCTGTACGGCAAGGAATACCTGGGTGTCGATCGCAGCACCTTCCTGATCGACAAGAATGGCGTGCTGCGCCAGGAATGGCGCGGCGTCAAGGTGCCCGGCCATGTCGACCAGGTGCTGCAGGCCGCCCAGGCGCTGGACCGCCAGTAACGCCGCGCGCCTCGGCCCAGCCTGCCGCGCCGCTATAACATGGGCGCGACGCTGGGCTGGTGACGAGGCCAAGCATCGAGCACCGCCTTGAACAGCGTCGCCAGCGGGATGGCGAAGAATACTCCCCAGAACCCCCACAGCCCGCCGAACAGCAGCACCGCGCAGATGATCGCCACCGGGTGCAGGTTGACCGCTTCGGAAAACAGCAGCGGCACCAGCACGTTGCCGTCCAGTACCTGGATGATGCTGTACACCGCCATCAGGTAAATGAACTGGTCGCCCCAGCCCCACTGGAACAATGCGATCAGCGTCACCGGCACAGTCACGACGACGGCGCCCACGTAGGGCACCACCACCGAAACCCCCACCAGCAGCGCCAGCAGTGCCGCGTAGTTGAGGTCCAGGGCGATGAACGCGATATAGGTGGCGATACCGCAGATGAAGATCTCGATGACCTTGCCGCGGATGTAGTTGGCGATCTGCCGGTTCATGGTTCGCGCCACGCGGGTGATCAGCGTGCGCTGGCGGGGCAGGTAGCCCTTGACCCAGCGCGCGATCATTTCCCGGTCCTTGAGAAAGAAGAACACCAGGATCGGCACCAGCACGAAGTAGATCATGATATTGACCAGCAACGGCAGGCTGGACAGCGAGAAGGTCAGGGCCCACTGGCCGAACTTGCCGATCTCGCCGCGAGCCGCCTCGATGGCCTGCAGCACCTGCTCGTCCGACACCAGGTGCGGATAGCGCTCGGGCAGCAATAGCAGCAATGATTGCCACTTGCCGAGCATGCCCGGCAGTTCATTGAACAGCGTGATCAGCTGGTGCCAGAGCAGCGGCACCAGCACCAGCATGAACAGCGCCAGGGCGCCCATGAACAGGGCGAACACCAGGCCCACCGCCATCGCCGACGGCACCCGAAGCCGCTCCAGGCCGCTGACCAGCCCCTGCATCAGATACGCCAGGACCATGCCCGCCAGCACGGGGGCCAACATCCCGCCCAGGGTCAGCACTGCCGTGAAGGCCAGGGCCAGCAGCACTGCCAGCACCACCGCTTCCTCATCGGAAAAGTAGCGCTGTATCCAATTGCGAAGCACTTTGAACATCGGCAATCCTTTCTGGGTGGAGCGGCGTCGGGGGTTCAGGCTTTCTTCAGCCAGTAGGTATAGACGCCCTGGTCCATCGCTTCATGTAACAACGTATGGCCGGCAAGCTTGGCAAAGGTGCGAAAGTCGCGCTGCGACCCTGCATCGGTGGCCAGCACTTTCAACACCGCACCACTGGCCAGGCGGTTGAGCTCCAGCTTGGCCTTGAGCAACGGCAGCGGACAACTAAGACCGCTGGCATCGAGCTCGGCGTCACACTTATCGGGGTCAAACATGGCTTTTTCTCCAGACCGGTTCGGGCCGAGGGGCAGCACGGGGCTGCCCCGAGCGGCCGGCAAGAATACCCTAAGCATGCCTGCCCCTGTTCCTCGCGTGACGAGGCAGCTACAGTAAGGCTTTCAGCTGCCGAGCTTCGTGCATGTCTTTTTTGCGCCCTACCCTGCTGACGCTAGCCTGCCTGATGGCATTGCCCACCCAGGCCGATGATTTACCGTCACTGGGTGACGCCAGTTCCGCGATCGTTTCCCCGCAGCAGGAACACCAGTTGGGCCGCGCCTGGCTGAGCCTGCTGCGCGGCCAGGTCAAACAGCTGTCGGACCCGCAACTCAAGGACTTCGTCGAGACCAACGTGTATCGCCTGGCGGAAACCAGCCAGTTGCAGGACCGACGCCTGGAATTCATCCTGATCGACAGCAAGGAGCTCAACGCCTTCGCGGCGCCCGGCGGCATCGTCGGCGTCAACGGCGGGCTGTTTTTCAACGCCCAGAGCGAAGGCGAGTTCATTGGCGTACTCGCTCACGAACTGGCGCACTTGTCGCAGCGCCACTTCGCCCGCGGTGTCGAAGCGCAACAACGCATGCAGTTGCCGATGATGGCGGCCTTGCTGGCCGGGATCGTGATTGCCGCCTCCGGCGCCGGCGATGCCGGTATCGCGGCCATCGCCGGCACCCAGGCAGCGGCCATCCAGGAACAGCGGCGCTTCTCTCGGCAGAACGAGCAGGAAGCCGACCGGATCGGCCTGATCAATATGGAAAAAGCCGGCTATGACCCGCGCAACATGCCAAGCATGTTCGAGCGGCTGATGCGCCAGTATCGCTTCGATGCACGGCCCCCTGAATTTTTGCTCACTCACCCAGTGACCGAGTCACGGATCGCCGACACCCGCAACCGCGCCGAGCAGGCCCCTGCCGGTGGTAAGGAGGACAGCCTGTGGTACGAGCAGATGCGCGCGCGCGTGCAACTGCAATACGAAGGCACACCGGGCATGGCGGCCAAGCGCTTTCGCGCGCAATTGGATGAAAACCCTCGACTCGACGCCGTGCGCTACGGCCTGGCCCTGGCGCAGATCAAGGCCGGGCAACTGAGCGAAGCACGCGAAAGCCTCAAGCCGCTGCTGGCCAAGGCGCCGGACGACGTCCCGTACAACCTGGCCCAGGTCGACCTGGACATCACCGGCAACCGCTTGTCCGACGCCCAGCAACGGGTCGACCGCCTGCTGACGGTGTACCCCGGCAACTATCCGCTCAAGCAGACGCAGGTGGACCTGTTGCTCAAGCAGAACCGTGCCGGCGACGCGGAAAAGGCGTTGGAAAGCCTGCTCAAGAACCGCCCCAACGACCCGGACATCTGGTACATGGTGGCCGAGACCCGCGGCCTGAGCGGCAACATCATCGGGCTGCACCAGGCCCGTGCCGAGTATTTCGCCCTGATAGGCGAGTTCGACCAGGCCATTCAGCAGCTCGACTTCGCCAAGCGCCGGGCCATCGACAATTTCCAACTGGCCTCGCGCATCGACGCGCGGCAGAAGGAGCTGTTCGAACAGGAGCGCCTGGTCAAGGACATGATGCGTTGAATGCACCCCGCGCGAGCCGTCTAGCTCGCGCAATCAACCCTGACATTTATCTCGAGAAAGCGTTGTAGCGTCTAAGCTTCACTCAGGTACGCGGATTACGGACCGGGCTGAAGACTATGGGCGCTTTGTGGCAAACCGAACCCACCAGGACTGTGACACCGGTAGACAGTCCGGACCCTGCCCATTCCCCGCCACCCCCCGGACGCCGGCGCCGGTGGCGCTGGCTGGTGCTGGCGCTATTGGTGGTGGCGATCATTGCCCTGGGGTTCGCGGCATGGGCCGAAATGCACACGTCGAAACTGCAGGCGCGCGAGTTCAGTCGCCTGGCGTCCTCGTTGACCTACTCCCTGCAACCCGGCCCCAGCGATGCCATGGTGTACCCCGGTGCCGGGCCCTTCGACAAGCGCCTGGGCTACAGTGACATCGGTCAATTCCTACCGCGCCTGTTGCAACGTGACTACCTGATCAAGGAACAGGTGCAGTTCTCGCCCTCGCTGGTGAGCTACACCGAAAAAGGCCTGTTCGTGCCCTATCAGGAAAAGATTCAGGCAGGGTTGCTGATCAACGACTGTAAAGGCGATGTGCTGTATCAATACCGTTACCCGCAGCAGTTGTATCAACAGTTCGAACAGATTCCGCCGGTGATCGTGCAGAGCCTGCTGTTCATTGAAAACCGCGACCTGCTGTCCAGCCGCGCCGCGGAGTTGAACCCGGCCGTGGACTGGCCGCGGTTTGCCAAGGCGGCCTGGTCCCAGGTAGCCAAACTGCTGGCGTTGCCCGGTCAGTCGGCGGGCGGCAGTACCCTGGCCACCCAGCTGGAAAAGTATCGCCATTCACCGGAAGGCTTGACCGGTTCCGGGCCGGAAAAACTGCGCCAGATGGTGTCGGCCAGCGTCCGTGCCTATCAGGACGGGCCGCAGACCTTGCCCGCGCGACAACGCATCGTGCGCGACTACCTCAACACCGTGCCGCTCTCTGCCGTGCCGGGGCATGGCGAAGTGCATGGCCTGGCAGAAGGCTTGCGTGTCTGGTACGGCGCCGACTTCGCGGCGGTCAATCAGGCCCTGGCCACTGCCGAGTCCGGTAACGACCTGAAAGTCGCCGGCCTGGGGCTGCGCCAGGTGCTGGCGCTGATGATCGCGCAACGTCGACCTTCGCATTTCCTGGCCAGGGGGCACAGCGAGCTGAACGAGCTGACCGACGCGCACATTCGCTTGCTGCAGGCCAACGGCATCCTGCAACCGGCGCTGGCCCAGGCAGCGCTGGCCAGCACGCTGGTGTACCGCGACTGGGTGCAGGAGCCCACCCTGCAAGCCAACGAAACCAACAAGGGCATCGTCGCCGCGCGCAATCGCCTGGCCACCCTGCTCGACCGTTCGCTGTACGACCTGGACCGCCTCGACCTGTCGGCCACCAGTACGCTGCAAAGCGAGCTGCAAGCCCAGGTCAGCGACTACCTCAGGCACCTGGCCGACCCCGAGTTCGCCCAGGCCAATGGCTTGATCGGAGACCGGCTGCTCACGCCCACCAGCGCTCGCCAGGTCAATTACAGCTTCACCCTGATGGAGCGCACGGCGGATGGTTCGCGGGTTCGCGTGCAGACCGACAGCACCGACCAACCGTTCGATATCAACGAGGGCAGCAAGCTGGAGCTGGGGTCCACGGCCAAACTGCGGGTGCTGACCACCTACCTGGAAATTATTCACGAATTGCACCAGCGCTATGCCAACCAGACGCCCGCGCACCTGCGCCACGTCGAGGTGGAGGAAGCCGACCGCCTGACCCGCTGGGCCGTCGATTACCTGATCGCCAACCCACAGGCCGACAGCGCGACGATGCTGGACGCCGCCCTGGAACGGCAGTATTCAGCCAGCCCGGCAGAACGCTTCTTCACCGGTGGCGGCATGCACACCTTCAGCAACTTCCGTCGCGAAGACGATGGCCGTGTGCCAACGCTCAAAGAGTCACTGCGCGAGTCGATCAACCTGCCGTTCATTCGCCTGATGCGTGATGTGGTGCGCTACAGCACCTACCAGGGGCCGAACATCAGCGCCACCTTGCTCAAGGACGACAACGAGCCGCGCCGCCAGGAGTACCTGGCGCGATTCGCCGACCGCGAGGGCCGTGAATTTCTGCTGCGTTTCTGGAAGAAATACCAGAATAAGGATTCCGCGCAGCGCCTGGAGGCCTTCCTCGATGGCCTGCGCATTACTTCGGTACGCCTGGCGGCTGTGCACCGCTACCTGTACCCGAATGCCAGCCAGACCGAGTTCAACCGTTTCGTGCGTGCCAACATCGAAGGCGGGCGCGAGAACGTGACCGACAAGCGTCTTGCCGAGCTGTACGCGAACTATGGCCCGGGCAAGTACGACCTGCCCGACCAGGGCTATATCGCCCGCGTCCATCCGCTGGACTTGTGGCTGCTCGGCTATCTGCTGCGTCAACCGGAGGCGACGTTCAGCCAGGCGTCCACCGCCAGTCGCTATGAGCGCCAGGAAGTCTATGGCTGGCTGTTCAAAAGCCGGCACAAACGGGCGCGCGACAGTCGTATCCGCACCATGCTGGAGGTCGAGGCGTTCACCGACATTCACCAGCGCTGGCAGCGAGTAGGCTACCCCTTCGACCACATCGTACCGTCGCTCGCCACGGCCATCGGCAGCTCCGGCGATCGGCCAGCCGCCCTGGCCGAGCTGATCGGTATCATTCAGAACGATGGCGTGCGCTTGCCGATATTGCGCGTCGACAGCCTGCATTTCGCCGCACAGACGCCCTACGAAACCGTCGTGGTCAGCAATCCCGAAGGCGGCGAGCGGGTGCTGCCCAGCGAGGTCGCCAGTGCGTTGCGCGAAGCGCTGTCGCAGGTGGTCGATGCCGGCACTGCGCGGCGCGTGCAGGGCAGTTTCAAGACCGCCGATGGCAGCGCGCTTGTCATGGGTGGCAAGACCGGCACCGGCGACAATCGCATTGGCAGCTATGGCGCCGGGGGCCGGGTGATCAGTTCCAAGGCCATCAACCGGACCGCCACGTTCGTGTTCTACATTGGTGATCACCATTTCGGCACCCTCACCGCGTTCGTGCCAGGCCGTGCGGCCGAAGGGCTGCGCTTCACCTCGGCCCTGCCGGTGCAGGTGCTGCGAGGCATGGCACCCATCCTCACGCCCTACCTGCAACCGGGCACCCATAGCCAATGCAACGTGCCCCTGCAGGCTGCGCGATAACCGCACACTGATATCGATTCTCATCTTGTCGCGATCAAAGATATATCTTAAGGTATATCTAAGACACACGATTCAGGAGAGGCGATATGAGCCACCCTTCGCATCACCCGCGCGAGTTCGGCGCCGGCCATGACGGGCTTGAACGAAAACCCGGTCGCGAACGTGGCGGCCGTGGCCCTCGCGTGTTCGCGCCTGGCGACCTGAAGCTGCTATTGCTGGCCCTGGTGGCCGAACAGCCTTGTCACGGCTATGACCTGATCCGCCAGATCGAAGGCATGTTCGACGGCGCCTACAGCCCCAGCCCCGGGGTGATTTACCCGACCCTGACCTTTCTCGAAGAAAGCGAGTGGATCAGCGGCGATGCCCAGGGCGGCAAAAAGCGCTACAGCGTCACGGTCGCCGGGCGTGAGGCACTGACCGAACAGGCGGTGGCACTCGAGGGCGTGCGGATGCGCATCGACGTCAGCAAACGTTCGCTGCGCGGTCACGAACGGCCGCCGCAAATCCACGAGGCCGTGCACAACCTGCGTCACGCCCTGCAGTTGCACCATGGTCGCTGGAGCCCGGCAGAAATCCGCCGGGTCAGCGACCTGCTCAACCACGCGGCCCGCGCCATCGTCGACGGCCCAACCCCCTCATCGGAGCCCCTAGAATGAAAGCCGACAACCCTGCGATCCAACGCGTCATGCACGAAATCAAACGCCGGCGCCTACACGTGTTGCGCGTCACCGACCTGACGCCACGCATGCGCCGCATTACCCTGGGCGGCCCGGAACTGGCCGGCTTTCTCAGCCAGGGCGCCGACGACCATATCAAACTGCTGTTCGCCAGCACCCCCGAGCAGCAGGCTGCGCTGCAGACGCTGGTGCTTGGCGGCACCAGCGACGAGGGCGTCAAACCGGACATGCGTGACTACACACCGCGGCGCATTGACCTGGACGCCGGCGAACTGGACATCGATTTCGTCCTGCACGGCGACGGCCCGGCGGCCACCTGGGCAGCGCAGGCCGAGCCCGGCCAGTTCCTGCACCTGGGCGGCCCACGCAGCTCGACCCTGGTCGCGGACGTCTTCGACAGCTACTGGCTGATCGGCGATGAAACCGCCCTCCCCGCCATTGCCCGGCGCCTGGAAGAACTGCCAGCGAACCGACGCGCCCTGGTGGTGATCGAGATCGAGGACGACGCCGAGCGCCAACCCCTGACCAGCGCTGCCGATGTCGACGTGACCTGGGTCAATCGCCACCGGCAGGATCTGCTCAGCGTGGTGCGTGGCATGACCCCTCCCAGCGGTGCCTTGTACGCCTGGATCGCCACGGAAGCGGGCCTGTCGCGGCACGTGCGCAAGGTGCTGCTTGAAGAGCATGGCCTGGATGAACACCTGGTGAAGGCCGCTGGCTACTGGCGCCAGGATCCGCACTGAACGGTGGCGCCGAGCTAGGCCTGACCATTGCCGACGGCAGTTTTGAACCTGTCCAGTTGCACGATCAGTACGGCGACCAGTAGAAAGCCGCCCAGGATGGCCAGGGCATTGAGCAACACCTGGCCCAGGCCCAGGGTGCCGCGGTCGATGAACGGGTACGGATAGACCCCGATCGACGCTCCGCGCACCATGATGAAGGCGAAGTAGACGATCGGGAACAGCGCCCAGCGCGCGACATGGGCCAGGCGCAGCGGGCCTTTTTCCACGCCGAACCACCAGTAGCCGAGAAACACCAGCGGCATGCCGTCATGCAGCCATTCGTTGACCCACCACTGCACACCTTCGGGCTGCCACAGGCTGCGCAGTAGCAGGCTGTAGGCCACGCCCACCACGACGATACTCACCGCGACCCCGCCAGCGACCGATGGCAAGGCGAACACTCGCTGCATGGCCGTGCGTCGCCGGCTGATCGCGCTGGTCAAGACGCAAGCGGCCAAGGTGTTGCTGAGGATCGTGAAGTAGCTGAAAAAATGGATCAATCCACCCGTCAGACTTGCCTCGCTTTGCCAGCGGGCCTGAAAAATCAGCAGCAATTGCACGGCCAGCGCCGTCCAGCCCAGGGTCGCCGCACACCAGGCATAGCCGCGCAGTGGCTGGGCCAGTGCGCCGTTCGAGGCGGGCCGGGGGTACCTGGCGATCAGCGTTTGCCCCGTTGCAGCTTCACATACAGCCGCTCGACTTTCTCGCGCGCCCACGGTGTCTTGCGCAGGAAGGTCAGGCTCGACTTGATGCTGGGATCGCTTTTGAAGCAGCGAATATCAATACGCTCCGCCAGGCCCGGCCACTCATAGTGAGCGACCAGCGCGGTCAGAATCTGCTCCAGGGTGACCCCGTGCAAGGGGTCGTGATCGGATGACGTCATGGGGGGCTCCGCAGGAAATGTGCGCACCTTAGCCGAGGTGCCGGAAGGCGCAAAGCGATTCGTCGGACTTTCGAGCCCGTGGCACTGTTACCACTTGAGCAACAGACCATCATCATGGCTGCGCTTTTTCTGACCGGATGTTCAGGATATCCTTCGCGAAATATTCTGAAATACCCCTTCCTTATCGATCTTCCCAGTCGTGGCAAAAAGGGTTTGGCGCCAGCGCGCCTGACTATTTCAGCTCATTTTGAAACTTATCGACACAAACAAAATCCTTAACAACGACCGGGGCCAGATCGTTCACCTTAGGTCTACCCCCCCAATTCTCACGGAGAAACCATTTATGAGCACTGACGGTGCTTTCAGCCGGTCGCGGCGCTTGCCGACCCTGCTCGGCCTGCTATTGCTGGTCATGGGCCTGGCCCTGGTGGCCGGCGGCATCAAACTGGCGACGCTGGGCGGCTCGCTGTATTACCTGATCACCGGCATTGCCGTGGCAGTGAGCGGTCTGCTGCTGATCGCCGGTCGCCGCGCTGCGCTGGGCCTGTACGCGCTGATGCTGTTCGCCAGCACCGTCTGGTCACTGTACGAAGTGGGCCTGGACTGGTGGCAACTGGTGCCGCGCCTGGCCCTCTGGTTTGCTTTGGGCATCGTCCTGCTGCTGCCCTGGTTTCGCAAGCCCTTGCTGCGCGGCCAGCCAGCGCCGCTGGCGACCGGTGGCCTGAGCCTGGCCGTGGTGCTGGCCGGCGCTTGTGCTGTGGCCAGCCAGTTCACCCACCCGGGCGAAATCCAGGGTCACCTGGAACGCGAAAGCGCTGGCACCGCCAACACCGCACCGGCCATGCCCGACGGTGACTGGCAGTCGTATGGCCGCACCGGCTTCGCCGATCGCTATTCACCCCTGGCGCAGATCACCCCGGACAACGTCAGCAAGCTGGAACCGGCGTGGACCTTCCGTACGGGCGATATCCCCGGCCCTAACGATCCAGGCGAGACCACGGCGGAAAACACCCCGCTGAAAGTCAACGGCATGCTGTATGTGTGCACACCGCACAGCATGGTCATTGCCCTTGACCCCGACACCGGCAAAGAAATCTGGCGCTTCGACCCGAAGATCAGTACGCAGAACGCCGAGAACTTCAAAGGCTGGGCGCACATGACTTGCCGTGGTGTTTCCTACCACGACGAGGCGGCCTACGCGGCCAGCAGCCCGGCGCAAACCCCGGCACCTGCCAGCAACGCTTGCCCGCGCCGGATCTTCCTGCCCACCGCCGACACTCGCCTGATCGCTCTGAACGCCGACACCGGCAAGATGTGCGAAGACTTCGGCGACAAGGGTCAGATCGACCTGCGCGCCAACATCGGCAGCTTCGCCGCAGGCGGTTACTACTCCACGTCCCCGCCGGCAGTCACCCGCAACCTGGTGGTCATCGGCGGCCACGTCACCGATAACGTGTCGACCGACGAGCCCTCCGGCGTGATTCGTGCCTACGATGTGCGCGATGGCCATCTGGTCTGGAACTGGGACAGCGGCAACCCCGACGACACCACCCCGATCGCCCCCGGCGAGACCTACACGCGAAACTCGCCCAACATGTGGTCGATGTTCAGCGTCGACGAAAAACTGGGCATGCTGTACCTGCCCATGGGCAACCAGATGCCTGACCAGTGGGGCGGCAACCGCACCCCCGAGTCGGAGAAATACAGCGCCGGCGTCACCGCGCTGGACATCGACTCTGGCCACGTACGCTGGACCCGCCAGTTCACCCATCATGACCTGTGGGACATGGACGTCGGCGGCCAGCCGAGCCTGATGGACCTGCAGACCGCCGAGGGCGTGAAACCAGCGCTGCTGGCCTCGACCAAGCAGGGCAGCATCTACGTGCTCGACCGTCGCAACGGCGAAGCCATTGTGCCGATCAACGAAGTGCCGGTGCCACAAGGCGCCGTCGAAGGCGACCACACCTCGCCGACCCAGCCGAAGTCGGACCTCAACTTCATGCCGCCACCGCTGCGCGAGCGCGACATGTGGGGCGTCACCCCGTTCGACCAGATGCTGTGCCGGATCGACTTCAAGTCGCTGCGCTACGAAGGCCCTTTCACACCGCCATCGCTGCAGGGCACCCTGGTGTACCCCGGCAACTTCGGCGTGTTCGACTGGGGCGGCATTTCCATCGACCCGATTCGCCAGGTCGCCTTTGTCAACCCGAGCTACATGGCCTTCCGCAGCAAGCTGGTACCTGCCGCCGAAGTCGAAGGCGGCCCGGGCCGTGTCAGCGAAACCGAAGGCGTACAGCCGAACAAGGGCGCGCCTTATGGCGTGATCCTCGAAGCGCTGCTGTCGCCGATGGGCCTGCCGTGCCAGGCACCGGCCTGGGGCTATGTGGCGGCCGTGGACCTGACCAACAACAAAACCATCTGGATGCACAAGAACGGCACCGTGCGCGACAGCTCACCGGTACCGATCCCACTGAGCATGGGTGTGCCCAGCCTGGGCGGTACGTTCAACACCGCCAGCGGTGTGTCGTTCCTCAGCGGCACCCTCGACCAATACCTGCGTGCCTACGATATTCGTAACGGCAAGCAATTGTGGGAAGGCCGCCTGCCGGCCGGCGCACAGACCACGCCGATGACCTACACGGGCAAGGACGGTCGCCAGTATGTGTTGGTGGTTGCAGGTGGCCATGGTTCTCTGGGCACCAAGCAAGGTGACTACGTGATGGCCTTCGCCCTGCCGAAGTGATTCGGCGCGGCATGAACTGAACGTGCAACGGCCTCCTTGAAAAAGGGGGCCGTTTTTTTTGCCCGTGCTGTCAGGCTGCGCGGTCGAGGCGGGAAAGAGAAATGGCTGGAGTGGCTTACTTGCCGATGATCTCGCCGCGCTGCTTGGCCAGCCGCGCCAACAGGCGATTCTGGGTGGGCACCGGGACCTGCTGTGCGTCCATGGACTGGATGAGGTTTTCCACCAGGGCGTTGAATTCGCTGCGTGAAATGTTCTGGCCCTTGTGCGCTTCGGGCATGTCGTCGCCGGTGTAATGGCAAGGGCCGCCGGCATCGCAACTGAGCTTGTCGACCAGGTGATCGCGCAGCAAGTCGATGTTGACGTTGCGGAAATGAGCGACGATGCGGGGGTCGCCCGCGACGTTGAGCAACATGCCCTCGACGATGCGGGTGATGCCGGGGCGCTCGCCCAAATCCCGATACAAGGGGTCGACAGGACTGGCGGGCGGTGAGGCACAAGCGCTGAGCAACAAGGCCAGGCCAAGGATCGTGGCGCGCATATCAGAAACTCCCCTGGACGGACAGGTAGGTGCCATTCTGCTTGTCCAGCGTGGCGATCTCGCCCAGACGGGCGTAGGCCAGCACGAATGACACATGCTTGTTGGGGAAATAACCCACGAACAGGTCAGCCCAATCGCTTTCCCCGGCGAACGACAGGTTGTCCGGTTTTTCCCGGTACTCCACGCCCAGTGCCCAACGCGGGTTGAATAGCACCGCCACCGACCCTTCCTTGAGCACGCTGCGCTTGTCACGACGGTCGCCGCCGAAGCCCAGCAGGCCCAGTTCGTTGGCCCGGCTGTAGCGCAGGCCACCGTTGACCACCAGGTTGTAGCCAAAGGCGGCGCCCATGAACAACCGGCTGGCGGTCAGGTAAGCGTCCACGTCTTCATCGCGTTTGGCGCCGACCACCGTCGGGATGAGGAAATCCTTCTGCCGCTTGTACTGCACACCGGCCGAGACCTGTGGCAGTCGGTCGTAGATCAGGTCACCGAACAGCCGCACCTTGAGCCCCACCACGTCCTGGCTGAGGCTGTTCTCCGGCAGGTTGAGCTTATGCACCAGCGAGCCCAGGTCGAAGCGTTGTCGCGCGTAGGACAATTCGATGCGGTTGCCGTAGCTGACCGCCATGCCGGCAACGTCCAACCGGTAGTCCGGCAGGTCGACCCGGGTCGCGAAAGCAGTGGCGCCCCACTCGCCTTCTTCACCGTAGCCGCTCAGCACCGCCCAGGGAGTGATGCCACCGCCGGCACTGCCTTCGATACTCGAGGCTCCGCCGGTGGCCAGCAGCCGGCCGTCGCTGGCAATGGCCGGCACCGTCAACGTGAGTGCCATGGAACAGAAAAACAGTCGGGTGATGGGTTTCATGGGTCAGTGAACCGTCGCTGCAATCGGTGAATGGGCGTTCTGCCGGACCCACTCCTCGAACGCGGGCGCGCTGAGTGGACGGCTGATCAAGTAGCCTTGCGCGGTGTCGCACTTCCAGCGCTCGAGCAAGCGCAGGCTGTGTTCGTACTCCACGCCCTCGGCCACGACTTTGAGGCCCAGGTTGTGGCTCATTTCGATGGTGGAACGCACGATGACCGCGTCTTCGCTGGTTTCGTCCAGATGCCGGACGAACGACTGGTCGATCTTCAGTTCCTGCACCGGCAGGCGCTTGAGGTGAGCCAGGGACGAGTAACCGGTACCGAAGTCGTCGACCGACAGGCTGATACCGACCTCACGCAAACGGTTGAGCACTTTGAGCGCGGCCTCGGGCTCACGCATGATCGCGCTTTCGGTGATCTCGAAAATCAGCTGGTGCGCCGGCACCTGGGAATAGGCCAGCAGTTTGGCCACCCGCTCGGGCAGGTCCTGGCCCAGCAGATCGTCGGCAGAGATGTTCAGCGATATCTGCAACTGCAGGCCGCGCTCGTTCCATTCGGCGATCTGCCGGATGCCCTCTTCGATGACCCAGCGGGTCAGGCTTTGGATGCTGCCAGTGCGCTCGGCCAGTTCGATGAACTCGCCCGGGGAGACGTTGCCCATCTGCGGATGGGTCCAGCGCAACAGGGCTTCGGCCTGGCGCACCTGATTGCTGCCCAGGTCCAGTTTGGGCTGGTAATGCAGCGCCAGCTCACCGTTGCCCGCCGCGCGGCGCAAGTCGCGGATCAGGCGGATCTGGCGTTGATGCGCGAGGTCACGGCCGTGCTGATACACCTGCAGGCGCCCTGGCATGTCGCCGGCGTCCTTCATGGCAATCGCCGCGCGCGACAGCAACTCCTCGGCGCTCAGGCCATCGGCCGGGTACGCGGCGATGCCGATGCGCGCGTCCACCACCAGGTCCTGGCCGCCGAACCGATGCGGTTGCAGCAGCACCTGTTGCAAGCGGTCGGCCAATGCAACGGCGCTGTCGCCGTCGATGTTCTCCAGCAGCAGCAGGAATTCGTCGGTGATCAGGTGCGCAACGGTGTCGCCGGGGCGAACCACCTCGGCAAGGATTTCGGCGATCTGCTGGAGCATCTTGTCGACGTAGCTCGGGCCGCCGCTGTCATTCAGCGCACGCAGGTTATCAATGCCCAGGTACAGCAGCGCCACCTGCCGGTCGGCGATGATCGCACTGCCCAGGCGCTCCATGGCCAGCGCCCGGTTGGGCAGCCCGGTCAGCGGGTTGTGCAAGGCGTTGTGGGCCAACTGCCGCTCGCGCTCGGCAATACCTTCCTGCATCTGTTGCAGGGCATTGGCCAGCACCCCCAGCTCATCGGTGCGGGCCAGCGGCAATTGGCTTTCATAGTCGCCCTTGCCGATCTGCAAAGCGGTACGCGCCAGAATCTGCACCGGCTGCGAGACGCTGCGCGCCAGCAGCAGAGCGCCGGCCAGCGAGGCCAGCAAGGCAACCAGCGAGATCCACAGAATCGAGCGGTCCAGGGGGGCAAAGGCCAGCAGCGCCTCGTCGAGCGGGCTTTGCAGCAATGCGATGACTTGCTGCCTGCCACCCACGCCGGAACTGGCCAGCAACAGCGGCTGGCTGAGGTAGGTGCGGCCATCGTGCTCGGCCAGGGCCAACTTGGCGTCGGCGCTGCGGTTGGCGAGGATCCAGGCGGTGATGCCGGTGGCCAGCTCACCCGGCTGGGTGCTGACCAAACGCCCGATGCTTGGCCCGTCGACCGTGAGAAACGACACTTGCAGGTTGGTCAGCGAGCGCAATTCCTGGGCGAACGCCACGTCAATGCTGAAGCCCATGACAACGCGCGCCACGGGCAACGGCGCCAGGACCGACGCCTCCACCAACAGGTGCGGCTGGCCCTGCAAGGGTACGATCAACATGGACTGGTTGCTGCGCCGTGCCTCGCGCAGGGCATTGTCGTAGGCGAACGAGGCGGCGTCGGGCACGGAGTCGACCGTGCTTGCCAGCACCGTGCCGTCCATGCCAATCAAAAACATGTCGCTGGCGCCGATACGCGCGCCATGGTTGAGCAACGCAGAGCGGATGGTCGCCGAGTCACCGCTGGCCACGGCGTCGCGAAAACCGAAGTCGGCGGCGAGTAACTGCACGCCGTCGCGCAGCCGCCGGCCGCGTACATCCAGCAACCTTTCGAAGACGCGCGCGCCCACCGCCAGTTGCTCGCGGGCCTGACCGCGCACCGCGTCGTTGGTCGCGACCTTGACCGCAACGGTCAACGCCCCGACCACCACCAGCAACAGCAGGATCAGTACCGCAGCAATGCGTGCCTGGAAACTACTGCGCAGTTTCACCGGCGGCCTTCTTGAACGCGTTGCCGAAAGCGCTGGGCGCCGGCGCAGACGGCGCGTCGGTGCGCGCCGGTTGAACACTGAGACTGAAATCTCGGCTCAGGCCCTGCGCCGGCACCGTGACGGAGCCGGCGGCGAAGGGCTGCATGTCGAGGGTCTGCGGGTGCCACACGGTCACCTCGTAGGACGCCGCCGAGAGGCCTTCGAAACGCACGGCCCCCTGCGCGTCGGTGACCGCGAACCAGGGGTCGTCGGTGACGTAAATGTAGCCCAGCATCCAGTCATGGATATTGCAACCGAGTACGACCAGGCCCGCCTTGTCGAACAGTACCGGTGCGCTGGGGGTGCCTTCGTACAGGCGCAGTTCGAAGCGCTTGGTCGGTGAAAACGAGTAGACCTGATGACGGATATTGTCCAGGTTGGGGAAGCTCACCTCGCTGCCACTGTGAACGGCCAACACGTGCGGGACGTATTCCTGGCCTTTCTGATCCATGGTGGCCTTGAGCCGGGGCTGGCCGTTGGCAGGCCCTTTCAGGGTGACCACGGCATCGGCAAGCGGCTTGCCGTCCTGGTCGTAGACAAGCGACTGCAACGTGGCTGCCTGTACGGAGCAGGCAAGCAAGGCGGTGCCGAGGACGGCAAGAAGACGGGCGCTGACCTTGAACATTCAATTACCAATAGGGCCGTGGATTGATCGATCACATACCGTGCGCAATTACCAAGGTAGGCCCACCCTGTCCGTAAATCGAACCGCTACAGGGCAATCGCTCACATCAGGTTATCGTCCGCATTTGGCAAAGCTTCAGTGTCGCCATTGAAACCAGTTCGCCCCTGCCCCATCTAAGCACCATAGTCATTGACGCAGGTGCCCCATGAGCGAGCAGCCGGAACCGGTAGACCCTTCCCACGAACATCTGGATCAAGAGCACATCGAGCATTCGACGCACTCCAGCACCGAACTGGCATTGCCCGGGCAAAACCTTCCCGACAAGGTCTACATCATTCCGATTCACAACCGGCCGTTCTTCCCCGCGCAGGTGTTGCCGGTGATCGTCAACGAAGAACCCTGGGCAGAAACCCTCGACCTGGTGGCCAAGACCCCGCACCACTCGCTCGCCCTGTTTTTCATGGAAACGCCGCCGGAAGACCCGCGTCATTTCGACACTTCCAGCCTGCCGCTGTACGGCACCCTGGTGAAGGTGCACCACGCCAGCCGCGAAAACGGCAAGCTGCAGTTCGTCGCCCAGGGCCTGTCGCGCGTGCGCATCCGCACCTGGCTCAAGCATCATCGCCCGCCTTACCTGGTGGAGGTCGAATACCCTCACCAGCCGACGGAGCCGACCGATGAGGTCAAGGCCTACGGCATGGCGCTGATCAACGCGATCAAAGAGCTGCTGCCGCTCAACCCGCTGTACAGCGAAGAACTGAAGAATTACCTCAACCGCTTCAGCCCCAACGACCCCTCGCCACTGACCGACTTCGCCGCGGCCCTCACCTCCGCAACCGGCAATGAGCTGCAGGGTGTACTCGACTGCGTGCCCATGCTCAAACGCATGGAGAAAGTCCTGCCGATGCTGCGCAAGGAAGTGGAAGTGGCGCGCCTGCAGAAAGAGATCTCGGCCGAGGTCAACCGGCAGATCGGCGAGCACCAGCGCGAGTTTTTCCTCAAGGAGCAGCTCAAGGTCATCCAGCAGGAGCTGGGTCTGACCAAGGACGACCGCAGCGCGGACGTGGAGCAGTTCCAGCAGCGTCTGGAGAGCAAGACTTTGCCGGCCGCCGCGAAAAAGCGCATCGACGAAGAGCTGCAGAAGCTGTCGATACTGGAAACCGGCTCGCCTGAATACGCCGTCACGCGTAACTACCTGGACTGGGCCACGGCGCTGCCCTGGGGCGTGTATGGCAAGGACAAACTTGACCTGAAGTACGCGCGCAAGGTGCTCGACAAGCACCATGCCGGCCTCGACGACATCAAGAGCCGCATCATCGAATTCCTGGCGGTGGGTGCCTATAAAGGCGAGATCAGTGGCTCGATCGTGCTGCTGGTCGGCCCGCCCGGCGTCGGCAAGACCAGTGTCGGCAAGTCCATCGCCGAGTCCCTGGGCCGGCCGTTCTATCGCTTCAGCGTGGGCGGCATGCGCGATGAGGCGGAGATCAAGGGCCACCGCCGCACCTACATCGGTGCGCAGCCCGGCAAACTGGTGCAGGCACTGAAAGATGTCGAGGTGATGAACCCGGTCATCATGCTCGACGAGATCGACAAGATGGGCCAGAGCTTCCAGGGCGACCCCGCCTCGGCCCTGCTGGAAACGCTGGACCCGGAACAGAACGTCGACTTCCTCGACCACTACCTCGACCTGCGCCTGGACCTGTCCAAGGTGCTGTTCGTGTGCACGGCCAATACCCTCGACTCAGTGCCCGGCCCGTTGCTCGACCGAATGGAAGTCATCCGCCTGTCGGGTTACATCACCGAAGAAAAGCTGGCGATTGCCAAGCGCCATCTTTGGCCTAAGCAACTGCAGAAGGCCGGCGTCGACAAGAACAGCCTGAGCATCAGTGACAGCGCCTTGCGCGCGGTCATCGAAGGTTACGCACGCGAGGCTGGCGTGCGGCAATTGGAAAAACAGTTGGGCAAACTGGTGCGCAAGGCCGTGGTGCAGATGATCGAGAAGCCGGGCAGCACGATCAAGCTCGGGCCCAAAGACCTCGAAGCCTCACTGGGCATGCCGGTGTTCCGCAGCGAGCAGGTGCTGTCCGGCAAAGGCGTGATCACTGGCCTGGCCTGGACCAGCATGGGCGGCGCGACCCTGCCGATCGAGGCCACGCGCATTCATACGCTCAACCGCGGCTTCAAGCTGACCGGGCAACTGGGTGATGTGATGAAAGAGTCAGCCGAAATTGCCTACAGCTACGTTAGCTCGAACCTGACTCAATACGGCGCCGACCCGACCTTCTTCGACGAAGCGTTCGTGCACTTGCACGTTCCCGAAGGTGCCACGCCGAAGGATGGCCCGAGCGCCGGCGTCACCATCGCCAGCGCCCTGCTGTCGCTGGCACGTGACCAGGCACCGAAAAAGGGCGTGGCCATGACCGGTGAACTGACCTTGACCGGCCACGTGCTGCCCATCGGCGGCGTGCGAGAAAAAGTCATCGCCGCACGCCGACAGAAGATCACCGAGTTGATCCTGCCAGAACCCAACCGCGGGCATTTCGATGAGCTGCCCGACTACCTCAAGCAAGGCCTGACGGTGCATTTCGCCAAGCGTTTCGCTGACGTCGCCAAAGTCCTGTTCTGAGTGCCCGCCCTGCCGGCAGACCCGCCTGCGCGCTGCAGGCGGGCCTGCTCGCAAATAGACTTGTGAGCGTCTTCGGTTATGCTGGGCACATCCCCTCTGCCCGGAGTCGAAATGTCCGCCATCCGCCTGCCACTGACCCTCGCCCTCACCGCCCTGCTCGCCGCCTGCGCGCAGCAACCGCACCACAGCGTCACGGTCAGCAAGGAGCAGCAATGCCCGGCCCTGCTGGGCAACGGCAAGACACTGACCCTGATTCTGCCCACCAACCCCACCACCGGGTATCGCTGGCAGGTCAAGGACGCCGCAGCGGCCGTGATGCACCCCCTCAGCCCGGAGGTGTACAGCAATCCCGAAGATGCCGGCGTGGTCGGCGCTGCCGGTCAGTCGATCTGGCGATTCCAGGCCCATGCGGTCGGCACCGGGCGTCTGTTGCTGGTGTTGCAGCAACCGTGGGCACCGGAAGTGATGCCGGTGCAAACGTTCGACTGTGCGATCGAAGTACGCTGACCCCTGTGTAGCGCGTGCGCCTTGAAGCCCCGGTCGTAAGGCCGCGATGCCATTTGCCCGCGCGTTCCGCTAAAATGCCGCTCCGTTTTCCGTCGATCTGCCTGGAACTGCCGTGAGCCAAGAACCCGACCGCCTATTCGCCCAGCCTTTGGGCCAGGTGCCTGACTTCGCCTTCAACGAAGATGTGGTGCGGGTGTTCCCCGACATGATCAAGCGCTCGGTGCCCGGTTATCCGACCATTGTCGAGAACCTCGGTGTGCTGGCTGCGCAGTTCGCCCAGCCGCACACGCATCTCTATGACCTGGGCAGTTCACTGGGCGCGGTGACCCAGGCACTGCGCCGGCATGTACGCAGCGAGGGCTGCCAGGTCATCGCCGTGGACAACTCCTCAGCCATGGTGGAGCGCTGCCGCGAGTACCTGAATGCGCAGGATTCGATGTTCCAGGAGCTGCTGCCCGTGGAGGTGGTGGAAGGCGACATCCTGGCGCTGACCTTCCAGCCGGCCTCGGTGGTGGCGCTGAACTTCACCCTGCAGTTCGTCCCGCGCGATCAGCGCCTGGCGCTACTGACGCGCATTCGTCAGGCCCTGGTGCCCGGTGGCGCGCTGATCCTCTCGGAAAAGCTGCGCTTCGAAGACCAGGACGAACACCAATTGCTGACAGATCTGCACGTGGCCTTCAAGCGCGCCAACGGCTACAGCGATCTGGAAATCGCCCAGAAACGCAGTGCCATCGAGCATGTGATGAAGCCCGACAGCCTCGACGATCATCGCCAGCGCCTGTTGGCCGCGGGCTTCAGCAAGGTGGTGCCGTGGTTTCAGTGCCTGAATTTCGCTTCTCTGGTGGCCCTGCCATGATCGACCTGTCCCCTCTGGTCCGCCATATGGCGGGCACCCCCCTGGCCGAGTGGAGCCATGGGCTGCAGGCGCAGCTCGAGGCACGCCTGGAAAAAGGCCACGGCGACCTGGCGCGCTGGCAGCGGGCACTGGATGCTTTGCCGGCGTTACAGCCCAGTGAAATCGATTTGCTCAATGGCTTGCGCCTGGACTGCCCATGCGACGAGCCCACCCGCCTGGCCATGCGTGAAGCGCTGATGGGGCTGTCGCCCTGGCGCAAGGGGCCGTTCGATCTGTTCGGCGTACACGTCGACACCGAGTGGCGCTCGGACTGGAAATGGTCTCGCGTCGCCCCGCACCTCGACCTGCGCGGCAAGCGTGTGCTGGACGTGGGTTGCGGCAACGGGTACTACCAGTGGCGGATGCTCGGTGCAGGCGCCGACAGCGTGATCGGGGTCGATCCCAACTGGCTGTTTTTCTGCCAGTTCCAGGCCGTGCAGCGTTATCTGCCGACGCTGCCGGCCTGGCACCTGCCCCTGGCCTTCGAAGATTTGCCGGCCAACCTGCAAGGCTTCGACACGGTGTTCTCCATGGGCGTCTTCTACCATCGCCGCTCGCCCATCGAGCATTTGCTGGCGTTGAAAGACTGCCTGGTCAAGGGCGGCGAGCTGGTCCTGGAAACGTTGGTGGTCAGCGGCGACGAACACCAGGTGCTGGTCCCGGAAGACCGCTATGCGCAGATGCGCAACGTGTGGTTCCTGCCGTCGGTGCCGGCGCTGGCACGCTGGTTGCGCCGGGCCGGGTTCAGTGACGTGCGCTGTGTGGATGTCAGCGTCACCAGTGTGCAGGAGCAGCGTGGTACCGAATGGATGAAGTATCAGTCGCTCAGCGACTTTCTCGATCCCGATGATCACAGCCGCACGATCGAGGGCCTGCCGGCGCCGATGCGTGCCGTCATGGTGGCCCGCGCATGAAAATAGCCAGTTTCGATGTCGATGCACAAAAAGGCTTCACCCCGCTGTGCCCTGCCGAATTGCCCGTAGCGGGCGGCGACGAGATCGTCGCCGACCTCAACCACCTGGCCTCTCTGGCCAGCCTGCGCCTGGGCAGCAAGGATGCACACTCACCACAGGCCACCTGGGTGGTGGCCGACGGCGCCGACATGCTCAAGCCACTGGCCCTGGCCAATGCCGACCTGACGTGGGTCAGCCACTGCGTGCCGGGCACGGCGGGCTTCGAACTGCTCGACGGCCTGCCGCACCCGCTGGACTACGACTTCTTCGTGTGGAAGGGCATAGAACCGGACTTGCACCCCTACGGCGCCTGCTTTCACGATTTCGCCGAGCGTCGCAGCACCGGCGCCATCGAGTTCCTGCGCAGCCAGGGCGTCGACACCGTCTGGGTCGGCGGCCTGGCCCTGGACTACTGCGTGAAAACCACGGCCTTGCAGCTGCGCCGAGCCGGTTTTGCGGTGGCCGTGTATCTCCCCGCCTGCCGCGCGATCGCCACGCAAACCGCCGAGCAGGCCTGCGCCGAAATGACCGCTGCCGGCATTACCCTGTTCAGCGACGCCGAGCAACTGGCCGCAGCACAGGCAGAATCGATGTAAGCTTGGTCATCGACCTCATCTCACAAGGAGTCTCCCATGAGCAACCGTCAAAGCGAGATTGCCAGCGCCCTGGCCGTGGTGCCGCCGTTCAGCCATGCCGCCAGCATCGAAGCGCAGATCAGCCAGCGCAAAGCCTTCATCCAGCAGACCCTGCGCGATGCCCGCCTCAAGGTGCTGGTGCTGGGCATCAGCGGCGGTGTCGACTCGCTGACTGCCGGGCGCCTGGCGCAATTGGCGGTGGAAGAGTTACGTGAGGAAACCGGCGACCCGGACTATCGATTCATTGCCGTGCGGCTGCCCCACAACGTGCAGCACGACGAAGACGATGCCGCGGCCTCGATGCAGTTCATCCGCGCCGATGTCGAACAGACGGTCAATATTGCCGGCGCAGTGCTGGGCCTGTCCGAGCAGGTCAGTGACCTGCGCGGCTTGAGCGATGCCCGTCGCGACTTCGTGCTGGGCAACACCAAGGCCCGCCTGCGCATGGTGGCCCAGTACACGATCGCCAACGCCCACAACGGCCTGGTCATCGGCACTGACCACGCAGCCGAGGCAGTCATGGGGTTCTTCACCAAGTTCGGCGACGGCGCTTGCGACCTTGCGCCCCTGAGCGGGCTGGTCAAGGGCCAGGTGCGGGAAATCGCCCGCCACCTGGGGGCTCCGCTCAACCTGGTGGGCAAGGTGCCCACAGCCGACCTCGAGGAGCTGCGCCCGGGCAAACCCGACGAAGACGCCCACGGCGTGACCTACGCCGAGATCGATGCCTTCCTGCATGGGCAGCCGGTGCGCGACGAGGCCTACCAGATCATTGTCAGGACCTACGACGCGACCCAGCATAAACGCGATCTGCCCAGGGTGCCTTGAGCACCAGGCAGGATGGCGGTAGCACGCCTCCGTAAACAGACAGGAAGCCTCCCCTTTGCCGCGACCTACCCTGCTGACGCTTCGCCATTGGCCGCCACTGGGCCAGTGGCTGCTCCTGATTGTCCTGGCAGGCGGGCTGGGGCAACTGCTGAAATACTTCGCGGTGCCCGCTGCCCTGTTCATCGGGCCGATGCTGGTGGCTATCGGCTTTGGCGCCAGCGGTGCCAGCATCCGCCTCAACCGCCACCTGTTTCGCCTGGGCCAGGGCTGCGTCGGCCTCATCGTCGCTCATTCGATGAGCATGGCCGTGCTGCTGTCGGTGCTGCAGTCCTGGCCGGTGATGCTGTTCTCGACCGTGCTCACAGTGCTGCTGAGCGCCGTGGTGGGGCTGGGCATGGTCCGCTACGGGGGTTTCCCGGCCAGCACCGCTGCTTGGGGCACTGCGCCGGGCGCCGCCTCGGCGATGGTGTCGATGGCCGAGGACTACGGCGCGGATTCGCGCATCGTCGCCACCATGCAATACGTACGCGTCGTCTGCGTGGTCATGATCGGTGCGCTGGTCAGTAGCGTGCTGGGCGTTGGCGATGCGCCCGCGCACCTGCTGGCGCCGTCGACGCCTGCCATCGACCTGGGGCAGTTCGGCCTGAGTGTGGTCACTATCGTGATCGGCGTGCTGCTGGGTTCGCGGATTCCCGCCGGCGCCTTGCTGCTGCCCCTGTTGCTGGGCGGCATCCTGCAAGTGAGCGGGCTGGTGGAAATCACCCTGCCCGACTGGCTGCTGGCTATCGCCTACGCCTGCCTGGGCTGCTACATCGGCCTGCGCTTCGACCGGGCCACCATCGCCTATGTGTGGCGACGACTGCCGGTGATGATCGGCGCCTCGCTGATTCTGATCGTGCTCTGCGCCGCCTCGGCATGGTTGATTGCGTGGCTGCTGAGCAAGGACTACCTGTCGGTTTACCTGGCCACCAGCCCCGGTGGCCTGGACTCCATGGCGATCATTGCCCTGGACACCCATGCGGACGTCGGCCTGGTGCTGGCGATGCAGACCCTGCGCCTGTTCGGCGTCATTGTGACCGGCGCGTTCTTCGCACGGCAAATCATCCGATTGAGCGAACGATGACCATACTGCTGGCGATCCTGCCGATTTTCCTGCTGATCATCCTGGGCTATGGTTTCGGGCGCCGCGCCTGGCTGAGCCAGGAAGCCGCTGCCGGGCTGGGCAAGCTGACCTTCACGCTGTTCATGCCCATGGTGCTGTTCACCGGGATGGCCGAGGCCGACCTGCAAGAGGGGTTTTCGATCGGCTTGCTGATGGCCTACTTCATCCCGGCGCTGAGTGTATTCCTCGTCGTCAACCTGATAGCCCATCGCCGTCGCGGCCACTCGACCCCTTTCGGGCTGACCGCGAGCTACTCCAATAACGTGCTGATCGGCATCCCCCTGGTGGCCAGCCTCTACGGCAACGGCGCACTGGTCTACGTATTCGCCGTGCTGGCCTTTCACAGCCTGCTGCTGTTCAACCTGCAGAGTTTCTACGACACCTTCGCCAACAAACGGGCCCTGAACATGCGCTCGCTGTTGATCAGCCTGGCCAACCCGCTGGTGGTCGGCCTGGTGCTGGGCGTGCTGTTGAACCTCTCTGGCCTGAGCCTGCCCGAACCGCTTCAGCGCTTGTGCCACTGGCTGGCGCAGGCCGGCCTGCCCTGTGCGCTGATCGTGCTGGGCATCAATCTGTCCAAATACCAATTACGACCTCAGTCGACGGCAATCGGCCTGACCTGCGCAAAGCTGCTGATGCTACCGCTGGCCGTGTTGTCCACCTGCCTGTTGCTGGACCTGAAGCCGATGGCAACCAGCGTACTGACACTGATGGCAGCATGCCCAAGCGGCGTCAATGTGCTGGGGTTCGCACAAACGCCCGAGGATAACCGCCAAGTCAGCTCGGCGGTGACCTTGTCGACCGTGCTGTCTGTCGTGACGCTGCCGGTCTGGGTGTGGCTCTCGCACCTGTGGGGGTGAGGCCAGCCTGGCAGGGCTGGCATCGAGCCCATTTGCGCTCAGGGCCGGCTGGCCGCCAGGATCAGCGCCTTCATCTCGGCGACCGCTGACTTGAAGCCGACGAACAACGCATGGGCGACCAATGCATGGCCAATGTTCAACTCGTTGATGCCCTTGATCGCCGCCACGGCTTCGACGTTGTGATAGTGCAGGCCATGCCCGGCATTGACGATCAGGCCCTGGCCCAGGCCAAAGGCCACGCCATCGGCAATGCGCTGCAACTCCTCAGCGATTTCGGTGGGCGTATGGCCGTCGGCGTAGCGCCCGGTGTGCAGCTCGATGGCGGGCGCACCGACGCGGCGGGAGGCCTCGATCTGACGAGGGTCGGGGTCGATGAACAGCGACACTTCGCAACCTATCAGGGCCAGGCGCTGCACGGCAGCCTTGATCCTTTGTTCCTGGCCCGCGACGTCCAGGCCACCCTCGGTGGTCAACTCCTGACGGGTTTCCGGTACCAGGCAAATATGCGCGGGGCGTATCACCTCGGCAAAGGCGAGCATCTCTTCGGTGACACCCATTTCGAAGTTCATGCGCGTTTGCAATACGTCCTTGAGCACGCGCACATCGCGCTCCTGGATGTGCCGACGATCCTCGCGCAAGTGCACGGTGATACCGTCGGCGCCCGCCTCCTCCGCGTCCAGTGCCGCCTTGACCGGATCGGGGTAGCGAGTACCACGCGCCTGGCGCAAGGTGGCCACGTGGTCGATGTTGACACCCAGAAGCACACGATTGCTGGTAGTCACGGGAAACTCTCCTCGAAATTCGGATAGACAGGATACGTGCTGATCACGGCTTGCGAAACAACTCGCGGCTGACCAGCGGCCGCCCGCCCAAGTGCACGGCCAAGGCCTGGCGCATCAACCGCTTGGCCGCCGACAGCGCGCCCGGCTGTTGCCAGTCGGTGTCGGCCATGGCCAGCAGCTCGGTGCCATGAAACAAACCCGGCTGGATCGACTCGACGCGTTGCAGGCCGCCCTCGACCTGGAAACGATACAAGCCCTCGGCGACCACCGGTTGATCGTCGACGTCACGGTCCAGGGCGAAGCCGTATCCCAGCTCATCCAGCAGGCGCCATTCGAACGAGCGCAACAACGGCTCCAGCGGACGCCCGGCTGCCAGTGCCTGCAGCGTGGCGGCGTAGTGGTCGAACACCTGGGGGTGGGGAATGTCGGCGGGCAGCACGCGGATCAGCAGCTCGTTCATGTACAGGCCACTGAACAGCGCATCGCCGACCATCCAGGCCGAAACGCCTACGCTGTCCAGGCGGCCAACGTTCTTCAGCTCGCTGCGCCCGCGAAACTCGACTTCCAGCGGAACGAACGGCCGCGCCAGGCTGCCGGCCTTGCCTCGGGCACTGCGCAGCACCGCGCGCAGGCGACCTTGCGGGGTCAGAAAATCGACCAGGGCGCTGTTTTCACGGTAGGCACGGCTGTGCAGAACGAAGGCAGGTTGCGCGAGCGGGGCATTCTTGGACATGGCGCACCTGGATCACCGCCAACCCCTGGCGAGGTTGGTCAGTGCAGAGACTGGCCGGTTGAGGGCCCGAGGGAATTACTGGTCGTTGTAGCCCAGCGAACGCAGGGCTCGCTCGTCATCGGACCAGCCACCCTTGACCTTCACCCAGAGGTTGAGCATGACCTTGGAGTCGAACAACAGCTCCATGTCCTTGCGCGCCTCGGTACCGATGCGCTTGATGCGCTCGCCCTTGTCGCCAATGATGATTTTCTTCTGCCCGTCGCGCTCGACCAGGATCAGCGCGTGGATGTGCAGGGTCTTGCCCTGCTGCTTGAATTCTTCGATCTCCACCGTGATCTGGTAGGGTAGCTCGGCGCCGAGCTGGCGCATGATCTTCTCGCGCACCAGCTCGGCCGCCAGGAAGCGGCTGCTGCGGTCGGTGATCTGATCTTCGGGGAAGAAATGCTCGTTCTCCGGCAGCTCCTTGGCGATCAACCCTTCCAGCGACTCCAGGTTATGCCCCTGCTGCGCAGAGATCGGCACGATCTGGGCATTGGGCAACTGCGCCTGCAACCACTCCAGGTGCGGCATCAGCTCGGCCTTGTCTTCGATCCGATCGGTCTTGTTGATCGCCAGAATGACCGGCCCCTGCACGTACTGCACGCGCTCGAGCACCAGTTGGTCTTCGTCGGTCCAGCGTGTGCGGTCGACCACGAAGATCACCACATCGACGTCTTTCAAGGCGGCCGACGCCGTCTTGTTCATGTAGCGGTTGAGCGCTTTTTCGTTGCTTTTGTGCATGCCGGGGGTGTCGACGTAGATGGCCTGGATCTCGCCCTCGGTCTTGATGCCCAGCATGTTGTGGCGGGTGGTCTGCGGCTTGCGCGAGGTGATCGCCAGCTTCTGCCCCAGGATGTGGTTGAGCAACGTGGACTTGCCGACGTTGGGTCGACCGACGATCGCGACATAGCCACAACGGGTAACGGGTGTATCAGTCATTGCCATTCTCCACGCCAAGGGCGATCAGGGCCGCTGCGGCGGCGACCTGTTCGGCGATGCGTCGGCTGACGCCCTGGCCTCGGCTTTTTTCGTTCAAAAGGGTGATTTCACATTCGACGAAAAACGTCCGGCAATGCGGTTCGCCCTGGATATCCACCACTTCGTAACGTGGCAGCTCGCAGGCACGCGACTGCAGGAACTCCTGCAGGCGCGTTTTGGGGTCTTTGTTGGTGTCGACCAACGTCAGGCTGTCGAACTCGCTGGTCAGCCAGGCCAGGACGCGATCGCGCGCGGTTTCCATGCCGGCGTCCAGGTAGATGGCACCGATCAGCGCTTCGAGCGCATCGGCCAGGATCGACTCGCGGCGGAACCCCCCGCTCTTGAGCTCGCCGGAGCCGAGCCGCAGGTATTCGCCCAGTTCGAAGCCACGCGCCAGCAGAGCCAGCGTCTCGCCCTTGACCAGGCGCGCGCGCAGCCGTGACAGCTGGCCTTCGCGGGCTTGCGGGAAGCGCTCGAACAAGGCCTCGCCAGCGACGAAATTGAGGATGGCATCACCGAGGAATTCCAGACGTTCGTTGTTGCGTCCGGCAAAGCTGCGATGCGTGAGGGCCAGCACCATTAGGTCCTGGTCTTTGAAGGTATAGCCGAGCTGGCGCTCGAGGCGGCTCAAGGAAACGCTCACGGTTTGCTCACGCTGAATTCGCGGTCGAATTTCACCACCACATCAATGTTCTTGATCAGCGGCTCGCGTTTTTCGTAGTTCAAATGCGCTTTGAAGGCGGGGCCATCAGGGGTAACGCTCAACACTTTTTTCAAATCCAGATCCCGAATACTGTTGACCTGCATGCCACGGCTGACATGACTGTAGAAATCATTGACGGTGACGATAGTGCCCGAGGGCTCGCTGTAGGTGGACTGGACGATTTTCTCGAGCGTCCAGAAATCCATATAGTGCGGAACGATCTTCAACGCAGTGGCGACGACGAATCCGGCAATGACCAGGGTCAACAGAATCCCGGTGAACGACATGCCTCTTTGCGACGATCTGGAGATCTTCATTGTTTTCTAACCTCGATCACTGCCTGCCCTGAAAGCATTCGGCGCTGTCATCAGACAGCGCCGCCAGCGATTACTTGATCAATCCCACTCGCGAGAAGGTCGGCAGGTGGCTGAGCTTGGGCTCTGGCCAGCTCATCCACACGGCGAAGGCCTTGCCGACGATATTGCGGTCTGGAACCATGCCCAGCAATTCCTTGCTGATGGCGGGATCGTCCCAGTAACGGCTGTCATTGGAATTGTCGCGGTTGTCGCCCATCATGAAGTAGTGCCCTTCAGGCACCGTCCATTGGTTGTCCGGCGGCGCATGGTAGCGGCTCATCTGCTCGCGGATCATGTGCTCGACCTCGCCCAGCTTCTCGGCGTACAGCTGGGCGGTACCCAGTGCACCCGGCTCGCTGCCGACCAGCGTCTTGGACACCAGCTCGCCGTTGACGTACAGCTGCTTGTCGCTGGTGTAGCGAATCTTGTCGCCCGGCAGGCCGATCACGCGCTTGATGTAATTGACGTTCGGGTCGCTGGGATAGCGGAACACCATCACGTCACCGCGTTTCGGGTCACCCACGTCGATGACCTTGCGGTCGACCACCGGCAGGCGGATACCGTACGAAAACTTGTTCACCAGGATGAAGTCACCGACATCCAGGGTCGGCTTCATCGACCCTGAAGGAATCTGGAACGGCTCGACCAGGAACGACCGCAGCACCAGAACGATGAACAGCACGGGGAAGAACGATTTGCCGTACTCGACCAGCAAGGGTTCCTTGTTCAGTTGCTCGAGCACCGAGTGCTCAGGCTGACTGACGCTGCCCTGGTAGTTGGCGATGGCGGCTTTGCGGCGGGGCGCCAGGAAAACCAGATCGAACAACGCCAGCGCACCGCAGACGGCTACAGCGATCACCAGTAACAGCGGAAAATTTAGTTGCATAAGACCTGACTATTCCAACCTGAGCACAGCAAGGAAGGCTTCTTGTGGAATTTCCACGTTACCCACCTGCTTCATGCGTTTTTTACCGGCCTTCTGCTTTTCCAACAGCTTGCGCTTACGGCTGACGTCACCACCGTAACACTTGGCCAGTACGTTCTTTCTGAGCGCCTTGACGGTTGTCCGGGCAATGATCTGGCCACCGATGGCGGCCTGGATCGCTACGTCGAACATCTGACGAGGAATCAGTTCTTTCATCTTCTCGGTCAAGGCACGACCTTTGTACGCCGCATTGTCGCGGTGCACGATCAAGGCCAGTGCATCGACCTTGTCGCCGTTGATCAAGACATCGAGCTTGACCAGGTTGGCCGACTGGTAACGGTCGAAGTGATAATCCAGCGATGCATAGCCACGGCTGGTGGATTTCAGGCGGTCGAAGAAATCCAGTACCACTTCATTCATCGGCAGGTCGTAGCGAACCTGAACCTGGCTGCCGAGGAATTGCATGTCACGCTGCACGCCGCGCTTTTCGATACACAACGTAATGACGTTACCCAAGTGCTCCTGAGGCACAAGGATAGTGGCCGAAACGATGGGCTCGCGGAAATCCTCGACAGCAGCGACGTCCGGCAGCTTGGACGGGTTGTCGACATAAATGGTTTCGCCGGTCTTCAGCACCACTTCGAAAATAACGCTGGGCGCAGTGGTGATCAGATCGAGGTCGTACTCGCGTTCGAGGCGCTCCTGGATGATCTCCATGTGCAGCATGCCGAGGAAGCCACAACGGAAGCCGAAGCCCAGGGCGTCGGAGCTTTCCGGGGAGTACTGCAGCGAAGAGTCGTTGAGCGTCAGCTTCTGCAGCGCGTCGCGGAAATCTTCGAAGTCTTCGGAACTGACCGGGAACAGGCCGGCGTAGACCTGCGGTTGAATACGCTTGAAGCCGGGCAGCACCTCGACGTCCGGAGTCGAGTTGAGGGTCAGCGTGTCGCCGACCGGGGCACCATGGATGTCCTTGATGCTGGCGATGATGAAGCCCACTTCGCCAGCCTTGAGGTCGGCGGTGGCCGTGTGCTTGGGGTTGAACACGCCGACGCTGTCGACCAGGTGCACCTTGCCGGTGGACTTGACGAGAATCTTGTCGCCCTTCTTCACCCGGCCATGGCGGACGCGAACCAGCGAGACCACGCCCAGGTAGTTGTCGAACCAGGAGTCGATGATCAGTGCCTGCAGCGGGTCTTCGATGTTGCCGGTCGGTGCGGGAATGGTGTGCACCAGGCGCTCGAGCACCTCGGCCACGCCCATGCCGCTCTTGGCGCTGCACGCCACGGCGTCGGTGGCATCGATACCGATGATTTTCTCGATCTCGTCCTTGACGCGGTCCGGATCGGCCTGCGGCAAGTCCATCTTGTTGAGCACCGGCATGACTTCCAGGCCCTGCTCGATGGCGGTGTAGCAGTTGGCGACCGACTGCGCCTCCACGCCCTGACCGGCATCGACCACCAGCAAGGCGCCTTCGCAGGCGGCCAGCGACCGGCTGACTTCATAGGTGAAGTCCACGTGGCCGGGGGTGTCGATGAAGTTGAGCTGGTAGGTTTTGCCGTCCAGCGCCTTGTAGTACAGGGTGACGCTGTGGGCCTTGATGGTGATCCCGCGCTCGCGCTCCAGGTCCATGGAGTCCAGGACCTGAGCTTCCATCTCGCGATCGGCCAGGCCGCCGCACATCTGGATGAACCGATCGGCCAGCGTCGACTTGCCGTGGTCGATGTGGGCGATGATGGAGAAATTGCGGATATGACTCAAATCACTCACGGGTCAACACTCGAAAAAGGCTGCGGGCCGGACGCCCAACGAAAAATAGCCGGGAATTGTACCCTACTTAGCCTCTCATGTGGGAGCGCGCTCGACGGTGAAGAATTCGACACGTTGTTGCATTGCGCAAGCCGGGGCTCAGGCAAAAAAAATGGGCGATCCGAAGATCGCCCATCGCGTGCACCTCAGCTGGAAGTCATTCGGCCAGCTTGAAGGTGATGAAGCTGGCACGGCCCTGGCGCAGGACGCGCATGGACACCGAACGATTCTTCGGCAGGGTCTGCGCTACGTCGGTGAACTCCTTCGCGCCGCCGATCGCCTGGTTGTTCAGGTGGGTAATGACGTCTCCCGGCTGCAGGCCGATCAATGCCGCCGGACCGTCCTGCACTTCCTTGATGACAACGCCGCCCTTGAGATCCAGCGCCTTGGCCTGCTCGGCCGTCAGGTCCGACACGGCCACACCGAGGCGATTGCTGCTGCGCTCGGCACCCGCCTTGGGACTGGCAGTGACCGCCTGGTCGTCATCAGGCAGCGCACCGACGGTGATGTCGATGGTCTTGCGCTTGCCTTCGCGAACCACTTCCAGGGACGCCTTGGCATTTTCCTTGAGCCCGCCGACCAGGTGCGGCAAGTCGGCGGACATGACCACTGGCTGGCCGTTCATGCTGAGAATGACGTCGCCCACCTGCAGGCCACCCTTGGCCGCCGGGCCGTTTTCCAGGACCTGAGCAACCAGCGCACCGGCCGGGCGCTCCAGACCGAAGGATTCAGCGAGGTCTTTGTTCACCTCCTGGATGACCACGCCCAGCCAGCCGCGACTGACCTTGCCGTCTTTCTTCAACTGATTGGAAACGTCCAGCGCGACGTCGATCGGGATCGCGAAGGAAAGCCCCATGAAGCCGCCGGAGCGGGTGAAGATCTGCGAGTTGATGCCTACCACGTCGCCGTTCATGTTGAACAACGGCCCGCCCGAGTTACCGGGGTTGATGGCAACGTCGGTCTGGATGAAAGGCACGTAGCTGTCGTTGGGCAGCGTACGCCCTTTGGCGCTGACGATGCCCTTGGTCACAGAATGGTCGAAGCCGAACGGCGAACCGATCGCCAGTACCCATTCGCCCACCTTGAGCTTGGACGAATCGCCCAGGCGTACCGTCGGCAGGTTCTTGCCCTCGATTTTCAACAAGGCCACGTCGGTACGGGGATCGGTACCGACCAGCTTGGCCTTCAACTCGCTGCGATCGGACAGGCGCACGATGATTTCATCGGCGTCAGCGATCACGTGATTGTTGGTCAGCACATAGCCATCGTCGGAAATGATGAACCCGGAGCCCAGTGACTGCGCCTCGCGCTGCCGATCCCCGCGTGGGGAGCGAGGCGCGTTGCGCGGCATGTTGCGCTCGAAGAATTCGCGAAACATCGGCGGCAAGCCTTCGAGATCCGGCATCTGGCCGTTGGCCACAGCACGGTCCGGAAGCTTCTGGGTCGTACTGATGTTGACGACGGCGGGCGATGCCTGCTCTACCAGCGTGGTGAAGTCCGGCAGCGCTTCCGCCTGGGCGACGGCGACCTGACCGAGCATCAGCACAGCAGCGACGAGCGAAAGATAAGTTTTAAAGCGTGGTATCGACATACGGCTCCCGTTCGTAACGAGCAAGTTTGAGCAAGTGAGGCTTGGCGGCGTTTCGACACCCGGTAACGGGTTGCGGACCCGACCCGGCGCGCAACGCACGCGGCGTTCGAGACACGATCGAAAAAGTCAGCCCCATCCGGGACTGACCTATAGAAAAATTATGGAGGATTTGCAACCGCAGGTGCGGATGTTTCATGAACGGCAATTGATACAGCGCGCTACGGAGAGTGCGTGCCGGGTGCGCTTCACCCCGTGAAACGCCCGACGCTGCAGCCGCGCTACTGACCTGCCTGGGCATCTTGCAGCCGCATGGACAACGCGATTCGCTCAGCCGTACCCACGGGAATTTCACCCACTACCGTGACCATTACCTTGCCTTTTGGCGTGTCCACGCGGCGCGACACTGCCACGGTGGGCCCCAACTGCAGCCGAGTGTCGGCCGCCGTAGCGCCCGCCAACGGTTCGAAAAACACCGAAAACCGGGCTAGCCCATCACCGTACACCTGCCGCGTGACAACACTCTGGCTTGGCTCATCCCTGCCCAGCGAACTGCCCAGCAGCTCGAAACCGGGCGGCAGCCAATCCGAACGCCAGTTGACCGGCGCGTCGCCCGTGGTGACCGACGTCGCTGCCTGCACCGGCCGGCACGCCTTGCTGGCAGCCAGTTGGGCCTGCTCTGGCACGGCCGGCTGAAAGCGGGTGAACTGCAGGCGTTCAAGCATGCGCCCCTGGTCGTCGAGCAACAGGGTCTTGAGCGCCAGGCCGGTCTGCTTGTCGAGTGAAAGGCTAAAACCGTAGCGATGCGGGTCTTTGGGCGTAAGGTCGATGGTGACGGTAGGACGCCCGGCCACGCGCGATTCACCCGCAACGGCCAGGTCATACCAGGACATCAATCTGAGGGGGTCGAGCGTAGGCCGGCTGGCATCCGCGCGTTGATCGAGACCGCTGGCAGGAGCTGAACTGACGCAGGTGGCCTTGCCGTCGACACGCACCATTTCCTGGACAGGCCCATCGAGCTGCAGCATGCGCTCGCTGACTTTTCCCGCTTGAACACGGTGCCAAATGTCATGGGTAGAAAACAGGCCACTGCGCTCGTAAACGAAGGTGCCTTGATAACTCTGCTGTTGCTCGGCCTGCGTCAGACGGTTCAACCACTGTGACGCATCGGTGGCGGCCTGGGCCGACACCCCGAAACCGAGCAAAAGCGGTAGTAACGCGAGGGATCGCATGGAAGGCCTAGCGGTCTTCCAGGCTGGCGGCACGGGCGTAAGGCAGTGCGCTTTCCGATCCTTTCGCTGCAGCATCCTGAGCGTGCTGACGCAGGTAGCCGGGAACACGCTGGTCGTTCCAGCTCGACTGACCAGGCGCCGCAGCACGAGGTGCTTCGGTGCTTTCAGTGGTGTAGCCGGCCAATACAGCGGGACCCTTGACCTGCGGCATCGAAGGCGACTGCTGCTGAACCGGCTGCTGCTGCGCCAGCTCGGCACCGGACATTTCATCCTGGTTGTACAAGCGTACACCCGCCAATACTGCCACGGTGACCGACGCAGCTACTGCAAGACGACCCAGGCTGCGCCATGGACCACGGCCCGCCTTGGCAGGCGCGACTTCATCAGCAATAGCGGCCGAAACGGCAGCCGACAGATCCAGACGTGGATCCAGCAATTCCTTGTGCATGACCGCGCGGGCCAACTGGTAACGGGACCAGGTGGCACGCACATCGGCATCGTCGAGTGCGCTGATGACCCGACGTAATTCCAATTCATCCGCTTCGTTATCCATCACCGCGGACAGCGATTCCTGCAGGGCTTCACGACTCATGGCGGTTCCTCTCTTGGCTATCGCCGCTGTCTCAGGTTTCCTGCAACAACGGTTGCAGGGCTTTGTCGATGGCTTCCCGAGCGCGAAAGATTCGAGAACGCACGGTACCCACCGGACACTGCATGACGCTCGCAATGTCTTCGTAACTCAGACCGTCAAATTCGCGTAAAGTTAATGCCGTACGCAAATCTTCTGGCAACTGCTGGATGGTTCGATGGACGGTGCCCTCGATCTCATCACGCAGCAAGGCGCGCTCCGGTGACTCGAGATCCTTCAGGCCATGATCGCCATCGTAGAATTCCGCGTCTTCAGAGCTGACGTCGCTGTCCGGTGGTCGCCGTCCGCGAGACACCAGATAGTTCTTTGCCGTGTTAATGGCAATGCGGTACAGCCAGGTGTAGAAAGCACTGTCACCGCGAAAATTGCCGAGCGCCCGGTAAGCCTTGATGAAAGCTTCCTGCGCCACGTCCTGCGCTTCATGGGTGTCGTGCACGAACCGCACGATCAACCCGAGAATCTTGTGCTGATACTTCAGCACCAACAGATCGAAAGCTCGCCGATCGCCACGCTGTACGCGCTCGACCAGCTGCTGATCCTCTTCCTGGGTTAGCATGAACACTCCTCGATGAACTTGAAGGAGCCAGGCGAAAGCCGTCGTTCAGGCTTGCAGACATAGACTCGGCCTTTACGCAAAAGTTCTCCCCTCCAAGCAAGTTTCCTGCAGCCGTAGATAGGACCTGCACGAAAAACGCAGCGCGATTGGCACCGGCTGCGTCAATAATCTTGTACCGCCTCGACACCGACCTGGCCTGCCAGACCTGACGCCGAATCGACAGTGCCCCCTTCTTATGGGGAACCTGCTATTGATTCCAGCGACTTACGGAAAGTTCCCACAATCAGACGAGCTTAATACGACACTGTCTATGGGTGCGCATCCTGATTCGACCCAAGATGGGCCCACCTTCGAAAAAGTCACCCGGCAACCTCTTTGGCATGGCGAAGCCGCTGTCAGGACTGCTATAAATGCAGCCCCCTTCTGGCGCCCCATAATCTCATCATGCCATGAAGCGGATGTCATTGTGCAATTCCTTCCTGCGAGAGAAGCGGACCGCGGCGGAAAAACCCGCACGCCCTCCCCGGCAGGTTGTTCAAACAAGAATCGGATGCTCTTTGCGGAAGCCAGCCATGAGCCAGCAGTTTCAACATGACGTGTTAGTGATCGGCAGCGGTGCTGCCGGTCTGAGCCTCGCATTGACGCTTCCCAGCCACTTGCGCATCGCCGTATTGAGCAAGGGCGACCTGGCCAATGGCTCGACCTTCTGGGCCCAGGGCGGTGTCGCCGCCGTGCTCGATGACGCCGACACGGTGCAGTCGCACGTGGATGACACCCTCAATGCTGGCGGCGGCCTGTGCCACGAAGACGCCGTACGCTTCACTGTCGAGCACAGTCGCGAAGCGATTCAGTGGCTGATCGACCAGGGTGTTCCTTTCACTCGCGACAGCGACGCGCAGGCCGATGAACCGGGCTTCGAGTTCCACCTGACGCGCGAGGGCGGCCACAGTCATCGGCGCATCATTCACGCCGCCGACGCCACGGGGGCCGCCATCTTCCGCACCCTGCTGGAGCATGCTCGCCAGCGCCCCAATATCGAGCTTCTGGAGCAGCGCGTCGCGGTCGACCTGATCACCGAGCCTCGGCTCGGGCTCGACGGCCAGCGCTGCCTGGGTGCCTACGTGCTCAACCGCCACAGCGGCGAGGTCGACACGTATGCCGCGCGGTTCACGGTGCTGGCCTGTGGCGGGGCCGCCAAGGTGTACCTCTACACCAGCAATCCTGACGGAGCCTGCGGCGACGGCATCGCCATGGCATGGCGTGCGGGCTGCCGGGTCGCCAACCTGGAGTTCAACCAGTTCCACCCGACCTGCCTGTACCACCCACAGGCCAAGAGCTTTTTGGTGACCGAAGCGCTACGGGGCGAAGGCGCCGAGCTGAAGCTCAAGAGCGGCGAACGCTTCATGCCACGTTTCGATGAGCGTGCCGAGCTGGCACCGCGCGACATCGTCGCCCGCGCCATCGACCATGAAATGAAGCGCACGGGCGCCGACTGCGTCTACCTGGACATCAGCCACAAACCCGCCGAGTTCATCAAGACGCATTTTCCCACTGTCTTTGAGCGCTGCCTGGAATTCGGTATCGACATCACCCGGCAGCCAATTCCCGTCGTGCCGGCCGCGCACTACACCTGCGGCGGCGTGATGGTGGATCAGCAAGGCCGCACCGACGTCCCCGGGCTGTATGCGATCGGCGAAACCAGCTTCACCGGGCTGCACGGCGCCAATCGCATGGCCAGCAACTCGCTGCTCGAGTGCTTCGTGTACGGGCGCTCGGCAGCGCTGCACATCATCGAACAACTGCCGCAGATCGGGCCGCCCGCTGCCCTGCCCCAGTGGGACGCCAGCCAGGTGACCGACTCGGACGAGGACGTCATCATCGCCCACAACTGGGACGAGCTGCGACGTTTCATGTGGGACTACGTCGGCATCGTCCGCACCACCAAGCGCTTGCAGCGAGCGCAGCACCGGGTGCGCCTGCTGCTGGACGAGATCGATGAGTTCTACAGCAACTACAAGGTCAGCCGCGACTTGATCGAATTGCGCAACCTGGCCCAGGTCGCCGAACTGATGATCTTGTCAGCCATGCAACGCAAGGAAAGCCGTGGCTTGCACTACACCCTCGACTATCCGCAGATACTGGAGCAGGCCGTGGACACTATCCTGCAGCCGCCCACCTACGCCGGCTGAACTTCAGGCGCACGCGCAGCCGGCGATGCAACTGCGGGTCCATGCTGTCCGCGGCAATACACAGACCCCGGGTGAACCATTGCCCGGGGCGACGAAAGCGCAGCACGATCAGTGCCGGCAGTGCCAGGCTGTCGGGCCGCAACTGAACGGCTTGCCAGCCCTGCGCTTCACTCCATAACTGCCAGCCGCCGGCATGCCGACGCAGGCCGGTGATGGCGTGACGGCTGCGCAGTGTGAGGTGGCGAGGCAAGACCCAACAGCCGTGGGCCACGTACAACGCGACCAGCAGGGCTTTCATCGATGCAGCAAGATCGAGCAGCCAGCCGGCGGCGATCAGCAACGCCTGGCAGGCGCACCAGGCTGCCAGCAGGCAGCGCGAGGCATGCCAGCGGCATTCGAAGTGCTCACTTGGGTTGGACACGGTCCAGGATCATGCGCACCATGCGCTGCAACTCCGGGTCCGAGGACTCGTTGCGCTCCATGAACCAGCCGAACATGTCCTGGTCTTCGCATTCCAGCAGGCGCCGGTAGACTTCACGATCGACATCATTGAGATGCGCGTAGACCTCTTTGACGAACGGCACCAGCAATACGTCCAGTTCCAGCATGCCGCGCCGGCTATGCCAGTACAGGCGGTTGAGTTCAATGTCTTCGACCATGGAGCTCTCCTCAAATGGGCGCGCAGTATACCGCGCCAGCGAAGCCTGACCACTGCTGGCGCACCGACCTACCTATTTGCCGGCAAGCGCCTTATGATGATGCACAGTCACTTTCAAGCCAGCGATGAACCATGGCCGATACCGCGTTTTTCTGTTCCCTGTCCCACGAAGGCATTCTGGCCGTCCGCGGCTCGGACGCCAGCAAGTTCCTGCAAGGCCAATTGACCTGCAATCTCAATTACCTCAATGAATCCACCGCCGGCCTGGGTGCGCGCTGCACGCAAAAGGGCCGCATGCAGTCCAGCTTCCGCATCGTCTTGCAGGGCGATGGCTGCCTGCTGGCGATGGCCAGCGAACTGATCGAACCGCAATTGGCGGACCTGAAGAAATATGCGGTGTTTTCCAAGTCCAAGCTGACCGACGAAAGCGCCGCCTGGCAGCGCTTCGGCATCGTCAACGGTGATGGCGTGCTGACAGCCCTGGGCCTGTCACTGGGCCATGAGCCGCACAGCGTCGTGCGCCACGGCGAGCTGATCGCCATCCGCAACTCGCCCGGGCGGGCGGAACTCTGGGTCCCTGCCGAGCAGGCGCCCGCCCTGGTGGAGCGCCTTGGCGACCAACTCGCGCACGGCCCGCTCAACGACTGGCTGCTGGGCCAGGTCCGCGCGGGTATCGGCCAGGTGCTGGGGCCGACGCGCGAAGCGTTCATCCCGCAGATGCTCAACCTGCAAGCCGTGGGCGGGGTCAGCTTCAAGAAGGGCTGCTACACCGGCCAGGAAATCGTCGCGCGCATGCAATACCTGGGCAAACTCAAGCGGCGCCTGTATCGGGTCGAGTTGACGGGGCACAGCGCACCGCAAGCGGGCACGGCACTGTTCGTATCAGGCCGTGACAGCGCGATCGGCGAGCTCGCCCTGGCGGCAGACACCGCCACCGGCAGCGAATGCCTGGCGGTGCTGCAGGCCGACGCGGTGGAAGCCGGCGATATTCGCCTGGGCGACCCGCAAGGCCCGGCGCTGCAACTGCTGACCCTGCCCTACGAACTGGATCGCGACCGTGAAATCCAGCGCTGAACGGCGCCTGGGATAGCCTTCCATCCCTGCCACCCTCGCCGCGAGCTTCTGTATGAACGACCTGGCCAGCAAGATTCACCTCGAACTGCTCGCGGCTATCGATGATGACAACCTTGTGCTGCCGACCCTGCCCGAAGTGGCGCTGCGCATCCGCCAGGTGGCCGAGCAGAACGACGTCACCGTCGCCGGCCTGGCCGGCGTCATCGGCCAGGACGCCGCATTGAGTGCGCGCTTGATCAAGGTGGTCAATAGCCCGCTGCTGCGCGCCCGGGTGGAAGCCACCAACCTGCAGACCGCGATCAATCGCCTGGGTATCAACTACAGCAGCAACCTGGCCATCGGCCTGGTGATCGAGCAGATTTTCCATGCACGCGCCCCGGCGGTGGCCGACAAGATGCGCGACGTCTGGCTGACCAGCCTGGAAGTGGCCGGCATCAGCAGCGAGCTGTGCAGCCACTATTGCACCCTGGCTGCCGACCAGGCGGCCCTGGCCGGGCTGACCCACCTGATCGGTGTGCTGCCCATTCTCAGCTATGCCCAGGAGCGCGACGAGCTGCTGTCCGACCGCTTGTCGCTGGAGCACGTGATCGAACACATTCATCCCACCGTTGGTCAGCACATCCTGGCGCGCTGGGAGTTCCCGCAGGCGCTGGTCGACGTGCCGATGCACTGCCTGCAGGCCGGGCGCGGCCACGGCCCGCTCGATTACGGTGACATTGTCATGATTGCCCGCCTGATCCAGCGCGGTGACGAGTCGGCGCTGATGAACCTGCAGCACCTGCCGGCATTGAGCGGGCTGCACGGCAACCCGAGCGCGGCGACACTGGTCGAGCAGGTGTCGGGCGCCAGAGCGCTGTTTCACTGATCGACGACGAAGCTCACCCGCACCTTGAGGCCGCCGCTGGCGCCATCGTGCAGGCTGATCCTGGCCAGGTGGGCGCGACAGATTTCGCCGACGATGGCCAACCCCAGCCCGGTTCCGGTGCCCTGCACATTGCGCCGGTAGAACCGCTCGAACACCTTGTCGCGCTCATCGGCAGGAATGCCCGGGCCGTCGTCCTCGACCTCGAGCACCCCAGGCTCCATGACCCGCAAAATCACTGAGCCACCGACGCAGGTATGGGCGATGGCGTTGTCCACCAGGTTGCTCAGCAACTCGTTGAGCAATGTCGGTTCGCCCCGCAGCCACAGCGGCTGATCCGCTTCCAGTGCCAGCGACACACCACGCGCATGGGCCAACGGTGCCATCGCCATGCCCAGTTCACGCGCCAACTGGCTGAGGTCCAGGCGCTGTGCGCCGCCTTCGGCAATCGCCCGCGCGCCGTTCTCGATCCGGGCCAACGACAGCAACTGATTGGCCAAATGGGTCAGGCGGTCAGTGCCCTGGGCGGTCGACTCCAGTGTCTGGCGCCACACTGCGGCCTCCTCCGCGCGCAGGCCCAATTCTACCCGAGCCTTTAGCGCCGCCAGTGGGGTGCGCAACTCATGGGCGGCATCGGCGATGAACTGTGCCTGACGCTCGAATTGCACCCGCAGTCGCTCGGTGAAATGGTTCAAGGCCTGTGCCAATGGCCGCAGCTCACGCTGCACCTCGACCAATGGCAGTGGCCGCAGGTCATCGGGCTGACGCTCCTCCACGGCGTCGCGCAGGCGCTCCAGGGGCCGCAGCGCGCCACTGACCGCGATCCACACCAGCAACAAGGCGCCGCCGGCGAGCATGCCCAGGCGCAGCAAGGTATCGCCGGCCAAGCCCTGCGCCATGCTGATACGCGCCTCTTCGGTCTCGGCCACGCGAATCTCGGCCATCCCGTTCATGTTCGGCTCGCTGACCGCCTTGAGCAGGCTGACCACGCGCACGTCTTCACCCAGGTAGCGCCCGTTGTAGAAGGTCGCCAGGGCAGGATAGTCATCGGTGCGCCGCGAGCCAGGCGGCGGGCCGGGCAGATTTTCGTACCCGGAAATGAGCTTGTGGTTGATGTCGTTGACCTGGTAGTAGATACGCCCGGCACTGTCGTAGGCGAAGGTGTCCAGTGCGACATAGGGAATGTCGGCACTCAGGCTGCCGTCGTACAGCGACAGCCCCGCGGCAATGGTCCTGGCCGAGGCCAGCAGGGTCCGGTCATAGGCGATGTCGGCGGCGGCACGACCGTTCGAATACGCGGTCAGGCCGCTGGCCAGCATCAGCAACGTCAGTAGCAGGAACAGGTTGCGCAACAGCCGCCAACGCAGACTGCCCGCCTCACGCATCGCGGCTTTCCAGCAAGTAGCCCAGGCCGCGGAAGGTCACGATGGCCACGGGGTGCCCGTCGAGTTTCTTGCGCAGGCGGTGCACGTAGATTTCGATCGAGTCGGCGCTGGCTTCTTCATCCAGGCCGAACACCTGGGCCGCCAGCTGTTCCTTGCTCATCACCCGGCCTGGCCGCGAGATCATCGCCTCCAGCACGCCCTGCTCGCGCGAGGTCAGGGTCAGCGGCTCGTCGGACAGGGTAAACCGCCTGGCGTCCAGGTCGTACACCAGCACGCCGCAGCGCTGTTGTCGTTCGCCGCCGAGCACGGTACGCCTGAGCAGCGCCTTGACCCGCGCCTCCAGTTCGCTCAGCTCGAACGGTTTGGCCAGGTAATCGTCGGCCCCCAGGTTCAGGCCATGCACGCGATCCTTGACGTCGCTGCGAGCGGTCAGCATCAGCACCGGCAGATTCTTGCCGCGCCCGCGCAAACGCGCCAGCACTTCGAAGCCGTCCATTCGCGGCAAGCCCACGTCCAGCACCACCGCGGCATATTCCTCGCTGGTCAGGGCCAGGTCGGCCGCTACCCCGTCGTGCAACACATCCACCGTCAGTCCAGCCGCCTTCAACGCCTGGGCAACGCTCTCGGCCAGCGGCAAATGGTCTTCGACTAGCAGCACACGCATCGACTCTTCCTCCGCCGGTTGCCCACAACCGACTATGCTGTATCAGGTTTCGCTAACCGTCACGGTCATTCGATGGGCTGGAGTTTACAGGCACGCGTCGCGCTGTGAAGGTGTTGTGACAAAGTATGACAACTGAAAGGTTAATGAAAGGTTCGCCTTCTAGTATCCAGATAGGTTCTGCTTTTGCAGCCAGCCTCACACGAAAAACGCCTCGATGCGTTTTCGATAACAAGAACAACATTGGAGATACCCATGATCCGCCCTCTGCGCCCGATCATCCTCGCTGCGAGTTGCCTGTTGCTGTCGACTCAACTGCACGCGGCCGACGAACCCAAACGCCCCGAATGCATCGCACCCGCCTCCCCCGGTGGTGGCTTCGACCTGACCTGCAAGCTGGTGCAGAGCGCCCTGGTCAACGAAAAACTCCTCAGCAAACCCATGCGCGTGACCTACATGCCCGGCGGCGTGGGCGCCGTGGCCTATAACGCGGTGGTTGCCCAGCGGCCCGCAGACGCCGGCACCCTGGTGGCCTGGTCCAGCGGTTCGCTGTTGAACCTGGCACAAGGCAAGTTCGGGCGTTTCGATGAAAGCGCAGTGCGCTGGCTGGCCGCAGTGGGCACCAGCTACGGGGCCATCGCGGTGAAAAGCGACTCGCCCTACAAAACCCTCGACGATCTGGTCAAGGCACTGAAAGCCGACCCGAGCAAAGTCGTGATCGGCTCCGGCGGCACCGTCGGCAGCCAGGACTGGATGCAAACGGCCCTGATCGCCAAGGCGGCCGGCATCAACCCGCGCGACCTGCGCTACGTCGCTCTGGAAGGGGGCGGTGAAATCGCCACCGCACTGCTCGGCGGGCACATCCAGGTCGGCAGTACCGACATCTCCGACTCCATGCCGCACATCCTCAGCGGCGACATGCGCCTGCTGGCGGTGTTCTCCGATGAACGCCTGGACGAGCCGGAAATGAAGAACATTCCGACCGCCAAGGAACAGGGCTACGACATCGTCTGGCCAGTGGTTCGCGGCTTCTACCTCGGGCCGAAGGTGACCGACGAAGAATACGCCTGGTGGAAAGAGGCGTTCGACAAGCTGCTGGCCTCCGAGGAGTTCGCCAAGCTGCGTGACCAGCGCGAGTTGTTCCCGTTCGCCATGACCGGGCCGGAACTGGACACTTACGTCAAAAAGAAAGTCTCCGACTACAAGATGCTGGCCAAAGAATTCGGCCTGATCCAGTAAGCCCGGCCGCCCTTGCCGCATCCCGCCGGCAAGGGCCACCCTCCCCGAGGATTTCGACATGCTCGTGCAACGCATCTTTGCGCTGGTGCTGCTGCTCGTCTGCGCCATTCTGGCGGTGATGGCCTGGCCCTACCAGGCACCCTTTTCCTACGAACCGGTCGGCCCGCGCGCCTATCCCCTGCTGATGCTAGGGCTGATGAGCCTGGCCCTGCTGTACATGCTGATTCGCCCGACGCCGATCGTGCACAGCGACGATGAACCCCCGCTGGACCGTCCGACACTGAAGAAGATCGGTATCTGCATCGTGCTGCTGCTGATCTTCGCGGCCACCTTCGAACCGCTCGGCTTCATCCTCAGCGGCATTCTGATGGGCGTGCCGATGGCGTTGCTGTATGGCGGGCGCCTGGTGCCCAGCACCGTGATCATCGTGCTGATGACCATTGCCTTGTACGTGCTCTTCGACCGCGTCATGGATGTGCCCCTGCCCCTCGGCCTGCTTGACGTTCTGGAGAACTGACAATGGATACTCTTGGCTATCTGGGACAGGGCTTCGGCGTTGCCTTGACCCCTTACAACCTGATCACGGCCCTGTCCGGGACTCTGATCGGCACCGTGGTCGGCCTGCTGCCGGGCCTTGGCCCGATCAATGGCGTGGCCCTGCTCATCCCCATTGCCTTCGCCCTGGGCCTGCCGCCGGAGTCGGCATTGATTCTGCTGGCGGCGGTCTACCTGGGCTGCGAATACGGCGGCCGCATCAGCTCGATCCTGCTCAACATCCCGGGCGAAGCCTCCACCGTGATGACCACGCTGGACGGCTACCCGATGGCCCGCAAAGGCCTGGCCGGCGTGGCGCTGTCGCTGTCGGCCTGGAGCTCGTTCATCGGCGCCTTCATCGCCACCTGCGGCATGGTGATGTTCGCCCCGCTGCTGGCGCAGTGGGCAATCGCCTTCGGGCCGGCGGAGTACTTCGTGCTCATGGTGTTCGCCATCGTCTGCCTGGGCGGCATGGCGGGTGACCGGCCGCTCAAGACGTTCATCGCGGCGCTGATCGGCCTGTTCCTGTCGGCGGTGGGTATCGACGCCAACAGCGGCGTGTACCGCTTCACCGGGGACAACATCCACCTCACCGACGGTATTCAGTTCGTCGTGCTGGTGCTGGGCCTGTTCTCCATCAGCGAAATTCTGCTGTTGCTGGAAAAGACCCACCATGGCCAGGAAGCCGTGAAGGCCACCGGCCGCATGATGTTCAACTTCAAGGAAGCGGCGTCGGTGTTCATCGTCAACATTCGTTGCGGTGTACTCGGCTTCATCATGGGCGTACTGCCGGGCGCGGGCGCTACCCTGGCCAGTGCCGTGGCCTACACCACCGAGAAACGCCTGGCCGGCGCCAGTGGCAAGTTCGGTACCGGTGACATGCGTGGCCTGGCCGCGCCGGAAACCGCCATCGGCGCCACTGCCTGCGGTGCGCTGGTGCCCATGCTGACGCTGGGCGTGCCGGGTTCGGGCACCACGGCGGTGATGATCGGCGCCTTGTCGCTGTACAACATCACCCCGGGCCCGCTGCTGTTCCAACAGCAACCGGACATCGTCTGGGGCCTGATCGCCTCGTTGTTCATCGCCAACATCATGCTGGTGATCCTCAACATCCCGATGATCCGCATCTTCACGCGCATCCTCGCCGTGCCGA
>Ga0157371_10000457_pt1 | contig 50051 bp, 45 predicted proteins | sample C45metaG_FD_113462 | JGI IMG/M metagenome (GOLD analysis project Ga0157371, IMG submission 113462) | Corn rhizosphere microbial communities from Kellogg Biological Station, Michigan, USA - C4-5 metaG | ecosystem: Host-associated > Plants > Roots > Rhizosphere > Soil | place: USA: Michigan... | reverse complement strand
GCAATGTGGCAATGTGGCAATGTGGCAATGTGGCAATGTGGCAATGTGGCAATGTGGCAATGTGGCAATGTGGCAATTGAAACACAGGCCTAAATACATTGAGGATAATATAAAAACCTCCATGGGCTGCAATGGCTATTCTTGTTGGTGTCTTTTTAATATACAGAAGCATATGAAACCGAAAATATGGCAGAACCTATGATTATTTACTTTATTAATTAGCGCGATAAATGCGTGATGTTATATTGTATATTCACATCGCTTGGTGAGTATTCAGCTGTGAGATTTACATCCTGGGATATTGCGCAGAATAATCATTAGTTGCAATCTGTAAGTCTGATGTTAAATTTAAATAGACATAGTTTAAAAGCAATTTGAATAAGCACCTTCTTATGCAATGACATTATAAGAAATGATGTTTTTTCAGCTTTCCTTCAAAATGCTTCTGCTTTTTTTCAATTAATCGGGGGGGTTTATTGAAATGAGTGCCTTCCCACTTACATCAGATGACATGACTTTTCTGGTAAAAATTTTCTTCGGTTTTTCAACGCAACTACCGAGTAAACTACCATCACGCTGTTATGTTTACTAACCGTTTAAGTTAAACACTATAAATTCACCTCCGTTGTGGTGAATCCCCCTAAGCGGAGGGGCACAAACAGCGAACCTCTACATCGGCGTTAATCTGTGCGAATCACGGTGGCTGACCAAAGCTTCACGGAGAGGCACTCCGCACCACAACAATTCTGCATATTTGCCTGAGCACCTCTCATGTGTTCTTTACACGGGGCATGCTTAGAATGAGAAGGTGCTCAGTCAAATATACCTATGACACTCTTTAATTTAACTGGAGCCCATCAACTGATTGAAATAATTATCAACAGATCTTTCTAATTTTGATGTGGCCGGGGTTCGCCTGGAAAACGGATACCATCCCATATCGAGACTATTTTTTTGTACAATTTGGTTGCCCGCAGGCCGCATCAATCCACTCAGGGCATTCGTTATGTTTGAGATCGGAGGACGACATATCGAACTGCCAGAGGTTATTACTGCTCCACACAGCCAAAGGCTTCTGTAACCAACATGGGTGATCGAGTCGGAACAAGGACAGATAGAGGTTAATCGTAGGTTGTCGCAACAATTACTTCGGAAGTATAACCAGCCCTTGAGATGTTTCCAAACCATATTCTTCGAGCAACTGAATGTCACGGCTCGTGGACAGATGGCGGCCGGCTTTTTTGGTGGTTCGTAATTTTAATGCAGCGATCAGTTACCTATAGTGTTCGAGTTCGGACGGCAGCAGTATCCAGTGTTTTTGTGGTCACCCCGGTGTGCAGTGTGAGGTTTCTGGAAGGCCTGAAGTGTACGGTAGACGGTGGTGTCTGAAATGCCATACAGCTGTGTCATCGCAGTGAACGGTGTCGCGCGCTCCGGACTTTTTGGTGGCAAGCAGCCAAGCCGTTGCCGCAGTTGCAACAGAGAATCAGCCGGGATAGCGCTACGCCGGCTGCTCATAATTTTCCAGCGCCCGATCCCGAGCCGACGGGCGATGGCCGTGGCTCCCATTTTCTCCATGGTGTACAGGCGCCAGACCTCTGCAGGATCTATTGAGGGCTTTCTTCCGCGGTACACTCCCCGGGCTTTAGCCGCGGCAATACCTTCCATCTGGCGTTCACGTCGCAGGTTGGTTTCTAACTCAGCGAAGACACCCAGCATATCGAGGAAGGCTTTACCTGCTGCCGAGCGTGTGTCCACTGGCTGTTCCGTTGCCCTGAGCGTTACGCCCTGCTGATTCAGGGCATACACGATATCCTGCAGGTCCTTAATGCTGCGGGCCAGGCGATCCACACGAGTCACCATCAGCGTATCTCCGGGGCGCAGGAACTCCAGTAATAGCTGCAACTCGCTCCTTCCGGTCCGGCTGTTTCCGCTGGCTTTTTCTGCACGAATGATTTCACAACCGGCAGCGCGGAGAATTTGTGTCTGCAGGGTCAGATCCTGATCGCTGGTCGAAACACGGGCGTAGCCGTAAAGTGCCATAATAATGAAAACTGTCTCGTTTAACTCTAGATGATGTAAACGTAACGCCAGAATGAGTGGAAAACAACCCTAATGAGACAGAAAAACTGTCTCACCGGATTGCCTTCTTTGAGTCTACTTATAAAACACATCAATTTTATTGAGCTACATTTAAAATGTAATTTAAAATAAAATATATCCCTCACGGAAATTCAATTTACTTTTGTTTATTTTAATTAAAAAGTAAATTCCTTGTTAAAAAGCAGATAAAAGAGGAAATGGAAATGAATCAAGAAAATATTGCGGAAGTTAAATTAGGTGACCTTGATCCTTCACATACAAATCCAACTGGCGAGCCTTCTGTAGGATATCCCCAGATTTGTATACGTACTAACTGAACAGCGGAACGGACTGATTTGAATGCAGTTATTAAAAAGGCAAATGAAGTAGCAGCAGAATATCCTGACGATAAGGCCGAAAGAGGAAAACAAGTCATGGCAGCCCTGAGCAGTATGTTTGGGGGCGGTAGTTTCGGACATGCCTGGATCATCATTTTTCACAGTGAAGTTGAGGGTGATTGTGATACCTATGCTTATCACGATGAGTTTGGTTATGTACATAATGGTGATACTAATGGCAAAACCAACGATACTCCTCAGAGAGGGTTTGCTTACCAGCGTATTGTTCCAATCAATGCAGCAGGCATTGATTGGCTGGAAAAATTAATCATCCCAGGTCTGAATGCCGTGAGTGATCTTATCGGGGCAGCAATAGGAAAAAACCTGCAGAAGATCGACACGGTGTATACAGTGCGCTAAATAATTGTTCATGGTTTGCGGGTAATGTCTGGAAATACAGCATATCTGATAAGCTCATCTATGAACAAGAATTCCCCGGAAAAGATTATGCAGAAAGTTGGGGGATTGATGCTCTGTTTATTGTATCAGAGGTGGCAGCTCCGGGAATGATCGCCGAAAGTCTTGCATAATAACCCCGTCAAATGAATCATTACTTACGGTAACCAGCGTGTTACCGTTTTTTTACCAACATAAAATTCATTTGCAATTATTGTGAGCGCGAAAATGGCGCTGATTGCGAGTCGGAGGGATTTCGATTGTGAGCCGCTAGTGTGTCACGAATGCGTAGAGGCGTGAGCCTCGAAGGCAATGCTGTATCGAAGATGAGGGCTGGCCCCTCGAAGTCGGCGTACAGGCGCAGGCTTCAAACCACCCTGAGCTGCATCGGTTAAGAGCCGTTGTGGTGAGCGTCAGGGAAAAGGCGCGGGGAAACTGCGTCAGGTAAGTACTCAGAAGACGAGTGCAGGCGAACCACCGTGGAGGTGTCGAAAGCAACCAGACGTCGTCGAAACTGGAGACTAGCGGCACTCCAGGATAAGTTCGGGAGGCAACCTGTTTACTGCCAGAGCGGCGACCGACATAGAGGTGGCGTGAGCTGGGTACAGGCTTCGATACGGAACGTGAGAACCTGTCGTCTCGATGCTAAGGGAGCGATTCAAGCGGAGACCCCGTAAGAATCTGAGTACCAATGCGGGACACAGGGGCGGAGCAGTCCGTAGTAGTGATGAAAGTCCTGTAATGGGACTGGAGCGAAGGGGCTGCATCGTTCAGCCTTTACTGGCAGGACAACCAGAAACGGGAGGATTCTGTTGGACAAGGCAAAGCCATTCAGTATTTCCAAAGCAATTGTCTGGAAGGCATATCAGCGCTTCAAAGCAAACGGCGGCGCAGCTGGAGTGGATCGTCAGTCGATAGAGGAATTTGAGAAGGACCTTACAGGCAACCTCTACAAACTCTGGAACCGAATGGCATCCGGGAGCTATTTTCCACCGCCAGTTCGTCGGGTGGTAATTCCCAAGAGTGGTGGAGATACCCGACCGCTGGGCATTCCGACCGTTACGGATCGGATTGCCCAGATGGTCGCCAAACTGGTTCTGGAACCGGGAGTAGAACCCTGTTTCCACCCTGACTCCTATGGCTACCGGCCTGAGAGGTCAGCCATTGATGTTGTCGGCGTAGCCCGCCAGCGTTGCTGGAAATACGACTGGGTCGTGGACATGGATATCCGGGCATTCTTCGACAGTATGGATCACGATCTGCTCATGCGAGCGGTCCGTAAACATACCTCGTGCCGGTGGGTGCTGCTCTACATCGAGAGATGGCTTAAGGCTCCAGTACAGTTGCAGGACGGAACCGTGCAGCCGAGGGACCGGGGCACGCCCCAGGGCGGCGTCATCAGTCCCCTGCTGGCAAATCTGTTCCTGCACTATGCGTTTGATCTGTGGATGAAACGCACCCATCCGGATAAGCCGTTTGAACGGTACGCCGACGATGTGATTGTGCATTGCAGGTCGCTGGACGCTTCAAGGAGTCTCATGCGAGAAATCGACCAACGTCTGTCGGAGTGTGGGCTGACCCTGCACCCCGGGGAAACAAAAGTCATCTATTGCAAGGACAGGAGCAGGAAGGCCGACTATCCGGTTATCAGTTTTGATTTCCTGGGGTATCGGTTCCAGCCACACTGTGCTCAGCGGCGGGATGGTTCACTGTTTCTCAACTTCCTCCTGCCCGCGGTGAGCCCAAAAGCTGCCAGAACGATGCGTGGGAGTATTAGAAGCTGGAAGATACATCGGTGGACGCAGTTAACGATCAAGGAACTGGCAAATAGTTTCAACCCCGTCCTTCGGGGCTGGATAAACTACTACGGAAAGTTTTATAAATCGAAGCTTGTACCGATTCTCGACCAGCTCAACTACTCTCTCGTACGTTGGGCCAGACGGAAATACAAACGGTTAGGTAGCGCCTCACAGGCGGCGACATGGCTAAAGCGTGTGGTTGCGCAGTTACCGAGGTTGTTCCCACACTGGACAATTACTCATACCGGAATGGCTGGACGATAGGAGCCGGAGAAATCGAGAGATTCATGTCCGGTTGCGTGAGGGCCTGAGGGTGAGACTCCCTTGGGCTACTCGACCATGTATTGGGATTTCAACCCTGGAGGTTCGTCTTTACAGGTGGGCGTCTGAGTAGGGGGCCGCTTGGAAAACGGAAAATATCCTACGCTAAGGATGTTTTTTAGACAGAATGAGGGGTCTGAAGTCCAACCGTACGAAAACGTACATGAGTGAAGTAACTGTCTGATATATAGAAACATTGTTGGCGTATGAAAACACCCTGGAAGTGGCGTCTTTTTAGTCGAAAATGGCACTTAACGGACACCATTGTCCATTAATCGATTTTTCAGACGATTATTTTTCTCTTACCGTACGTTTTCGTACGGTTGGGCTTCAAACCCCGTGACAGAGCTAACTAAAGAATCAATCCCATCATCGAAAAAAACCACGAAATCAGCAGGCAACACATCAGAGAACAATCTACATAGTGGACTAAGAAAAACGATACCCTCACGGGCCACTTTTTCTTCCAGCGCTTTCAGGCGTTTTTTAAAGTTCTCAAGGTTGTGGCGTAACCAGACAGCTCGGACGCCACTTCCTGAGATAAAAACACCCTGTTTACGCAGTTCGTTACTGGTCCGATGCTGACCGTGAGCCGGAAATGCAACAGCATAATCAACAACAGCCTGCTCTGTGGCCTCATCGGTACGGTTCTTAAGGTTAGGAGCGCGACGGCTGCGATTTATCAACGCATCCACGCCGCCTTCAGCGGCCAGCTCACGATAACGGTAAAATGTATCGCGAGAAATCCCCATGATTTTACAGGCCTTCGACACGTTAATGAGTTCTTCAGCCAGATTGAGCAAATCGGCTTTGTGTTTAATGACGGGATTGGTAGTATGAAGCATGAGAGTTACCCTGTGTTTTGTATAAGGATTCGACACCCATATCAAAACCGGTAACTCTCAACCTTTCAAGGTCATGTGTCAGATCAAGTCGCGACTAATACACATCAGCATAGCTGTGACGATGTTTTTTTGATAAGCGCTCACTCATTTTTTTATAACTCACAGATATCTAATAGTATTATTTGATGGCAATGGCAACTTACTGATAAAGACTTAGGCTCATCGTTGCTCATACGTTCACTCACCGATCTTTATGGTTTTAATCGATTAAACTAGACAACAAAATGGAATCATAACCAGCCTTACCAATATAATATCAACTGCATAGTTAATGACACTATAGAATACGCATAACAAAATAAATTTATTATGCGCACCTTATGTCATTTCATTTGTTTTATAATGCAGCTATCTTCATCTGCCTTATCATTCCATATCCAGCGAAATGCATCTCCTGCCAAAGAGGCCATGTGAACATAATTATGCCCCCCATCACCTTGCACAAATCTATAGTCATAGCCCTTATAATCTAAAGATGATGCCATTTGTTCATTGGCTAGTTTCCAGTTACCAAAAACCGTATCGATCTCATTTTTACCATCCTGTAAAAACACTTTTATAGGTTTTTTTTCTTCTTGCCTTACTGCAGAGATATAATGGTCAGAACCACGAATATTAACATAGCTACCTATTGAGGAAATAACTTTCCTGAAGGCATCAGGTCTATGCCAGGCCACACCAAAAGCTCCAGAACCTCCAGAACTAGCCCCCATGACTGCACGACACTCAGGATCTTTAGCTATATTGTATCTACTCTGAACCAGAGGCAAAACCTCATCAACTAAGAAGTTAGCATATTTTCCATCAGGTGAGTCATACTCCAAACTTCTATTGTCCTTGCCACCATAAATAGGTAGCCCATCCCCTTTGCTACCTGGGTCAATAAATACCGCTATAACTGGTGGGATTTGTTTTTGATAAATCAAATTATCTAAAGCATTAGGGACTGGGAATGAATACTTCTTATCCTCCCCATACTCTAAATAAGATTTACCATCTAAGAAAACCATCAATCTTGTAGGTTTTTTATCATTATAACTAGCTGGAATATAAATCCAGTATTTATGCTCTGCATCAGGGTAAGCTTTACTTTTCACCAAAGTATGCTCGGTTATTTCCCCCTTGGGAACACCACTCAAACTTAAAAGTTCAGGCGCTGGTTTATAGTTACCACCATCTTTTAAGTACTGCAATACATCCTTATCAGGAATACCTGGAAAACCAGATTTCAAATGCTCTCTAACCTCATTAAATTCTTTATCATTCATGACATCAACCTGAGCTAGTGAAACTTGTGATAGTATGGAAAAAGATAAAACTGCCATAAAAGCTATTTTTTTTGAAGACTTCATAGAAACCTCAGCTGTGATAATAAATCATTAATCATTTTTTACATATCTACTCATTTTCATTGAACTAGCATCAATACTATTCGTGATTTTTTTGCGGCCGGTTCGTCAATAAATGAACTCATAGAAACCTCAGCATCCTTAACGCTATCCCAATGAACAATAACCAACCAATCATGGTTATCTCCCACAGCAGACTTCCTTGAAATAAAACCCTTTTGTTTGGAAATATGCTGAATTTCAATATCATGCTCAATTTTATAAAATTCCGCCACCGACACATCAGTTTTTATCTTTAACGTTACAACCTAAACAATATTATCTTTAGCATATGTGTATGCTGAAGTAATTAGTAAAGCACTTGCAACAAGAATAATTTCAGCTATTTTCATTTAATTTCCTCTTTTTTGTTTAGAAAAAACTCCTGACTGGATTCAATGATAAGAATCAACTCCTGTAACTTTATAGCGACATCTTTACCAAGTGTTGTAAGGGAATACTCCACATGAGGGGGGATTTCATTAAATGAATGCCTTATTACCATACCATCACACTCAAGTAACTGTAAGTTTTGGGATAGTATTTTTTCACTTATGCCATCAATTTTTCTCTTCAAACCACTAAACCGATGCTTCTCAGATAACAAAGCAACAACGATAAGAGAGCCCCACTTACTACTTAGGTGCTGCAAAACAGTTCTCGATGGACAACCTTTAGCCATAACATCACAACGGATCCAGTCGCTTTTTTTTATTTCATTTTCAGTTACTTGCTTCTCTTCGCTAGCGTTCAATTACACTTACCTTTTTGTAAGTACTTACCAATAATTTCATTTCATGTATATTAATCAATGAACTGTAAGAATACAACGAAAGAACGATAAATGGAGATGACATGAAAATTGCGATTACAGGATCTACTGGAAAATTAGGGCATCTGGTTATTAACAAACTGAAAGAAGAATTAGCGCCATCACAGATAATTGCTCTGGCAAGAACACCTGAAAAGGCTGATGCTTTTGGCGTCACTGTACGTAAATTTGATTACACGAAGCCAGAAGAACTGGTTGATTCACTAAAAGATGTTGATACATTACTACTTATCTCAGCAAATGAAATTGGGAAGCGTGCAATCCAGCATAAAAATGTTATCAATGCTGCAGTAAAATCCGGCGTGAAGCATATTGTTTATACCAGCTTCTTATATGCTGATAGTTCACCATTAAACCTTGCTCCGGAACATGTTCAGACAGAATTAGATATTAAAAATTCAGGGGTTGATTATACGATCCTTCGTAATGGCTGGTATTCAGAAAATTATACTGATTCAATTAAAACGGCACTGCAACTCGGAGCATTCTATGGCTGTGCAGGTAACGGAAAAATATCATCTGCACCTAGAAAAGATTATGCTGAAGCTGCAGTCATCGCTTTAACACAAGACGAGCATAAGGGAAAAACTTATGAGCTTGCCGGGGATGATTTCTATACACTGACAAATCTCTCCGAAGAAATAACCAAGCAAAGTGGAAAAGAAACACCTTACTGTAATCTTTCAGAAGATGATTATTCTTCAGCTTTGAAAAAAGCTGGCCTTCCAAAAGACTTTGCTGATGCAATTGCATCATGGGATACTGGAGCATCAAAAGATGCACTATTCAATGATGAACGCAATCTATCAAAATTAATTGGAAGAAAAACAACACCAATCTCAGATTGTGTAAAAGAAGCGCTGAGTGATATTTAACAAAACAATTTAATTATTAATTTTTTATGTTTTAATTGGAGATCTGAGTTACCTCTCTTCATTCCATCTATTGCGATAAGTAAAAATAACGGTTCTTTATGAGCCGTTATTTTATTAGGAGTAGTACCACTCGCAGGGGGGCACGCACAGACTGTACAGGTGATCGCGCATTGACCGGTTCTGCACCGCCCGCCGGTACTGTTCCGGGTAATACCAGTCCTGCTTCGGATTATCGATTTTGTTCAGCAGCTGCCGGTAGTTGAAGGCTACCAGCTGATGACCATACTTCCCGTCGTTGTTCGCCACGTTGAAGAACCGCTCAAAAATCGTCTTCACCAGCCCTTTCGGCTGCGTCTTCCCGTCGAGATGATCGAAGCCCGCCGGGCTGTCTTCTGCCGTATCAAAACCCCGACCGGCCAGATCAGACCGGGACAGCAGCTGCAAGTCCGACTTCGCCAGCAGCCCGCGCGACGATCCGTCCGGCCAGTAGCGTTTACCCTCTTTGTCCTTCACAGCCTGCCCGGACAGCGCCATCACCGTTTCGGTCTGCGTAGTTATCAGGCCCTTCTGTATGTCCCCGATGTTGAATTGCAGGTACACCGGTATATCCTTCGGACAGCGGGCAAAGGCGGGCGTGTTGCGCCCCACGCCCTCCGGGTTGCTCAGGAAGCGCGGCAGGTCGTCCGCTGTCAGGCATTCAATGTACACCTGATAGCGTTTTTCATGCCCGTCCTCGCTGGGGACCTGAAAATACACCAGATGGCCCACCGGGTCCCCGGCCTTAATCGGGTAGGGGGGCGGGCACACTACCGTATCAAATTGCAGGGTTTCGCGTGATGGTGGCAGGAATGGGGACCACTACGCCGGGCGGGTGGCATCAACCTTGGGCTGACGAAAATGGCCGAATTCTGTCCGGGAACGACAAAATCGTCACTTGAGGGCATTCAGGCCTGGTATATCAGGGATGAAACTTATTCAGCCGCACTGGCCGAGTTGGTTAATGCCCAGAAGAAGCGGCCTCTGGCAGCATTCTGGGGCGATAGAACAACGTCATCGTCTGAGGGACAGAACTTCCGGGTAGGGAGTCATGGCCGCTATGCGGGTCAGGTCAATCTGAAATACGGTCAGGAGCCAGGCGTGCAGATTTATACGCATATTTCGGATCAGTACAGTCCTTTTACACCAAAGTCATCAGCCGCGTACGGGACTCAACACACGTACTTGATGGTCTGTTGTACCACGAAACAGATCTGGAAATTACAGAGCATTACACCGACACCTCAGGTTTCACTGAGCATGTTTTCGCGCTAAAGCATCTGCTCGGATTCGCTTTTGCTCCAAGGATCCGGGATCTTCATGACAAGCGGCTGTTTATTCATGGGAAAGCTGAGTTGTCTCCGGGGCTTCTGTCAGTCATCTCCTCAACCAGCCTGAATCTGAAGGACATTGAAACCCACTGGCACGAGATACTGCGTCTGGCAAGTTCTATAAAGAAGGGAACGGTAACAGCATCACTGATGATGAAAAAACTGGCCAGCTACCCGAAACAGAATGGTCTGGCAAAGGCTCTGAGGGAGATTGGCCGCATCGAAAGATCATTATTTATGCTGGACTGGTTCCGGGATCCTTCCCTGCGTCGAAGCGTACAGGCAGGATTGAATAAAGGTGAGGCCCGCAATGCCCTTGCACGAGCAGTCTTTAAGCACCGACTGGGTGAAATCAGAGATCGGTGACTGGAAAACCAGAGCTACCGTGGCAGCGGGCTGACATTGCTGACTGCGGCGATATCACTGTGGAATACGGTATATATAGAAAGAGCCATAGATTCTCTGAAGCGAAAAGGGATACCACTAAATGAGCAGCTGATTTCTCATCTGTCCCCGCTGGGATGGGAACACATCAACCTGAGTGGAGACTACGTCTGGCGAACAAACCTCAAGCTGGGACATGGAAAATACCGTTCTTTGCGCTCAGCAGATAGCAGCCTGTACAAAAAACAGGCTTAGCGTAGGATATTTTCCGTTTTCCAAGCGGGCCCCTGAGTAATCAGTACTGAATTAATAGCCACATACGACGCCAGGTTATCGCTTGTATATAATGCTCCTGAAGTAAAACAGGAGCATTATTAATGACATTCACATTGCCCGGGAGTGCACAGTTTTTTATAATTATCTGCAATCAGGCCCCGTGGGCTATCCCGGCAAGGGAAATGTCGACGATCGTTACTCCGATAGTCATAAATCACAGTTCTTTAATATAACAAATTATTTACTTACCACCTTTTCTTCCGGTATGGCAGGGGTATTTACAAAACCTGCTTTATCAATCGCAGCCTGTAAGGTTTTTTGATCTGTCCCGCCAAGAATGACTGTGACGTTCTCAGGATTAGCGCCACTGACAGGCATCACTATCATGCCAGGTGTACCACTGAGCCCCAGTTCCTGAGCCAGCGCATCGGTGTGTGAAAGTCCGTCAATAATTCCATCATTGTTTTCTTTTAGCTGTCCTGCTACTCCCGCAACTGTGGATATATCTTCCGTAGTCAGTCTTCCTTCGTTACGCCCGGTACCGAACAGGCCATTATGGTAAGCCAGATAGGCATCCCCTCCTTTCTGCTGCCAAATCTTTAATCCGGTTTCTGCTGCTGATAAAGAGGCCGTCCATTTCGGCGCAGAGATAGGCCACTCATCAAAGACATAACGTACTTGCGGATTCGCATTCATTAAAGACGCAATTACTGGAGCCTGTTTAGCGCAAGCTGAGCACTGATAATCAAAAAACTCGAAGAAGGCAACTTTCGCGTCAGATGGTCCAAATGATGGCATGAACTTGTTACTCATCAGCGAATCCTGGTTACGGAGAACGGCCTGAGTGATTTCTGAAATCTGCTGTACTTGCTGTTTGTTTTCCAGTGCCTGACTTATTTCCATTAATATTTCAGGATGTGTTAAGAGGTATTTATGTGTCAGTACTTCTATGCGGGCCTCTTGTTCAGGAGTAAAAGTTTTCGCCGGAATCGCTGCAGCTGCGCTGGCTGATGGGCTATCAACGGCAGGGCTGTTAATCTCAGCAGGAGCCTGCTGGCCCTCTGCTATGACTTTACCTGGTAATGGTTGTACAGTATTTGCTGATGCTGAATCTGCACCTGGTGTCGCAGAGAGCTGCTCTGCTGAAACTGTTGTGGATACACCGGATATCAACATAATGGTTAGCGCCAGATTGCTCATTTTCATAAATTATATAGTCCTAAAATTATTGGATATGTAGTATTGGAGCCTGATTCAGGCATGGCGAAAAACCATGCTGAAGGTTGTTGCTTTTTTCAAAATCAATCGATGAAAAACTCAACAATTAACGGGAAAAATATTTATTTTCCAATAAAAATCAACCTATTGCAAAAAACAGGTTGATAGTAGCGTTCAAGCGTAAACTTAACCTGAAGTTTTTACTTCGAATGTTCAAAAAAAGTTATTATCCCCCAGCCTCGGAGACGCGCAGAAAAATAAAATCAACGCAGCTCGATTCATACAATTCCAAAAAGCGTCCACAACCTCTTCTGGCTCAGATTGATTGTGCAAATCCCACCAGTTACCAGTACCATCTTTCAGCTGAAAAAATGGTATTATAAAAAATAAAACAATTGAACGAGGAGTGATTGACTGTTCATTAAATACCCGGGAATTTCAGCCGGGAAAGAATTTTACGTAAAATATCAGTGTCACATTTCGCAGCAAATCGAGCTACAGGATTAAGCATGTTAAGCCCGCTTACCTTCAAAGTGGCAAAACACCAGGGTGAGGTAAGAACCTCCTGGTATAGTTTACGAGGCATAAGAAGATGTCTTTTTTTAATCTTTTTTATGATTTTATAATTTTCTGTATCGCCCCAGTTATACTGAAAATCGACCTGGCTAATCTCTCGCATGAATCTGTGCTCGGGGTATGCGACAAATTTATAAACCTGGCTCTTCGCATACGAAACCAACTCATCAGAACTCATAGCGAAATCTCTTGTCAGACGTAAGAAAACGTTAATAAAGGAATTAAACACTTCATTTCTGCGCTGTTCAATTAATGATGGTTCCATGTTCTCCGGGGAGAAAACCGGTACATACGCGTCTCCCTTTAACTGGTAGCCAAGGGTGGAATTAACACTATTACATGACAACATCTCTTCAAGTAGAGGAGCCGTTTTGATGATCAATTTCGTATTTATATCTTTGTCATCGAAAAGATAGCCTCTCAGTCCATGGGTACCGAAACGGGTATCAGTTCCAGTGTAAGAGCCAAAAATTTCCGCCTCAGGCTTTAGACACATTATGTTTTTCTGGATAGTCCCCCCCCATCCAATATCTACCAGGAAGCAAGGAGCATCAAAAATCCCCTCCTGTTTTAGATACCCAAATAGAGCATTTTTTTTCTTTTGCATGTGAAAGTCAAAACTTGATGCAAATTCCTTACAAGAAAATAACAGATAAACATCATTTTCCTGTGCGATACACGGTTTTAAGCGCGGCGAGTCTGCGAGATCACTTTCACTTATAGACCAGGTGCGCAAAAGATTTTCGTAACTCAGCACACCAAAGCGCTCATATACAGAAGCGATTATGTTGGGAATGTCATCAACGTTTGTGTAACGAGCACAGACACTGCTTGCTCTACTGATATATAATATACGTGTATTAAATTTAAGCCCACAAAACTCAGGATGATAGTTAAGTAACAGATCATACACAATCTTATAGGCGATTCCTTCTCGCGCCAGGAAATAAAAATTAGTTACACCCAACCTAATACTATCCTTGATGTTTTTGTAGGCATGAGCGAAAACCATAGGTGCGAAAGTGTTAAACAAGGAACAAGTTACCGCTGAAGGGTTTTCAACATCCTTACAAAAAAGTTCTATTTGTCGAAAAATAAAATCATTACCTCTAAATTTGATTTTTTTTCTTATTTTTCGACGTCTTGACAGGTTATCTTTCTGAAAAAACCAAAAAGATTTAACACCCACGCCCCTGGCGGCGACGTAGTCCGAGAGATAATTATCACCAATGTGGATTATTTCGTCGGCACCAATACTTTCTGCCTGCAATACGTGTTTAAAAAGCATTCCAGTATATTTAGCATAACCAACATCACCAGATACATAGTATTGACTAATAAACTCATCAATACCTAGAATTTCAGCCATACGTTTTAAATCATTGGCAGTTAAATACATATCAGAGACAACGATAATTTTTTTATCAAGATTTTTAAGCATTGAAAGAAGTTTTTTTACGCCTGAGTTTAATCTTATTGTGTCAAACTCCAGCGCTACCTCTGCAGTTAATAACTGCATGAGCAGGACATCATCTTCTATTCCCAGATAGTCAAGTATGCCACTTACAATCAAATGATGCGTTGTTTCATGGTTTTTCTGGTACATTTTATAAGACTTCTGGCGCAATTCACGCTCGACGGAAATTCTAATATCCGTATAATATTTTTCACTGATGTTAGTTTGTAATGCTTTTGATAATATATCGCAACTGATTTCTGCCACTTTAGCCAGAACTCTTTCTGCTTCAACTTCTCGTATAATTAGCGTATCAAAAAAATCGAAAGAAACCACTGGGTAATGTTGTGCATTTTCCGAAAACAATGACAAGTCAGTTATAATGTCATCTGAGTGATGTCTCTTGTTCATTAATGGAAATATCTCTCTCACCTCCCTGACAAAGGAAAGGATTTGCGTGTTCATATTAGCTTTATTTTCATTGGCATAGTTTTGTTGAACCATTAAGTCGGCCATCAGTTTGCGCTGTTTTTTATTTTGGGCTGTCTTGCACTTGCATGGTTTTTTTGTTAAGGAAGAATAACTCATCATTTATAGTATCCTGAAGCAGGTGAACAGTACTGCATGCCTTAAAGTGTATTGCGCTCAAGAGTTGTGCAATTTTATACATGCACACTGGCACGCTTAGTAGTTAAAACAGTGCAACATCTTTTGGATGCTAACTATTAAAAAAAAGAAACAACTTTTTACGTCATTAAGTTAATCTGAAGCAGGAGAGGGGACTTATTTATATTTGTAAGCAGGTTTACGCCATTCCTGTAATGCAATAAAGATTAGTATACACAAAGACTTTGTTCAAAGTAAATGGCCAAATTAAATAAATTATCAATAGACAGTAAATTTTTTTGCATATTCTGAAATCATTGACGTTATCAGTGACCTATTCCTCTTCATGCCTAAAAAAAGAATGTGCCACAAGAAAACGGAACCTCAGCTTGTCTTTATGCTGTTGAATCATAGGTTTTTATTCGATGCATTTAGCGCTCGCTGTTGTCTTCTGTCTACATTTATAGTTTTGCAATGCAGCCAGAACTGTATTCTTTCTTATAAGAAATAAAACCTGTAATGACAAAAACCAGTCGTCCCGCATGGAGGCGAAACATAAACAGAACCTAAACAAATTCGATGGAGATCGTCCTCAGCAGAAACGAAGTAAATTCATGGTTACCTGCAGTTTGGGGTCTGATTCGCCCTGCCTATCAATTTAACTGATTTAGCCTGATTTTACAGATTGAAATCATCATCAAACTGATTGGAAAATGCGTAACCCGAAGAAGCAGCTCGGCAGGTTACAGTTACTTATTTCCAAATTGGTCACAGTAATCAGGTTACGTTTTAGTTTTAAATTATTCAGGAAAACAGGAAAAAAAATGAACATGAAAAAACTTGTTCTTGCGGTAGCTATGTCCTCAGCTTGTGCAATGGGTGCAGCTCATGCGAAAGACCAGGGTCACGGTACCATTACGTTCACCGGTTCTATTATTGATGCACCATGCTCTATTTCTCCGGATAGTGCATACCAAACTGTTGATTTAGGCGAAGTTTCAAACGTGGCGTTGAAAGATGGTGGGATGTCTACACCTCAAAACTTCAACATCAAACTGGAACAGTGTGATACTTCAACGCTGAAATCTGTTAAAGCGACCTTCACGGGTGCCGCTTCCGCGGGGAATCCGAATTTATTGGGTATTACTGGTACCGCTAGAGGCGCATCGATTGCCATTACCAATGGCGCAGGCCAGGTGATCAAACTGGGTGAAGCATCACCTGCTCAGAAACTGCAGGATGGTGATAACTCACTCACCTTTGCCGCTTACCTGCAGGGTGATGGTGCATCCGCTACCGTCGTTCCAGGTAGTTTCCAGTCTGTGGCTGATTTCACTCTGGCATACGAGTAAGTATCACTGCGGGCCCATATCCATGTGCCCGCTTTATAACGTCTATTCAATTTCAAAAATAGCCAGAGCAACTACGAGCAGAAATACCAACTGGGTCTGAGAGGGTTAGATGAAAAAGATATTGACCTTGACGTTTTTTGCGCCGTCTTTTTCTTTGATCTTTCTCCTTTTGATCGTCTCGACTTCTTCAATGGCACGCCAGTCAGGCCATGGAAGGGTCAATATGTCGGGAAGTATTATTGATACGCCATGTGCTATTTCCACCGCTGATCTCGAACAAACCATTGATTTTGGCACTGTGACTACCGGTGAAATTAGTCATGACGGCCATGGGGGAGAACATCGATTTTCTCTTAATTTAATTAATTGCGATTTACATCCTTTCAATGAATCAAAGCCTGACTGGTCCGTATTCAAGACAACGTTTGACGGCCCCTCAGAAAATGGTTTTTTCTCTGTATCTGGTGCCAAAGGTATAGGTTTAAAGATAATCGATTCCACTGGGAATTCAGCCGTTCCTGGTAAAGCACTCCCTGGTGGTAACCTTGTCACTGGCTCACAGCGCCTTGATTACATTTTACAGCTTGTTAGTGATCATCAAAATTTAAAACCGGGTCTTTATCACTCAACCATTCGTTTTAAAATTGATTATTTCTGAGGCGTAAACCGGTGACATTTATTAAAGCAGCACTATACTCGTTTGTGCCTCATGCCCACAGAACCATTCGGCTTAGCCCTGTCGCATTATGTGTATTACTGGCTATGGGTGCCAATGGGCGGGTTTATGCGGAAGAGTCCGTAGATTTTAATACTGATGTTCTCGACGTCAAAGATCGAAGTAATATCGATTTGAACCACTTCTCACGGGCTGGTTACCTGATGCCGGGTAAATATCAGATGACAGTGCGCCTTAATAACGCTGAATTTCCTGAAAGACAACTCGAATTCATTGTACCAGAAGATGATCCCGACGGGAGTTCCGTCTGCCTGACACATGAATTTGTTAAAGAATTTGGTCTCAAAGCTTCACAGTATGCGGATTTGACGTGGTGGCACAATGACCAGTGTTTGAAACTTGACAGCCTGAAAGGGATGACTGTCAGGCCCGACCTTGGTTCTAATACTCTTTATATCAACCTGCCACAGGCTTATCTAGAATATACTGCAGAGAACTGGGACCCGCCTTCACGCTGGGATAATGGGATCGCCGGCGCGTTGTTTGATTACAATCTGAGTGCGCTCACGACGAAGCAGGATACAGGGAACCGTACACAAAATGTCAGCGGTAATGGTACTGCAGGAACTAATCTTGGGCCCTGGCGTTTCCGTGCTGACTGGCAGGCTCAGTATCAGCATCAAACGGGGAGTGCCAATGGTACTCAACAAAAATGGACATGGAGTCGGTACTACGCCTATCGTGCGATTACATCTCTGAAAGCCAGACTGGTCATGGGAGAGAATTATCTCGACTCGTCAATGTTTGACAGCTTTCGTTATACAGGAGCCAGTATTGCATCTGACGATCAGCAGTTGCCTCCGAATCTCCGCGGATATTCTCCAGAGGTTACCGGTGTAGCCAAAACGAATGCCAAAGTCACAATCAGTCAGCAGGGACGGGTCCTTTACGAAACGACAGTTGCAGCCGGTCCGTTCCGGATTCAGGATCTGAACTCAGCGATAGCGGGTAAACTTGACGTTAAAGTGCAGGAGCAGGACGGTAGTGTTCAGACTTTCCAGGTTGACACCGCCAGTGTCCCTTATCTGACAAGACCCGGTCTCGTCAGATATAAAGTTTCAGCAGGCAGGCCATCAGATTATGAGCATAAGACTGATGGCGGACAGTTTGGTACAGGCGAATTTTCATGGGGGGTGAACAATGGATGGTCTCTCTACGGCGGCGGAATATTTGCAGGGGAGTATAATGCGCTTGCTCTCGGTATCGGGCGCGATCTTCTTGCGCTGGGTGCATTGTCATTTGACGTAACCCAGTCACGGGCGGAGTTGCCTGAAGCCGGAACGAAGGCCGGTGGATCTTATCGCCTCAGTTATTCGAAGCGTTTTGAGAAGTACGACAGTCAGGTTACCTTTGCCGGCTACCGATTCTCGGAACGAAATTTTATGAGCATGTCTCAGTATATGGATGCTCGATATCACAGCGGAACTACGGCGGGTGGAGGAAAGGAACTTTATACCGTCACAATGAATAAACAATTTCGTGACCTCAATCTGAGCGCATTTCTCACGTACAGCCATCAGACTTACTGGGATCGAAAACCAAACGATAGCTGGAATTTATCGCTGTCAAATTACTTCGACATCGGAAATCTCAAGAATGTCAGTCTTAGTCTCTCAGCCTATCGTTCTTTGTACAACGGTGTAAAAGATGATGGCCTTTACCTGGGAGTGTCATTGCCATGGGGTAACGAGGGTAGCCTGAGTTACTCTGGAGAGTATAGTGGCGAAACCTTGAGTCATTCTGCAAGTTATTACAACCGTCTCGACAGAAACAACAACTATCGTATTAGCGCCGGAAGCACTTCAGATGGTCGCGGTACCGGAAGCGGTTATTTCACACATGAGGGTGATGCTGGCGAATTATCTGCAAACACCAGTTTCCGCGGTAATGATTATAATGCATTCGGCCTTTCCGCTCAGGGAGGAATTACCGCAACTACTCACGGAGTCGCGCTGCACCGTTCCGGAGTGAGTGGAGGGACACGCATGATGGTTGATACGGAAGGGGTAAGTGGGGTACCTGTTCGCGGCTATGGTGGCATCACGCACAGTAACTATTTTGGTAAAGCAGTGGTTAGCGATATCAACAGCTACTACAGGAGTAATGTCAACGTTGATCTAGACACTTTGCCTGATGATGTCGATGCCACGCGTTCCGTCGTCGAAGGCACCCTGACCGAAGGTGCTATTGGTTATCGTAAATTCGGAATACTGGCCGGAGAAAAAGCGATGGCAATTCTGAGACTGGCAGATGGCAGCGCGCCCCCCTTTGGATCCACGGTGATGAACTCCACTGGTGAACAGACAGGGATTGTCAGTGACGATGGTAGTGTCTGGCTAGCGGGGATCCGACCTGGTGAGTGGATGAATGTCAGCTGGGATGGGGAGGCGCAGTGCAGGATTACATTGCCTAAGCCGCTGCCGCCGCTGCATAGAAAATTACTTCTGCCCTGCATCACCATCGACGAGAAAAAAACGAAGTAAGATAGCGGTATAAATTGCAACGTTATGAACGTCAAATGCTTTGACTTCTGTATAGAATAAATTAACCGGATTTGAGAACCAACAAATGAAACTGACTCATTCTTTATTAAAAACGAGACTTTTGAGCCTTTCTTTACTTGCTGTAGTGGGTTTGGCGCAGGAGTCCCATGCCGCTATCGCACTGGACCGCACCCGCGTTATTTTTGACGGGGGGCAGTCTGCAATGTCTGTAACAATCAGTAATCAGAATAAAAATTTACCCTATCTTGCACAAGCCTGGGTGGAAGACCGTGATGGTAAAAAAATTGAAACCCCTATGACGGCACTGCCTCCTCTGCAGAGGGTAGAGCCGGGAGCAAAAGGGCAGGTGAAGATACAGCTTTCAGGTGGTGCTGCGGCCTTTCCACAAGACCGGGAATCGCTCATGTACTTCAATGTCAGGGAAATACCACCAAGAAGCAGCAAACCAAACACGCTACAGATAGCCCTGCAGACACGTGTAAAAATGTTTTATCGTCCTGAATCGCTCGCAATTAGCCATGGTCAGGATGAGGCATTCCAGAAAAAACTGACTCTTATCCGCGAAGGTGAACATATTAAGGTTAATAATCCCACGCCTTATTATGTCACTATTGCTGCCGCAGCGGGTTCAGAAAAGGGAGAGAATATTTCTGGATTTAAGCCGCTTATGATTGACCCCAAAGGAACTTCAGTTATGTTGGGTAATACTGGGGCACTTGGTTCACATCCTGTTCTGACTTTCATCAACGATTATGGTGGTCGCCCGAAACTGGTCTTTGAATGCGCGGGCAACGTGTGTTCAGTCAGTAAAATGATTGATGGCTGAGTTTGTGTGAATTTTTGCTCGTCAGGATGAGCCCGGAAAGACAGACTGGATTATGACATTACGATATATGAAACAGCGCCTGCTGAACTGGATATCTCTTTATTGTTGTCTTGTATTATCCTACCCTTTTGGGGCCCGGGCTACAGATGACTGGAATGTTGATGGTGAACACGGTGAACTCCACGTTTTCGGCGTTTTGTCAGAAGGCGCTGGCGAGCTTGATATGAAATCCTCTCATCAGGATGTCGCTGTCGACACTAATTTCCGGGTGAATCTTCGTGCTCCCGGCGACATGGGCCCTCCCATTTCCTTTACACTGCATTTTAGGGATATTAAGAGGACATACGGTAGTCAGACGGACCATTATACAGGGGCGATTACATACAGCGCCGTCCAGCCTGTTATCACAGTGAGTTTCGATGCACCTGTTGATTATGATAATCCTTCGCTAATCCGGGTACGGGGTACCAGTGGGGTAGCATTATTGCTGCGCGATCAACTTGGAAGAAAAGTGATTCCCGGTGAAGAGGGAGAGCCGTTGTTTCTCACTCCCTCAAGCGATGATCTGGTCTATACTGTTACACCGGTAAGAACCAGCGCTCCTCTTACCACTGGGACATTCAAGGCGGTGGCCAGATTCAGGGTGGAATATGACTAACGTAAATTGGTTCTCTTCATTTACCCGCTTATCATCTTTTTTCCGCTCTGTTCCACGCCAAGTGATGACATCAGGCATGTCGGCAATGCTGTTATTCTGCGCTTTGATACCCCCCGGAATAGCAGCTACTGGCAAACAATTTAAGATGAATATCAATATATCGGGTACAGTAGTGGCAAACGGTTCATGTACTTTCAATCAAGGCGGAACGATTACCGTTAATTTCGGACAGGTCATTATTCAGAAATCATCTGACAGTACATACCAGCTCGAAGGAAACTATGAGCAGGTACTTGCCAGTGATATTAATTGTACCGGTGATACTGCAGGATTACTGCAGTTACGTTTCACATCTGCTACGGGTAATTACACGACGGTGGCAAATAAAAAAGTTATGGGTGTGGATAAAGGTCCTGTAGGTATTGAGCTTCTGGTTAATGACAGTGTTCAGAGTATGGATGAATGGTGGGCTCTGGATCAGGATTCTCCTCCCGTACTGAAAGCACGTCTGGTCAAGCTCAATGATGACTCTTTCAGCAGCGGCGATACGTTTAATGCATCGGGTACGCTGACAATGGCCTTTAACTGAGAAAATTAATCATGTCATGTCGTTCCCGCTACGTATTGGTTTCAATTATTACACTGTTTTTGAACGTGTCTCCCGCTATGTCCGCACAAACGGGAGACACTGTGACATATAATTTCACCGGTACATACCTGCTGACCACGCCATGTACCATCAGTAATGATGAGGTACTTAACATACCCTTTGGCAATGTTGGGATAAGTAAAGTTGATGGCTCTAACTACATTCAGAGCATTCCCTATCTCGTCAATTGCAAGGGAGCAACGGATGACTCACCTGTAAGACTGATGGTGACAGGCACGGCTGCAACATACGATACGGCCGCCCTGGTAACCAGTGCTGATGGACTCGGAATTCGCATTCAGGCTGACGGAAAGCCCATGAACATTAATGAGGCACTGACGACAACACTCGGAGCTTTGCAGGCTGTAGCGCTGACAGCGGTGCCAGTTAAAGACCCCGATAAAGAACTGTCAGAACAGCCTTTCACAGCAACGGCCACCCTGACAGCAGAATATGAGTGAGGAAAACAATGAAAACAAAAAAACTTCTCACGGGAATTGCACTACTGCTTGTACATTCATATGCCAGTTCTGCCAGCAATAATCTCCATTTCAGTGGCGCCCTGGTAACGGAGCCGTGCAACCTGGACCCCGCAACGAGTGAAATCGTTGTAGATTTTGGTACAGTAATTCAAAAAGAACTGTATCTCCATACCCGTACGACAGGGCATCCGTTTAATATCAACTTAACTGATTGCGACACATCACTTGGAAAACTGGTTACTCTGACCTTCAAAGGTGTTGAAAGCAGCAAGCTGCCGGGTATGCTTGCTGTAACAGGCGCAGCATCAGGTATTGGTATTGGTCTGGAGGACGACTCCGGTACACAGTTAGCTGTTAACGAACCCACACCACAATTGTCTTTGAATGACGGTACCACGAGCTTTAGCTTTCATGCTTATGTACAGGGGGAGCCGGAAGCCATTACTAAAAAATCCATTGTTAATGGTGATTTTAACGCAGCTGCAACGTTCGAAATGAATTATCAGTGATTTCTAATTAATTAAGAAATAATATATATTAGGCCGCTAAGGGGCGCAGTTAATGTTTAAACTATTGGGCTTTTTTTTGATAATTTCGGCCGCATTCTGCAATAGCAGGATGGTATATGCCGACATCATGGGGGCGAACCCCAATATAAGATGTTCATCAACGGCGTGTCAAAAAAGGTGTACCGATAATCCTGGCTTTCATGTTAAGGGTAATTATTGCAACACCACTGATAGTTCCGATGCAACAGGTGCATTCGCATGGGAAGTAACAGAAGGTGGCAATGATTTTGGAGGGAGTATTCCAAATACGCTACATGTTTCTTCAAAGGCATATCCGCCATATACGGGAGAATATGTTTTAAAATGGTACCTCTGTAGGGCAGATTCATCAGGTTCAGCACCCTGTACCGCGGGGGCATCGTTTACGAATGCTATGACTATAAAGCCTCTGAAGTTATCCTCAACAATAAGTCTTACTACAGGGCAATACCATGCAGGAGGACAAATGGGGACACTTGAAGCGCCAGGAAATGGCTTTTATAACTGGTGCGCTACTCTTGTATCCAGTAAGGATGGAAGCGAATATTTTGTCGAAGGACAGCCACTTTTTTGTCAAGACGTAAATCCCATGCCAGTTGAACCGTCTTCATGTGTAATTAACAGTGGACGTCCGTTGGATGTAGACTTCGGAGTTCTTGATCGCAATCGAGATATTAACCACTCAAGTGAAAAAGTGGTGAAAAATTATGACATACCAGTTGTATGTTCGGGTGGCGCTAGTATGGATGTAAGTGTTTCATTTGAATCAGGCACAGGAGTGCTAAGCGTAGGAGGATATAATACTATAGGTACTAATATCCCTGGGTTGGGAGTGGGTGTATCTTACAACGGAAAAATGGTTGATATAAACGAATCAAAAATAGAGCAGTCTTTTTCTCCAGGGATATCAGATATTGCACTGGGGTTTTCAGTAGTAGCTGAAAATCCAAACAAGATAGTGCCGGGGGATTTTTCTGCCTCAGGGGTAATGACTATCACAAAAAACTAGTATTTTTCTTTAAGGTGGGTCGTATACAAAGGAATTAAGAGGTACGCTGACAATGGCCTTTAACTGAGATTTAAAATTTATATCTTTCGGATTTCTGGCGTTGCCTGCCCTAAAGAAGATTTTCAGCGCGTATTTTATATACTTTAGCGGTTAGTGTAAGAATCTTGATACATTTTATGTTGTTAATTCTCTTAATTTCTTAATATAGGTTGCTAACTACACTTATGATACCCAGCGTTAATTTTTATCCAAAGCGTTTGCTATTCATGTTTGTTCTTACAATTTCACTAACCGAGTATTCTCAGGCAGATATCACGCCTGAAATATCTGTAGCGAATAGCAATAATCAAAAAATAAATCACAATGAGCCAACCGGACTGACAAAAATGCTTTTTGGCTTATCGGAAAACAACAGATCGTCTTTTGGGGAAGATTCACAAAATGATATTCCAGCGCTATCCATTGGAAATGAACACACCGCATCTTTAACAAAAGATGATGCAAAAATGAAAGCCGCCCCTATTCTCCCAAAAACTACTGCGGAAAAAATGGCTTATGTGGCGGGGCAGTCTATGGCTTCAGGCGTTCGTGAGGGGCTGCTTACATGGAACCAGGCTGGAATGAATATTTCCCGCGACATGGTGATAACAGGATTGAATGATGGCCTGAATGGTGAAATGAAGCTCAGTCGTGATGAAATGGATGCTATATGGAATACATTCAGTGAAAATCTACAGCATCTTCTGGAAAAGAAGATGCATGACGGAGAAGCAATAATTGCCCGTCAGATTGCCGGGCAGAAACCGGAGCAGATTAAAGACGGTATCGCTTATATCGTCAAAAGTAAAGGTGATGTTTCTGCCGGGAAGCGCTGGCCTCGTCAGGTGGAAGTGACTGAAAAATTGGTAGACGGTACTGTTATCAGTCAACCATTAAAATTGGAAATATTACCCAGTGATAGCTTACCCCCGGTACTTCAGGAAGCACTTCCTCTTCTGGGGAAAGGGGGTGAGGTTGTTGCATGGGGGCTGGCTAAGTCAGTGTATGGTGAATTGGCGCTTCCAGCAAGTGTAACTCCATTTACCGTCCTTGAATATAAAATAGTTAGCCTTGAGGAGAATTAATTATATTAACAGAGTATTAAAAGAAGATAGGGTACGCTATTTTTATTTGTTTAACTTTCAAGTCAATATTAAATAATCAGGTTAATCATTATTATGTTGAATCTATAATGAAAAGGTTTTTATGCATTACAATAAATTAGATACAGATTATCAGCGACTCGGTATTCTGGAAAATGCCGTGAAGAACTATAGCGATGGCATTGAGAGACTTATTGAACGCGTTTCTTTTTTAAATGGTACTAGAACAGGTTTACCTGATGACGTTCGATTATTTTTGCTGGATATAGAACGTTATCTCACGGACGTCGCAATCGCAGGTCAATTGGTAAAGGGTTTATAGATAATTAAGTAAGTTATCAAAAACTGTGGCTTGCCAAGCTGTACTTATTTCAGAGAAATGTACATGATACTCCAGAATTTCCATCTACGGCTTTTTATAAAATACTTTCTGCCAGCTGTTTTTTATTTGATATTTATACACCTCTCCTGGCCTACGTACGGAGGTGGCGGTCTCAATCTTCTCTCGAATATACTGTGCTGGATGGTATTCTGTCTCTGGATAATGCTAATGGTATTAATTCAGAGGCATAGCTGTTTTTACGGAATCACATCAGTAATACAGAGCGTCACAGGTGCCGCATTAATGAGCTTGCCTTTTCTCTGGACATCAGTTGCCGAGTGGAGAGTAAACGCAGCACCTGTCATTATTGGCCTGTGGGGATTGGTTGCAACTTTTTGTTTATTATCGCAGATAAATTTCACCAGACACCACAAAAAAGTACTAATTCGCCTCATAGCCATAGCCGCTTTGATCGAAGGAGCATTTTGTTTTCTTCAGATCATTTACCCACTATGGTCTCGTAAATGGCTCTCGTACGATATAATAGCTGCGCAAGGGCGTCCTCTGGGAGCCTTTATGCAGGTCAATCTTTTAGGCTCATTCCTTGCTGTGGGGCTGGCATGTTTTCTCTGGCTACAGATAAATGAACGACGCTCGTTAATCAGAAAATTGTATCTGGTTGCATCTGGCATACTGACAATCTCTTTGGTTTTGACTCACTCGCGCACTGGCTGGCTTGGCGCTACTTTAACTTACATCGCCGTTTTTAGTGTGTATTACAAAACCCCAGTAATGGCCATTTTGCTAAAAGCCAATTTGCCTGTACTGGCTATTTCACTGATTGTAGGAATTTATATTATACCTTCATTCATCCCGCACCCAATTTTAAACCCGGCAAAGCATGAACCTGTTTCTGTAATAAAGCCCTATAAAACCGTCACTCCATTGCCTGAGACGTTTGCACTCTCCCGAATGCGACAGGAATCTTTTGACTGGCGGCGACAAATGTTATTAGGGGGGGCACTGATGATTTATGATCATCCAGTCGCAGGTAATGGACTTGGCAGTTTTGAAGCTTTATTTCCAGAGGTTCTGTCGTCCTGGGGTTATCGTAAACAGGCTCCAGTCACCATTACTCATCCACATAATGAACTGATTTATATCTGGGCTGAGGGAGGGTTGTGTGGGCTTACAGGTTTTGTTCTGCTGGCGTCACTGTGGGCAAAATTTATCTGGAGAAGGTGTAACCGAAACACATTATCTATGCTTTGTCTAAGTTTACCCCTTTGGGTACATATGATGACAGAATTTCCGCTTTATCTTTCAAGTGCTCATGCCCTGACTCTGGTCCTGCTGTTAAGGATTGCCATTCCATCTGAAGGAAAAGTGGGGAGGCTCAGAATAACACCTTTCTCGATGACCATGTTTAAAATGAGCGTTGTCATTTCAGGAGCTATTGCTTTATTTTTTCTTTCTGCTGCATGGCAGACACAAAGAAAAATATTTTTTGTTGAACATAACCATTTTATGAGTGACATAGCAGCGTTAAGTTTTTCTGAACAGTGGGCGCAGCATGACAGACTCATATTCGACAAAGGTGTGATTGAGCTTATGCAGTTCAATCAGACAAAGGACCCATATCATTTAGCAGTATTTATCGGTTATGCTGTTCCTTATTTAACTGCACACAATGATGCAGAAATGGCCTTTTCCCTGATAAGGATACTTAAGCATTATGGTTATCAATCACAGGCTGATTACTGGCGGAAGCGGTCAGCGGTTGCGTTTCCCTCGGATCCGCGCTTTCAAACCTGGGGACAATTATGAAAGTATGCTACTTTATAAACGATATTCATTATTTTAAGCTTCACTGGCTTGACAGAGCCAAGGCTGCAAATGTTGCCGGATATGAAGTTCATATACTTGCAGGCCTGAATGGTTGTAAAGAAGAAGATATTAACCTGCCTGCAGAATTTTGCTTACATCCTGTTATGCTTAAAACAACTTCACATAGTTTTTTTAATCTTATAGCTGTCGCTTATCGGGCATCACAGGTTATAAACGACCTAAAACCAGATGTTCTTCATTGTATTACGATAAAACCCTGTTTATCCCGCATATTGCTCAGGCACTCAGGAAAACTAATAATGAGTTTTCCTGGGCTCGGAAGACTTTTTAGTGGACACAGATTTATGAAGCGTTTACTCAGGAAAGGGATATGTATGGGCTTCAGGTTTGCTGTCAGGCGTAATGATTGCCATCTGACCTTTGAGCATGAGAGGGACCGCGCTAAACTTTGTTCTTTAGCCGGAATATCTGGTGAGGCTACACGTGTAATTGGTGTTTCGGGTATTGATTTAAATCGGTTTAATTACTTACCACCATCGAATAATACAACACCAGTTGTGTTGTTTGCGGGCAGAATGTTGAGGACGAAGGGGCTTGACACTCTTGTAAAGGTCTGCAGGCGTCTGCGCAACTCAGGCGTCGAGTTTGAGCTTCATGTAGCAGGTCTGCTGATGCCAGACGATCCTGATGCAATTCCGGAACACGAGCTTAGGGGTTGGGAGGAAAGAGGCGACATTATCTGGCATGGCACCTGTCATGAAATGCCCGGTCTTATCGCTAAGTCAGATATTATCGCACTGCCCACCCGTTATAATGAGGGGGTTCCCCGTATACTAATCGAAGCAGCTGCCTGTGGAAGACCATCAGTTGCTTACGACAGAGGGGGCTGTGATGTCGTGCTTAACCAGGGAATGTGTGGTGAGCTGGTTCCGGACGGGGATGAGGATGCATTTTTTCATGCGCTGAAAAAACAAATTTGTGAGCCGGCCCGCCGTCTTAGTGCAGGAATGGCAGGTCGTAAACGCGCCACTAATCTTTTTTCAGCAGAGATAGCAGCAAAGTCTATGCTGGAATGTTATAATGAGTGAGTAGAGATGAAAAACACTAATCAAACTGCCTACTGGTGTGAATTGATTTATCAACTCACAAAAAAAGAAGTTAAGGTTCGCTATAAAAATAGCCTGTTTGGCTATTTTTGGTCACTCGCATACCCACTTTTTTTGGGTGGTATTTATTATTACGTATTCCATAAAGTAATGAAGGTTCCTTTCGAAAGCTACCCTCTTTTTCTGGTTTCTGGTCTTTTTTCTTGGCAATGGATTTCGGCCAGCATAACGAATGCGGGAGCGGTTTTTTTATCAAATGCCGTAATTATAAGGCGAGTCGCTTTTCCGCGAGAGGTGCTTCCATTCAGTATAGTTCTTATGGAGGGACTACATTTCCTTTGTGCAATACCGGTAATACTCCTTTTTTTATTTGATGCAGACCGCACTCCTGCTCTCAACTGGATATGGGGCATACCACTCCTTTGGCTGCTTCAGGTTGGGTTTCTTACCGGAATTTGTTGGATTGCCGCAGTTACCACACCTTTCCTGAGAGATATGGAACGTTTTTTCAGCCTTGGATTGATGGCAGTTTTTTATGCCACACCTGTCCTCTATCCACCCAATATGGTTCCACAAAGCTGGAAGTGGGTGCTCGACTTTAATCCTGCTGCATCCTTAACTCAGGCATGGCGACATTTGCTCATTGACGGTATTTTAACTATGCATGAGATTCTGATAGTACTCACTTTCACGTTAATGTCACTGATCGCAGGATACACCGTTTTTAGATGGGCTTCCCCGCGTCTTGCAGAGGTTTTATGATGTTGCCTGCCGTTCAATTCACAAATGTCACCAAACACTTTCCGGCCTGGAATCATTTGGGGAGTGGGATAAAGTCCCTGCTGTTAAGACCAAGTCAAATCAATTTCCTTTTAACTGAACGTCGTCTTACAGCGCTCCAGAACGTCAGTTTCGCTATTTCGCCTGGCGAGACCGTCGCCCTCACGGGACATAACGGGGCAGGTAAAAGCACACTCCTTGGATTGCTTGCAGGTGTGCTGATACCTTCATCAGGCACTGTTGTTGCCCGGGGGCGTATAGGTGCTATGCTTGAGCTGGGGGCAGGATTCCATCCTGAACTGAGCGGGCGTGAAAACATCAGGCTCAATGCCACGCTTATGGGGCTAAGGCAACGGGATATCAATAGAGTACTGTCAGCTATAGTTGAATTTGCGGAACTAGGCCATTTCATTGATGAGCCTGTCCGTATTTATTCTAGTGGCATGCTAGCGCGGCTTGGCTTTGCCGTCATGACTCAGATATCACCTGATATCCTGTTGCTTGATGAAGTACTTGCTGTAGGCGACATATCCTTCAGACAAAAATGCCAGGGCATTATTGAACAGTTTAAGCAACGGGGTGTGACCATTATTATGGTAAGCCATAATCACGCTGATATTGAGGCTTTCTGTGATCGGGTATTGTGGTTTGAACAGGGCTCTCTCATAGAGAGTGGGGCACCCTCAGTCATTCTTCCCCGCTATGCTCAACGCTTCTCTCAATCCTGACACAACATATTTTATATGCAAAAAAAAATAATTTATATTGCAGGAGCTGGTCTTGCCGGGTGTACGCTGGCTCGCCACCTCGCAGACCATGGTTATAAAGTTATTATCTATGAACGGCGGTCTCACTTTGCAGGTAACTGTTTTGATGAGCGCTGTGAGCACACGGGTATTATGTTGCATAAATATGGTCCACATATTTTTCATACGGATAATCCTGAAGTATATGAGTTCATCAGTCGCTTTACCACGTTGAAGAACTATCGACATACTGTTAAAACGACGGCGGCCGGTAGAGTATGGTCGTTGCCTGTAAACCTCCATACCCTCAATCAATACTGGCAAACAAGCTTATCTCCTGCAGAGGCCAGAAAAAAACTTGACTCTGAAGTTGTTACTTTTAAGCATCTTCCATCCAGTCTGGAAGAACAGGCTCAGCGACTTATGGGGAAGGGGTTATATGAACTGTTTATAAAGCACTACACCGAAAAACAATGGGGCAGACCGTCATCTCAGATCCCTGCACATGTACTCAGTCGATTACCTTTTCGCTTTGATTACTCAGATAACTATTTTAGCCAGCGATGGCAGGGCATACCTGATAAAGGATATACAGAAATGGTAAGGAGAATAGTTACACACTCAAATATCACGGTTAAACTTAACACTTCGTGTCCAAAGCATTTGATGAAGTCGGCAGCAAGTACCCATCATCTTTTCTGGACCGGGCCGCTAGACGCCTTTTTCTTTTATTCTGAAGGAAGATTACCTTATCGTACCCTCGAGTTTGAAGAATTCATCTCGGATGGAGACTGGCAAGGGTGCTCTGTGATGAATTATGCAGATCCTGACGTTCCATGGACACGGATTACGGAACACAAGCATTTTATGCCAGAAGAGAAACATGTAAAAACAGTATGCTTTAGAGAATATTCACGTGAAGCAAGTGGTGATGATGAGCTTTATTATCCAGTACATCTCGCCGCACAATCCTGTCAAACGGATGTTTATGTCGAGAAAGCAAAGCGACTCAGAAATGTTTCTTTTCTCGGGAGGCTTGGTACTTTTCGTTACCAGGATATGGATGCAGTAATAGGAGATGCACTTCAAATGGCTGAAGCTTATATGTCAGGTTGCCCAAACACTTTACCGGAAGGACTATGAAAGTTATTGCTGTTATCGTCACCTATAACCGCCTTAGCATGCTAAGGACGAGTCTTAATATTGCGCGTGAAGTCGGCTTCCATAAGATAATAATAGTTGATAATGCTTCCACCGACGGAACCGGACAATGGCTTGAAACTCAGGTCGACGAACTTGTCACTGTAAAGACTATGTCCTCTAATACCGGAGGAACTGGTGGGTTTAGCGCCGGGCTTGCTTCTCTTACACTTTATAGCGATTGGACCCATGTTTGCTTGTTTGATGATGACGCCTGGCCACCCCTGGACTGGCTTGAAAAACTCGCTGATCAACCTCAGGCTGATGTTTACTGCAGCAACGTGCTTACCCCGGAAGGACAACAATGTAGAATGAATCTTCCGTACTCGGTCTTACCAGATACCTTGTTCAGGACGGTTGAATATCTTTTATGTCCGAAAAGGTACTTACCGACAGATCAAACAACTCAGGTGATGTCAGTAAGTTTTGTAGGGGTATGTGTGGGCAGGGAATGGGTGCAAGAACTACAGAAACTCCTTATACCAGAACTTTTTATTTATCTGGATGACGTCAGCGCTGGAGTCGGGCTATATCGCCAGGGTGCCCGGATGTTATGGTGTCCTGAACTTATTTTTTACCATGATGTAAGTTCGCGGCGAAAACTTACACCTGAAAAAAGATATTATTTGACACGAAATCTGCTTTGGCTACCGTCAATGCCTGCGGGCCGAATTTGGACTTCTACAGTAACATTTCTGAGATGCTCCAACTTGTTTATGGGAGCGCTGTTTTCTGAACAAGTTTGGCTATCCCTGAAATATTGGTGGATAGCTATGAGAGCAGGAAATGAGTGTCCTAAAAAATCATAGGATCCTGATAAGATGAGTAATTAAGAAAACGATTTATGACGTATTATTGGTACAATAACTTGTAAAACTAACGAACCACGAAAAAGGAAAGACTTTCCAATTATACCGCCGGGATGAACTAGGGAAAACTAGAAAAACAAAAACTTCCATTTAAGTTTGATTTGTTAAAGTTTTTTTAATTCAAAAACAAGTTAAACACCCGATTTAAGATTTTCATGGATTACTTTTCACTAAATAATTATTTTGGCGACTGATTAATATTCTCAAATAATCATTTGAACAATAATATTCATGTGCATAAAATTTAACGCACGACCAGACAGGTTTATAATGAATTGTAAAATACAAAAAAATCTGTTTTAATTACTATCATGCTGGCTGTTCTGATGCTCACTTACTCGATTTATACATATGCTGCTGACTCTCAAGCCAATCTATATGAAACTATCAAAGGTTTTAGTGCTGTGGGAAGCTGGGAGGGGATAAGTTCAAATTATGGAAAAATAAATGCGGTCGTATTATTTAATGCAACTGACATTTCATCCGGGCAAACTTTTTGGGTAAGTAATGATTGTTCTACCGCATCGTACTCCCCATGGACTATTTATGCAATCATTGCCAAAACAATTCAGGCAACCAGTGGTAAATTCACTGTAAACGCATCTTCAGGGATATCTTTCTCATCAAATAAAGAATACCTGGCGATTCCTCTTTATACAGTTTCGGGCACCAGCAAATGCAAAATAGGGGCCTTCGGTGGTGGGATTATAATGTCTTCTGGGTCAGCAAGCATTGAAGTAACTAATAAAGATCCACAACCGATTGGAATCCAAAAAATAAACCTACCAATTCGGCTTCTAGCAATTAAAAATTCTGCACCTCCAGGTGATGGATGGGGAGATAAGGTAGATGCACTTCCTGAAAATCAATATATAACATTAATATATAACACAAAAAATACCTGCAGCATCGCTCCGCTGGATATCATATTCGAATATCCCAACATGAACAAACAATCCATTTTAAAAGCGCCTCCTTTAAAAAAATGACGGTTACATGTGCCTAACCAGTAGATATGTATTTTAGCTATAAACCGACCAGCGTTGTTGACGGCAACAATAAATATACGGATATTAAAAATGGGTGGAAAGCACGACTGACAATTGATGGTGCAACCTCTGACAATACTGTCAATATTATGAATACGAAGCAAGCATCCATTACGTTAACATCACAAATACTTGAGCAGGAAGGGCGTGAGGGGGAATTTGGTGAAATTAGTGGCAGTGGTGTTATATATGTAGATTTCGAGTAAAAACATGTCTATATCGTATGTGGTTTTTATATAAAAACACTGAAATAAAGAGGATTAACTTTTGCCACAAAATAGCATATTGCTTCTGATTTTTTTTATATGGAGCCAACCATCTTTTGGTGTTACGGGATTACCTTTCCCTGATGCCCCATGTCCTGCAGGTTCCGATGGCGTAAGAGAAGTCGGAGGATCCTGTATACTTGATTATAATAGTTCTGCTTCCTTGTGGGGGCCGGGAGCGCATTTCAGTTCCGGTGGGGAAACAATGTCAAATTATGTATCTTTTGACACCTCTTACGTACCTTATACAGGAGACTGGAAACTGACAGCTTATATTTGTAATGGAAATGGCGTGTGCACCAGGAAAAACTCAGCTAGTAGTGTAAGTACAGGAATCCAAAAGCTTCATGTAAATGAGTTAATTGCTAAACAAATGACAGCATTACCCCCGGGGGAGGATAAAACATTTTCAACTGCGTTTACGTTATGCATGGCATTAACGGGTAAATATGGGGATATATGGAAGCCTGCAGAGGATGACCCCAGGTTATTCTGTGGTGATGCGCAACCTTTGCCCGTAGACCCGACAGTATGTATTATTAACCCTGCAGGCTCGCTTGATATAGATTTTGGTGACATTGAGAGAGATGACATGAATACACAATCTGATAATGAACAAATAAAAAAAACCGTCCCTGTAATATGTTCCGGTGATTCAAAATTAGATACTTTTCTTACATTCGATTTTGACTCTATGATTATTAATAATGAGAATGCTGTTCTTACAACCACCGATGGGTTAGGTGCTAAGGTTTTCTACAATGGAAAGCCATTATCAGAACAGAGTAACATTGAATTAACCTTATCTCCCGGAGAAAATGATTTTACTTTAGGATTCAGCTTAATAAGAGACAAAACGGTTCCTGCTGAGAGCATAAAAACAGGTAAATTTAATGCAAGTATTATCCTCATTGCTACTGAGCAATAGTTCGCTCTGATAGAGTTCTTTAGAATATCAATTTTAATCAAAGAGATGTCTTTGAACCAAACGATGTTAACAGCTCAAATCGAATTAACTCCCATAAGTCGTATCGATTTACCTCATGCCGGCATCCATCAATCAGGAGAAAAAAATCATGACAAGACAAAAAAAATTATTTGCAGCCACCTTATTTTTCTTTGCTTCGATAATTTCTGGGTGTTCTGCAACAAAGTTTAACACTCCGCTCACTGGAAAGAATGAAGGTCCTATAAAGAAAGAGTTACAAGTATGTCTCGGTCAGGCAACCTTACTCGAAAAAATAGGGGGCGAAAAGTATAATTTGCAATTATCCATTCTTTACAAGTCAATTCGTGACACCCAGGCCTTTTATGCCAACAGGAATGAAATTGATGTTGTTAATTACGAAATAATTGCCCCGTATTATAAGTTCCGCATTAAGGATGCATGCAATAATGTTTCAATTGCTCTTCTTGGCGAGTTTAAAAAGGGGATGCTTCCACGGAATAATATCATCACAAAGGAATGACAGTGCGATTTCTTAACTTTTACCCAATCTATTTGTCACTGGCTTTTTTGATCTCACTCCCAATAAGAGCTGACGACGCTTTTATGTCTGCGGTGAATGGACTCTCACTTCCTGCAAACCGTATATCTCGTCAACCCAGCATATCTTTAAGTCACTTTGATAAATTTAAATCATATTCAAAGATACAAACCAAGAAGGAATCATCAAAATCTGAAAAAGATAGCAAAAATAGAAGAAAAAACCATTCGGGCATCAGAAAAGTTCTAACTGTAAAAAATAATGGAAATCCAGGAATGAGGTCCGAATTAATTAAAGAGAATGGCCGTCATTTAAATGCAAATATGAGAATTACTGTGCCTCTAAATGTGGGGCTGGGAAACAAAAACACAAACACAAACACAAACACAAACACAAACACAAACACAAACACAAACACAAACACAAACACAAATGTAAACACACAAATTTCAGACAGTAAAGACAACACAAACGAGAGAGGTTTAAGTGTGTTGATAGGCTCACTGCTAAAACTTGGTTCTGAACGCACATACCAAAAACAGATTGGTTATTGTAAGAAGGGTTTTGAATTTGTCGATGTAAAACAAAAATCTTATCCATCGCACATTTCTAGGCAATGCCATATCCTAAATTACTGTGATGATGAATTTTGCATTTCTCCCTCAAGGAGTTTTGTGACTTCTGAGTCAATGCTTCATTATAAACCTGAGAACTTTGAAGCGAACAGTTTTTTTTTGAAATCTGAAGCGCGTGAACACAGAGATAAGATTAATCATGGTCAAACACTCTCAGATATCGATCCAGAGTCTTACTCATCTTATGCACTAGGCGTGTTATGGTCACAAGAATTCAACGCAAGAATATCTTATGTTAATGAGCATATCGGTGGTGTGAACTCTGATGAAGTAATTTCAGGTTTTATGGATGGATATTCAGGGAAAAACAAACTTACTGTAGAGACATACAGCAAGGAAATTAAAGGTATACAAAGAAAATTAAATGACGAGGTAACTAAAGAAACTGATAAAGCAACGAACCTTATCTACAAAGCTGTTTCTGGCATACATGATGTTGTCAATAATGGCAAATACCTATTAGTCCCAGATGATTCTACAGATCATCCTATAAAAATAGAAAACGGTGTTGTTTTTGATACAATGGATTACCTGCTTGCATCCGGGGAATTAGTTTCAGCTGACTATAATCAACATTATTCACCTCAAAAAAAATACCCTGATTTTATAAAAGATGCCATTACCCTTGGAAGAAAGGGTAGTAATGTAACCGTTTATGCTCTTGCGGCAAATATATATACACCAGGCGGATATCCTCAGAAAGTGAAAGAAACCTCGGCGATAAAAATTATTGTTCATTTTCATTAGAACAACCTGACACTTAGATCGTTATTTCTCTGCAGCAAGCAATATAAGGTGGGTAACCTGAAAGCTGAACCGGTGAGTAGAAGCTTATTGTTTCTACCTTGACGTCAATAATTAAATAGGTTAAAGCGCTACTGCAACTGCTTGACAACTAATTAGTTGAAGTTGTGCCGTGGGAAAATGCTTTAGTTGCTGTTCATAAAAGTGGTAGCACACATGCGCATTCCCACAGAATGCCAAAACGTAAGCCAGCCGCTGTCCTTGTGTCTCATGAGTGCAATTTCTTGGCCAGACAAAGCATTCAGATACCTAACAGGCTCTTCGCAGAAAATGTCTACCAGATAAAAAAGAAGCATTGTTGCTACTCCAAATCTCTATTGTTGAATAATCCACTTGCTGCTTAAGCGGTTCGCAGAAATCTTAAGCCGTTAAAATCGCTACGGGTTTAACAGAGATCTCGAAGTCATTTAAATGGCTTCGAGAGAGGTGCATGTTAGCAGTAAGCGTTGTTCTCTAGAGTTTAAAATTGGAGCTCTCAAACTGGTTGTTGATCGTGTCCATTCTGTATCCGGTGTTATAATACAACTCGATATCACTACCCTCCGTCTTTTAGACTGTATATGTTGATAATTTTTCGCTAATCGTCAATGGAACTAAAGCACAGGCAGAAGCCATCAGGGAAGAGTGCCGCAGCGTGCTGGAAGACAGCCTGAAGCCCTGGCTGAACATGGACAAAACCAGGACCACACATGTCAATGATGGTTATAACTTGAGTCATAGGATCATCCGCAAACGCAGTTGTTACGGTGATACGCGAGTGGTCTCGACGATCCCTATAGACAAAGCCAGAAGCTTCACCGCATCGCGGTCAGCACTGTTATCAGGCAATTACAGTGAAAGCAAAGTCGGTATGCCTGACCAACTCAACCGGAAACTGCACGGCTGGGCTGCGTTCTACCAGTTCGTTGATTTTAAGGCGAACATTTACAGTTATATCGTTCGAGTAGTGTTCTGGAAATTGGCACACTGGCTGGCCCGTAAATACCGTACAGGTATCGCATCGCTGATGGTCCAGTGATGTAAACCGCCGAAACCGGGTCAGAGTCAGACTTGGGGTTTTATTTGCTAGCACCAATAACGGCAAGCTTAGCGGTGAAGTGCTGGACAGTCTGGTTGGTCAAGGCAAGAAGCTGTCCCGCTTGCTCTTGCCTGATGGTAACTCTTACCTCAGAACAGAGGTCAGAAAGACCTATACATCACGTTTCCAGAAGTGGCAATGGCGTTCGCCGGTAGTTGAATGGAGGCCCGGGCGCGCTGAAAGGTGCATGTCCGGTTCGGAGAGGAGAGGCAGGGAAATACCCTGTCTCCTACTCCACTCCGAACCCACGAAGGCTCGCTGTCTATGGACGTAATTGTTGACATGTTCTCGCGCAAAATTATTGGCTGGTCAATGCAACACCAGATTACAAACGATATTGTCCTGAATGCGCTTGAGATGGCCATATTGCGACGTCCCCCAAAACGGGTGCTGGTTCATTCTGATCAAGGGAGTAAAGTACACAAGCCATAAGTGGCCGTCATTCCTGAATGCACCCGGACTTGAGAGGAGTATCAGCCGTCTAGGTAACTGTCACTACAACGCAATTGCAGAGAGCTTTTTCCAGCTACTGAAGCGTGAATGGATAAAGAAAAAGATTTACGGAGCACGAAAGAAACACCTAACGATATTTTAGATCACAACGAAATTTTATATAACCGTAATCGTCTGCATGGTTCGAGTGATCAGATGCCACCGATGGATATTATCAACGATACGACGTTATTCTAATGGGTTAGCAATAGAGGCGTTAGAAGATAAAGGAGCAGGCAAATCTACTTATGATTGTCCTGTGATCTCGCATCGCGATATCAATTCGATAGCGAGTCATGCGGTCCTGGAAGGGCAACATCTCCGTATGTTTACCTCTCCTTCGTTAAATTGATCCCCGCACAATGTGTTTGTATCAGTGCAGGCAGCAGCTGCACGCTAACGATATCATTGTTGTTTACACGTTGCCGAGGGGGCATTGCTCAACGGATTTTTATGTTTTCCCGGCCCAGTTGCCGATGAACAAAACAGTCCATAGCAAGGACATGAAGAGCAATCACAGGAGCACCAATGTGTACGAAATCAGTCCAGCCTCGCAGAGGAAGGTGTTAGCACGGTAAATCTCTCTTCAACTTTCTGTTCGAGGTGAACCAAATGCAGGGAGAAAATTTTTGGATGAGTTAAAGTAGCATTATAAATATTGGGCCGCAAAATGACCTTGCTGCAAAAGCGGAAAATGGATTGTTAAACAAGCAGGACGACTGCAATCATTAAAATAATCTCAATCAGAAGTCTTAATATATATCCTTAGTGTCAGTGAGGTATTCAGGAAGCCGAGTTTTTTCAAGTGTGTTGATGTTCATTCAATAATCGATATTATAATCGACTGCCAATGTGGTTTTTTTACTTAAAATGGACGATAATTAAACCGTGCGCCATAGGCATCTGAAATAAATGGAGTACTTATATGTTACTGCTTATCAACGGAAGCATCACACTCGAATTCAACGTGCGTTCAGCCCGACTTACCAGCGTTCAATACCCCGATATATATGTGGATATATCCTTAACTGCAGGTCAACTCCTCAGAATCATGTTGTTAGCAAAAGGTCAATTACTAAGATATCACTTACTTATTTTCATGCTCTGGGAAAAAAATAAAATGCGTGGCTCGTACAATAATCTTACCCTAAATATATTAAGGTTGAGGGATGCAATCGAAATTGTTGGTATTGACAGAAATTCTATTACCAATATTCCCGGCAAGGGCTATAGTTGCAATCTTACTTTCTCTGTTATTGAAACTTCTCAAATACATGTTACGTCAAAGTTGTCAATCGTTAAGAAAGGCGCCGGCTCAAAGATTTTTAGTATGTTATTCACAATGCTAAGCGTTACAGGAATAATTATATATTACACTTTAACAAAACCACAAAAATTTGAAGGCGCTTTTTATCTTTTCAGCGACAAAAAATGCGATATCTATACCTTTGATCTCGTCCCTGCAAGTTTAAGGCCAAGATTGATCAAAGCTTATCATGAGAATATTCCCCTAACGGTTCAGGGTTGTTCGAAGGGTGAAGTTGGATTTTTATTTATAGGTGATGCTTTTGAATCCGGTATCACGCATCACTCTTTCTTTTCTAAATGTCAAATTCAGGGTAATGACATAATGTCGTGCCAATCTTTTTTAAAAGAGGTCAATGAGTGAAGTATCTCTTTATTTTAGCCTGTGCATTCAATGCACATGCAGCTCTGACTGGTGTAAGTTGTAATTCAAACGTGGATTATTTTTATCACTCAGCTTACTATAAATATCATGTAAATATATCTTTTACTGATAAAAACCATGGTTTGTTCTCATACTCCTTTATGCAAAAAGAAGACGGTGTATTATATGAACAGGGTAAGGTGTTCTTTCATTATGTGACTTTGCCAAATTCTGAATGGTTAAACCTTACAACGGATATACAACAAAAATATTGCTCATCAACTTCTAAGAAAACAATAAACTCATCTCTTCTTACATGTAAAACAGAGAATATAATTTTGAAAACTACTCAACTCGAAAATGCAATTCGTTTCGTCAGTAAAAATGGAACCATGTTCATATGTGTTCAACCACCATAAGATAATTTTTTTTACAGTTTTTTTTACATGGCTTATTGTTATTCAGTAACTGATTTTATTGAACTCTCGGAACTGTAGTCATACATCATAAAAACTGTAAAGAGAAAACATTTTAAAACTTCTTCTTTAGATTTCATTAATATACTTTCATATGATATTAATTTTTCGATTACTAAACGATCGCAACGGATGTTTATTGTTTTTAAAACTCGGTATTTTACTAACGTATCCTTTTTAATATTGTTTACCATACAAGTGAGAATATCTAATTCCATTGTTGAGTACTTTTCAATGAGTGACCTTAAATCTTCTTTTTTTAGCTTTTTCTTTAAAGAAATGTACTGTTTACCAGTAACAGTAAACTCTAAACAGCTAAAACTCGGCGGGTAAATTTTAACATTCTTATTATCAATCATAAATGACAGTTATCCATGTAAGTTTTGTTTAAACTTTACATGCAAACTGCTGTTTTAGTGGATTGTATTGATTTTTAGTTAATTTTAAGTGTTATAATCTAAGTTGCATCATTAATGCAGTCATATGCATTGCTAACACGACCTGTATACTTTGTGTTTATAACCGATTTCAAAAAAAATCGGCATGCTCATTAGAGTACAACGAATGACCGGTTAAACATTTAGTTAGCATTGCTTCTGGTTTTTTCTCTTCTTCATCAATCTCAGAGCAACATTAATATGTAATTTTAAAATTTATTTGTCTTAGTTTTATCGCTTGCCATAAAATGTTAATCGAAAGATAATCGTTATGGCTAATTATACTTTTAAACGTTATTTTTATAACTAATGAGTTTTAGTGAGTGTATTGATCTTAACCAATAACCACTATTTTTCCACAGGGTTATTCCGGGTTCTTAGTGGGTTTGTTAACCCGTCGCAAATTGTCGTTTCTGATAAAAAAAATCGATTATCTGAAAATTCTTTTCCCCAAGTGAATGCTGTTATTTTAGGATGTGACACTTACAGTAGTTACGTAAACACTGTAAGGGAGGCAATAAGGATCCATAAAAAAAACCCTCTTGTAAGAATTGTTTTTTTAAACAACAATTACTGGGGGTTGACCAGAATTTTTCTTCCCGGTTGTTTCTATCTTGATATTAATAAATCATTAAATGAATTAAGTAATGATATATCAGTTATCTTATCAAAACCAATTTCAAACACCAATAACAAATGTAGCTTACTGGATCGACTTACTAATAAAGAGCTTTTCGTTTTGATTTTATTTTCCAATGGTCTTTCTTTAAATAAAATTGCCAGAGTTTCCAAAGTAGAGGCTAAAACGATAAGTTGCTATAAATTCCGAATCATGTACAAGCTACAATTAATGAAGAGGTCTGAATTTTTATTTGTTTGCCATCTTCTAAGCGATCCAATATTTCTGAATTGTTTATAACTCTTAACATTAGATGCTTTATCAGCTATACGACCATTTTTATTTGACAAATTTAATCGTACAAAAAAAGTTGAAATGCAAACGACCCGTTTATTTCATTCAAATGACCAGGTGTTGTTGTACCCAGCATTACTCCTGCATCAAAATTTTTATTAATTCATGAGGACATTCACAGTTGTTTTCTCATCGCTACCGCTTTGTAATTTTCAGTACCCTATTCAGCAGTTTGAACTGATTGATTTCGAGAATTTCATTGCGTAAATCTTTTTAAAGCATTCAATAAAGGCATTATGTATCGGGTTGTCTGGTTGTTTAGTTTAGTCCAGATTAACTTCTTCAAGCTCTGCCTACTAAACCAAATTTACGGTGCTTATCCAGTGGATTACTGTTTTTGTGCTGAGGAATAAGCGGTGCTATTTCCTCAGCGATTTCTTCGCACATTCTAAAATTGCTGCTCGTCATATTTTCGTCTTTACAAATTTTCATTGACGTCATCCTGACAATCCTTTATTGAATAGTCTCTATGTACGTTATGATGAGAGAAGTGGATCGCGATTAACCTATTAATGACATATATTCATACCCATCGCTCTGCCAGTAAACAGACGGCGAAAAAGAATAAAGTGATAAGTATTTTTCTTTTTTTAGTTCATGATTTCGTTCATAGCTCTCACAGAAAATATTGAATCCCCTTAACTTACTGAAGCCAGTAAATTGCTACGATTCTGAGGTCAGTTTAAGCGCCTCAGACGCCGCTTGAGCAGACATGCAAAAATTATACTTTATAAAAGTCACTGTTAGACTTAATCATTTGCTACTGGATAGAATATATGGTCAGAATAGTTAATTCCACCGGCGGTATCACTAGGCACCACGCCGAGCCTCACTAAAAACTCTGTTGATTATACAGGTGATACTTAAGGCTCTTTGGGAGCATCTGTGATTTAAGATGAAAATGATCATTTAGTTGAAATAGTCTGCCAGTTGCTTCTTCATTTAAAGCCTATCATCAGGCTCGTTGACATCAACGCAGCAGCATAAGCACTTATACGCAACTGGAAATTTCTAGAGCGTGAAAATCTTCAATGGAAGCGGCCAGCGATCTAACTCAGGATCTGTCTCGGTTACTCGTAAAGATAATTCAGGATTCTACCGCATATGATATTACTTCCGACCTGGGTCATTTGAATTCTTCTTCCTGCAGCGCAGTCACCCGCCAGGTTAAACTTCATGAGTTCCGTCACCGGAGTTGCTGACCATGTAGAAGAGAAAATAGAGAATCATGTGCGCGACATAAAACATCTACGGGCACAGACAGAAAAACTGCAGAGGAGTGGGTCTGAAAAACGTGGCCAAATTTCTGTCATGGACAGTCAAACTCACCAGTGAATTGCCGTCAACATGGCACAAACTCATTTTTTACTCCTATCCCTATGAATTTATTCAAAACCGTAGCCCAGACTCTTATAGCAGTACAATTGCTTTCTGCAATTACGCCCGCGTTTGCGGGCGGCTTTTCATCTCATCCCGAAAGTGAAACCACGGCATCTGAAAACCTGGCACGCGCTGCCAGCAGCCTGGGTTCAGTTCTTTCACAGAATAATGTTTCCGGATCAGTCTCCAGTCAGGCTGCGGGAATGGCCTCAAACATGGCAGGAGATGCCCTTGAGGGCTGGATGCAGCAGTATGGGACCGTGAAAGTTCAGCTCAGTGTTGATAATCATGGTAAATGGGATAACAGCTCGGTTGACTGGCTGCTGCCGTTTTACGAGTCTTCAGGGAATATCCTATTTACCCAACTCGGCTACCGCGCCCCTGAGGGCCATCAGACATTCAATATGGGGCTGGGCGTGCGTACCTTCAGCCAAAGCTGGATGTACGGGATGAACGTCTTTTTTGATGATGACCGCACCGGACACAACCGCCGCGCCGGTATCGGCGTTGAAGCCTGGCGGGATTATTTAAAACTGAGTGCCAATAGCTATTTCGGTTTAACAGACTGGCACAACTCACGGGATCTCGCAGATTATGACGAGCGCCCGGCTGATGGCTGGGACGTTCGCGCTGAAGCCTACCTTCCGGCATACCCACAGCTCGGCGGCAAACTGGCCTATGAGCAGTATCGCGGTAACGAGGTGGCGTTCATTGATAAAGATAACCGGCAGCGTAATCCTTCTGCTGTTACTACAGGGCTGAGTTACTCACCCTTTCCGCTGGCGACGGTAGGCGTGGACTACCGCTCCGGCACGGACGGCCAGAATGAAACGCAGTTCTCCCTTAAATTCCACTGGCAGCCAGATACCCCACTGCGCGACCAGCTTAATCCGGATGCCATCCGGATGGTGAGGACGCTGGCCGGAAGTCGTCTTGACCTGGTAGAGCGTAATAACGCAATTGTGCTCAATTACCGTAAGCAGGATTTATTAAAACTGGCGCTGCCGGGCGCATTACAGGGAGCGCCAGGTAATACCCTGACGGTGAATGCCTCTGTTTCGTCAAAATATCCGGTTAGCCGTACTGAGTGGAATGTGGCTTCACTGCTGGCCGCAGGAGGAAAGATAACCGACCGGACCTCCCGCACTCTTAATGTGATTCTTCCTCCCTGGCAGGCATCCGGTGTGAATCAGTACGCCGTCAGTGCGGTAAGTTATGACACGCACGGCAATACCTCGAACACGGCTATGTCCACCATTACCGTGCTGCAGCCGGGGCCGGTACTCGCTAACGGCAGCGTGACGGTCCTGGTAAATAATGCCCCCGCCGACGGCAAAAGCGCCGACAAAGTCCTGGCAATAGTGACCGATGACAACGGTAATCCGCTCTCCGGACAGAAAGTCAATTTCACGGCCACGAACGGCGCAGTAGTGACAACCCTCAACGGCATAACGGGTGCTGACGGACAGGCGAAGGCCAGCCTGACCAGCACGACAGCAGGCAAAAGCGATGTGATGGCCATGCTGGATAACGGGCAGCAGGCCTCTGTGACGACTATTTTTGTGGGCGTGGCACGCATTGCCGCCGGTGATTTGACAGTGACGCAGAACAATGCCGCGGCAAATGGCACAGCGCAGAACGCCGTGCAGGCGAAGGTGACGGACGGCAATAACCAGCCAGTTGCAGGTCAAACCGTGACGTTCACGGCCACAAACGGGGCAACGGTGGCAACCATCAACGGCACAACCGGCGCAGACGGACTGGCAAAAGCCAGCCTGACCAGTACAACTGTCGGAAACAGCGTGGTTACGTCTACACTGGCTAACGGTACATCGGCCAGCGTAACGACAGCGTTCACGCCGCTGAACGGTATAGCACTGCGTAACGTTACCGTTTCCCGCAATAATGCCCTGGCAGACGGCACTGATGTTGATACGGTTACGATGACGGTCACTGACAGCGATAATGTGCCAGTAGCCGGACAGAGCATTACCCTGAGGACAAACAATGGTGCAGTAATCACACCAGCGTCCGTCACCACCGACAGCAGCGGTGCGGCGACCATTAATCTGACCAGCCTCAATGCCGGCAACAGCGTGCTCACCGCAGCGCTGGGTAACGGGAGTACGGCCACTGTTACGGTGAACTTTATTATAGCTGCTCAGATTCTGCCGAGCGATATGACGGTTGTAACTAATAACGCGCCGGCAGACGGCCATGCGACCAATGAATTGACTGCGAAAGTGACAAACGGACAAGGCACAGCCGTGGCCGGACAGATCGTTACGTTTACTGCCACGAATGGGGGAACGGTGTCGACCATTAACGGCACCACGGGCGCAGACGGTCTCGCCCGAGCCCGGGTGACCAGCACCACCACTGGAGACAGCGTGGTGACTGCGGCACTGAGTAATGGCTGTCAGGCTACCGCAACAGTGAACTTCATCACGGACACACAGATTGAGGCTAACAGCCTGATCGTCACGAACAATAATGCCGTTGCAGACGGTAGGGCCACCGACGCCGTGCAGCTCCGGGTGATTAACGGCAACGGTATGCCGGTCGCAGCACAGCCGGTGACGTTCATGGCGACAAATGGTGCCATTATCACAGCATCGGTCACCACCGGCGCGGACGGCATTGCCAGAGCGAGACTAACCAGTAGTACAGCAGGTAGCAGCATGGTTAAGGCCACCCTTACCAGTACGGGCGAGACAGCTTCGGTAATCGTGACCTTTATGCCGAATTATTCAGATTTCGCGGGTATACAGGCGCAGGGACAGGACTTTGCGATGAACAGCGGTTTCCCGACGACAGGCTTTTCCGGGGCATGGTTCGAACTAAAGCTTCCGGCAGGACTCAGTCCGGATGACTTCACATGGTCGTCCTCAGCATCATGGTTGAGTCTTTCCCGTCCGGTCCGTCTGGAAAGGGCGACAATGAATGGCAGCGGAGGGAGCGGAAGCGTAACCATCACGGCCATGCCAAACAGCGGCTCGGGGGCAACATACAGATTCACCTTCAGTCTCAGGCGGTGGTTTATCTGGAATGATGGTAATAATGCAGATAACGCCACTTACAACCGTACATGGTGTTCATCCCGTGGCTATCAGACACCGTCTTACCAGGTGCTGACCAGTGCAGCGCCGTTCCGTAAGGACGGCGCAAGGGGCGTAGGCTCATTGTGGGGAGAATGGGGAGACATACTCGGCTATAACACCGACCCGATAACCATTTCCAGTCTGGTATATATGACTGATGAATCGGATAGCGCGATACAGTACAGCGTACGTCTATCAAGTGGCTGGGTATACGATGTTGCCCCCACGGTCAGCACAATAGCTATCTGCACCAAAAACCTCTGATTAACCAGGACCAGAAAAAATCTACCAGGGAGCACTTTAAGGAGGTCTTTAGACTGGCCCCATGAATCTCCAGACAGTTGGTATCACTTAAGTTAGTGATAGTCTTAATACTAGTTTTTAGACTAGTCGTTGGAGTCCGGATGATTGATGTTTTAGGTCCAGAGAAGCGCAGACGGCGAAGTGTTCAGGAAAAAATTGCCATTGTTCAGCAGAGCTTTGAGCCCGGAATGACCGTGTCGCTGGTCGCCCGTCAGCATGGCGTTGCTGCCAGTCAGCTGTTCCTGTGGCGTAAGCAGTATCAGGAAGGCAGCCTCACCGCCGTTGCTGCAGGAGAACAGGTTGTGCCCGCGTCGGAGCTGGCCTCTGCGATGAAGCAAATTAAAGAGCTGCAGCGCCTGTTGGGCAAGAAAACCATGGAAAACGAGCTGCTGAAAGAAGCCGTTGAATATGGCCGACAAAAAAAGTGGATAGCGCACGTGCCCTTGTTGCCGGAGGATGGCGAATAAGCCTTGTCAGTCGTTGTCTCCGGGTCTCACGTGCGCAACTGCATGCCATGGCCCGTCGGTCGAAGGACTGGCAGGATCGTCGGTGCAAGCGCAAGCCTGATGATACTGAAGCGCTGGCCCGTATCCATACCGCTATCGGCGATCTGCCAACATATGGTTATCGTCGGGTATGGGCACTGCTGCGCAGACAATCAGAAACTGACGACATGGCTGTGCTCAATGCCAAACGCGTATACCGCATCATGCGTCAGAATGCGTTGCTGCTTGAGCGTAAACCGGCAATACCGCCATCGAAGCGGGCGCATACAGGGAAAGTTGCCGTTGGAGAAAGTAACCAGCGGTGGTGCTCTGACGGCTTCGAGTTCAGCTATGATAACGGTGAAAAACTGCGGATCACGTTCGCGCTGGACTGTTGCGATCGCGAGGCACTTCACTGGGCGGCAAGTACCGGTGGATATGACAGTGAACAGTGCAGGACGTCATGCTGGGTGCAGTGGAGCATCGCTTCGGTAACAGCCTGCCGACATCCCCTGTTGAGTGGCTGACAGACAACGGTTCAGCGTACCGTTCTCATCAGACGCGTCAGTTCGCCAGAATGGTAGGACTGGAGCCTAAGCATACGGCGGTACGTAGCCCGGAAAGCAACGGGATGGCGGAGAGATTCGTGAAAACGATGAAGCGCGATTACATCAGTATCATGCCGAAGCCCGACGGGTTAACAGCGGTAAAGAACCTTGCAGAGGCCTTCGAACATTACAACGAATGGCATCCGCACAGTGTACTGGGATATCGTTCGCCACGGGAATATCTGCGGCGGCGAACCAGTATGGGTTAAGTGATAAAAAGTGTATGGAAATATAGGGGCCAATCCAGTCTTCAGTTACGCAGCTGCAAGCCGGGGATTTTACCCGGCGACCAACGCACCTGACGAAAACCGGGATGCATACAACATCATCATGAAAGAAATAAACAGAGTGCAAGAATGAAATTTTGATTCGTTGAAAAACTATACGTTGCAAATGATATAGTAAAGGCTCCAAACCGCAACTTAAATATTTTTTTCTGGATATTGCCCGTGATGTTAGTAGTTCTCATCTTTTACTCTCCGCAGGATTTGTGAATAAAATACTGCCTGATTAATACAAAATTACTCAAGCATGCATAAATAATGCGTCCATTTAATACAATTGCAGGCATATTGCCCTGCAATTATCAGTTCGTATAAATAAATGATACTATATTGACGATCCGTACTACAGTGCTAACGATGATGTGATGTCTGCAGTCTTTATCCCTGACAGCTATGATGGCGGTCGGGGATTTTTTTGCCTGAACCACAATTCTGAACCACAATTCAGTGTTGCCACACAAACCCTGGCGAGTCCTTCAGATGGTTTAAAAATATAGATGCACATGGTCTAAGAATTATTTAGAAACATTTGCATACAGGTGTGGCGCTGTGCGTTGAATAACCATTTAGGGTTTATGGCTTAAGTTAGGTATCGCGTTGCGCAGCTGTACCAGTGCGAACGTTATCCATAGATTGATCCTGTAGGGTTTCAACTCCGCTTTCCTCAGATTGTCGGGGTGCTTTTTCCGCCAGCTCAACTCGTAACTCCTGTTCACCTCGTCATTGGCGGAACCGCTGGCCCATTGTGGAAGCATGGGGCAGCGGAGATTTTTTAATCTGGCTTTTCCTGTCATTCAGGTACTTTGTATTCTGCATAGTCCGTAAGGGCTGAGAAATCCAACGCTTCAGGCTTATCCATATAACCCATCCATGCACTCTTTGGCGTATTTAACCCTTCGGTGGACGGTCTGCCTGCCAGTAACTTTAACTGCAGGAAATTATTGCGACGTTGCCGAAGACAGCGAGCTTTAGCGCTGCAACGTGACTATGGCGACATAATCTATAGCAGGGCATAAATATTCTGCTTTACGCCTTCGTATTCCGATAATTTCGATCATTGATTCCGGCGATTTCGATCGCGCTGCTTAATTTAAACTTTAGTTTTAACCCGTCTGAACGGTTTGTGCCAGTTACACATTCAATCACCTCTGAGCTCAACGCAGTGTTCGTTATGAAGAGGTCAATCCATCAGCGCATCGGCTTCTGACAGGTTTCCTGGCGCTGGTTTTCCAGGTATAGTCCCGGATTCACGACCTGGCGACAAAGTCTGCGTTTGCCTCACTTACTCCATATCTGGATTGGTGACAGGGATTGCTGGATCGCAGAAGTGTAAGCGTCACATCCACCCCGTAATAACGCTTAAGTCGATGTGAGATCTGCTTTTCAGGTTAGCAAATTGCGCAACCAGTTTACCGGCCATTCCCGGATATGCGCCGGGACTTAGCGTAACCACGCCTCCGACTCCGCACCATTCAGTTGCCAGGTACCGATGAGCAAGTAAAGCACCGCAGAACGCTCCCTTATATCTTGAAGTTGGCATAAACTGCATTTGTAGGTCTGGCAAAGCTCATGCAGCACGTGCGAACCCGAGGGCATTCAACCCGCATGCAAGCGTCCCGCGCATGAGCTGAGTCACTCATCACTAGCCCGTACAGTTGAATGAAAACAAATTCGTATCGTAAGGAGGGGCACCATGAGTCAGCCAAATCAACACTGCATCGGTATTGATGTTGCTAAATTGTCGCTGGATATTGCTGGTACGACAGAATTCTCTCCTTTTGCTGCCAGTAACGATGAGGACGGATTCATGGCGATTCTGAAAGCGCTGAAAGAATGGAACATCTCGCTGATACTTATGGAAGCGACCGGGGGACTGGAGGCTTCGGTAGCCTGTTGCTTACAGGCCGCCGGATATGAGGTTGTTGTTATCAATCCCCGTCAGGCCAGAGACTTTGCCCGCTCAATGGGATATTTGGCCAAAACAGATAAGCTTGATGCCGCCATGCTGGCACAGCTCGCTCAGATCATCGATCGTCATCCTGACCGCAGCCGGTATATCCGAGCTCTGCCGGACGAAGCGCGCGCGGTACTTACCGCCATGGTCGTCCGTCGTCGCCAGCTGAATAACATGCTCGTCGCCGAGCGTAACCGACGCTATCCCTCTCATCCGCAAAGTCGTAAGAGCATCGATAACATTATTAATGCGCTTGAAAGCGAGCTGGAACACATCAGCCAAGAGATGAAGCAGCACGTAAAAGTTTTTTTCATGGAACAGGCCGAGTTGATTGGGAGCGTTAAAGGTGTTGGTGAAGTCACTGTCGCATCTCTGATTGCTGAGCTGCCGGAGTTGGGAAAACTCAATCGGCGGGAGATAAGCGCACTGACTGGCGTAGCTCCCCTGAACCGGGATTCAGGAAAAATGCGGGGTAGACGAACCACTTTTGGCGGAAGGGCCGGTGTCCGGGCAACGCTTTACATGGCGGCTCTTGTTGCCACGCAGTTTAATCCCGCCATTAAAATGTTCTATCAACGGCTGCTTACCGTTGGTAAACCCAAAAAACTCGCACTGGTAGCCTGCATGCGCAAACTGATCACCATTTTAAACACCATGGTCAGGAAGGGAGAAAAGTGGGATGCTTCGTTCAGATAAAAAATAATCCACTGAGTCGAGTAGATTACATCAGGATCATTGTCAGCGAACCTGACGTGTCCTGCATCGAATAAAAGATGAGTAAAGTCCGCTAAGTGCTGTGAGTTCAATGGGTCGATGCAACGCTATCCTTAATCAAGGGGGACGTTGTCATGAAACGAAGAACTCGGATTAACTACACGCCAGAGCAGAAGGCGATTATCTGGGACAGATATAAG
>Ga0157371_10000456_pt1 | contig 50179 bp, 46 predicted proteins | sample C45metaG_FD_113462 | JGI IMG/M metagenome (GOLD analysis project Ga0157371, IMG submission 113462) | Corn rhizosphere microbial communities from Kellogg Biological Station, Michigan, USA - C4-5 metaG | ecosystem: Host-associated > Plants > Roots > Rhizosphere > Soil | place: USA: Michigan... | reverse complement strand
GCCGCACCGATATGGTGGTATCTGATGCACAAGCTGGCAAAGGGCATTACCCAGGCGTCCGTCGCCACCATCCCCTGCCGTCCTGACATGCGCCAGATCCGCTTTGAGGTGCAACACACGCGCATCAATAACAAGGGGCTCGCCGAGGAGCTGCAGGACTTTACCAACGACTGCTATTCGCTGGCGCTGTACATGTGGAAGCGCGAGGATCAGGGCCAGACGAAGGATAAATCCACCCTGCGACATTGAGTGGATTGGCAGCAAGACGTTTCTGGGCAGCTATTACGGCAGCCTGCAGTCAAAAACGCCCCGCGCCGCGTTTCCGTGGAGCGAAAGCCGGGACAGCGGGCGCCCGGACACTGGCCGGGGCGGCTATCCGACCTGCAGCGAATGGTGGAGCAAGGCCGAAACCGGCCTGCAGGCCCGCGTCGTGGACCAGGCTGATCCGGGATTATGGACCCGTCTTTCCGCGGCCATGTCCATGATCGGCGGCAATGCGACCGACTACCGGGAAGCCGTAATACGCCGCCTTGTGAGCCCTGAAAGCCTGACGGTTTCACAGGGCGGCCACGTTTATGCCGGCTACGGCGGCAATGCGGATTTCACCCTGGATAACTCGGTGTCGCGCGTCGCGGCGATCGGCGGAACCGCGCTGGGAAGCGTTGCGGCGTTTCCGGCATTCGACGCCATGCGGCAGGCACTGCCCATGGTGCAGGCCGTGCTGCTGATGGCCGTGGTGGTAATTCTGCCGCTTATCCTGGCGTTTTCAGCGTATGAGATTAAGACGGTTATCACGCTGACGTTTGTGGTATTCGCCCTTAACTTCCTGACGTTCTGGTGGGAACTGGCGCGCTGGCTGGACAGCTGGCTGCTTACGGCGCTTTACAGCTCGGACACGCACAGCAGTTTCAACATGGCCGGCTTTCAGAACAGCTCGGATGACCTGATCATGAACTTCGTTATGGCATCGATGTTTCTGGTGCTGCCGGCGTTCTGGATGGGGGCGCTTTCGTGGGCTGGAATTAGAGTGGGAGGAGCACTGGATGGAGCTCTGCGAAGTGGAACAGCTAAAGTCGAACAAGCAGGGGGTGAAGCAGTAAACAAATTAAAAGGAGCAGTTAAACTCTAAGCCTCAGGCGATTAGGAGGTTGGCAATCTCCTAATCGTCGTCATCATTAGTTGTATAGGGGGTGAAGATTGAGTCGTCCGAGCCATAGTAATAACCATAGCCATTGCGGCCATTTCTGAATTCTGGGCCGTCATTGTTCGTTATGGGATCATCACCAGAATCATTTTTATTGAGGGTGATGCTGGCAATCATGTAGCTAAAAGCTGCTGCGAATAACAGAATGGCTCCTATGACTAAGCCACTTAATACAGCTAAGACAAGGAACAATAAAACACACACAGGCACCACCAGTCGCCCAATCACAGTTGGAAGCTCTTGCCTTTCAGCCCACTGGATACATGCGTCGTTTGATAATAGCGCTGTATTTTTCAACTTTGTATAGAAGCTGGCGGCCTGTTTGCCACGTTCAAATGCTCTGTTTTTCATCTTCTGCCCCTTGCCCTTCCAGATCGCTGTTGATGAGATGGCGCTGCGTGATCCGGATCACCTGACGCTCTGAGATGCCGCATATTGAAGCTGTCTCACGGATACTCATCCCGTTTTGCAGACGAAGCTTAATGACATTCTGATGCATCTGCAGATTCGGCTGACGGCCTTTGAATTTACCACCTTCTACTGCCTTTACTATGCCTTCGCTCTGCCGGCGACGTCTGTCCTGATAGTCCTTGCGCGCGATAGCTGCAAGCATATCCAGCATCATTGCGTTTATAGCGCGCAGCATGGCGGCCGTGAATTCGTCTCCGCGATGGTTCTCGAGCGCGACATAACTTGTGGGCAGATCCAAGCTGATGATCGACAGGCTTTTACTGCTTATAAGCTCTTTAAGTGTTTTCCAGCCATCATCATCAAGACGGGATAAGCGATCAACCTGTTCAATCAGTATCGCATCGCCCGGCGCCGCGTTCTCAAGCAGTCGCATCAGCTCAGGTCGCCTCAATGACGCGCCAGATACATTCTCAACGTACCAGCTGGCAATCCGGTGGCCACGTTCGGCAACAAACTGCTGAAGACGATTTCTGGCGCGTTCAGCGTCCTGCTCTCGCGTGGAAGCACGTAGATAAGCGAAGATGTACATTTTTTACCCACAAATGACTTTTAGGTTATGACTAAGGATTGTATGACTTTTATATCATGACTTAAAGGTAAAAACGCATGATTTAAGGTGGTGACATTTGGGTATACCTGGCCAATTTTTCATGCTTTGTACAAGCATGTCGGATTTTCAGCAGAATTCGCGTAGCGCGATCAATTGTAGAGAATGCTACATGTTAGTTATGAGCGAGAAGCGGACGTTTCACTCATAATGATTCATTGCGCGCCACGCATAAAAAAGCCCGCAAAGCGGGCTTCAGTCGTAGACTTCACGTCGATGGCCGATGGTGGCCGCTAGAATAATCAGCTCGTCGTCCCTAATCTCACACAGGATACGGTAATCACCGACCCGATAACGCCAGAATTCGCCCAGCTCACCTTTGAGCGGCTTCCCTGACTGGCGCGGATCGGCGGCAGCAGCAACACGTAAATCCATAAAATCTAAAATCCGTCGCGCGTTCTGCTTGTCCATCTTACGTAACGATTTGAGCGCTCGTTCAGAGTAGCTAATCGTCCAGACCAAGTGACTTCCTCACGTTTTCAGACGAATGCACAGGTTCATCGCCACGGCGAACGCGTGCCACAGTTTCTGCTGAAAGGTAATAATCTTCCAAGTCTTCCAGATGCGCCAGTATCGCTTCCCGCGCATAGAACGTCTTTGTTCTGCCGGTTTGTTTTGCCAGCGAGTCCAGACGTGCCTCAATCTCATCAGATAATCGGATAGCCAGCATGAAGACCTCCTGAATTACAATCGCTATACATGTATATCACACTATACAGCAGCTTTAATTAAAGGACAAAAAATAATCTATCCATACCTCTTGATAACCTGCTTACTGTCGAGATATACAGTTAGAGGACTTTCCTCCTAAACGCTAAAAGGATATCTCTCATGGCTCTTAAACCTGGTCCTAAAAGGATTGCTGATTCAACAGGGGAACCTGATAAACGTCAGCGCGACAATAAAGATACCCCTGGAAACAATGACAAATTGAAACCCAGCAAATCCAAAAAAAAATAAGTCATTAACTCTAAAGCCCTTCGGGGCTTTTCTCCCTATCATTCGCGTTTATTCACCATAATATCTGAATCACGAACCGCATCCGAAGGACTCCGCTGGGCGAAATCAAGCCACTTCGGATACGTTGCCCCTGACTGCCAGCTGATTCATGGAGTAAACCATGCAGGATTTCTGTTTTTTTAAGAAGGGCAGGCACATTGCCGCCCTGGAAAGATCGGATGCAGAACAATCCGCGCTACTGACGGAGGGCGGCTGGGAAAAGCTGTTTGAAGAAGTTAGCGCCGCCGATGCTGAAAGCGCACTCGCGAGGCTGGCAGATATGCGGAAGGAGGAGAGCACAACGGAGCGCGCTTTTGTAGCGGGTTCAGTATTCAGCAGCCTTCTCACAGCCATTAGTAAATAACCGACTGCCGGCAGCATGATCCGGCCCTGCCGGCTAGGCGCACTGGCAATAAGTAACAGGCGGGTGCATATTAATGTCGGGGGGGCGACTTTCTGCCGCCTTATGCGCGGTGATACAATGCGTCTGCGAACTTTCGTTGTCGCGAATTTCACTGGCGCATATGCCTCCCGATACGCCCAGCGGGTGTCGGGTTTTTTTATCGGGCCGTTTTGCGATAAAAAAAACCGCCGTCAGGCGGTTCAAGAGGAGTTCTTTACGTGTTCGTTATTGTTATAAGGATCCGGCGGAGCCGCCGCCGAGTCCTTATAATAAAAAAAATCCGCAGGACAACAAGCGCAGGCCGTAAAAAAAACGCCATATTCCCGCCTGAACCCGCCCCGGCGCCGCATTTACCATAACATCCGAATGCCGAACTGGTTACTAATTCACTGCCTCAGCCCATTTGTTGTGGTGTTCGTAAGCATCAACACTGATTTCACGCTGGTTTGAATCCGGTCGATAATTGCAGCCCGTGGTCCAGACTTCCATGTGTCACTACGGTAAAATTTCTCCTGGGAAGCCTCCAGATGATCGGGATCATCGTAGGCTCTGATCAGGTAGTAAGAATCTTCATCATGTATTGAATTTCCAAAGGCAACGATGTCGATGCCTGCATCACGCTGGAGAGGAGCGCTTTCCTCAATCATGATTTTATGAAATTCCCTCCCGGTACCTGTTTTCAGGGTGTACTGCAAAAACTCAACTGTTCTCATCAATTTCACTCCATTGGCTGACATGCTCGCATTTACCATAACACCCCTGTTATGAATCGGCAGAAGCCAGCTCCGTAAGCCTCTTGAGCGCAGAACGCGGATCTGCAGAGCAATATTCCATGACGCCTAACCAGACAATTTTTTGTTTGTTGAAGCCCTGATGGTAAAACTGATAACGAAGTCCCGGGGCGCAGACGAGAAGAGCCGGATCGCGTGTTATCAGAACCTCAATATCGGACTCGGTATCGTCAGCAATAACCCTGCAGTTTATCTCGAGCCTATCCAGCTCCCGCTGAAGCGACTTGATAAACTTTTCGGTAAGCGCGTAAGGGAAATACCCTCTTTGCAGCGGTGATCGTCCCAGCGTGGGGCTGGGACTGTGAACAACGTAGATAGTTTTTCTTGTCATAACTCTCCCTGTTTTTTATCAGTTCACCAAACTACAGACTGTCAGTTGTACGGCTCTGGTGTCCAGCACTCTGATTTAACATAAGAGTTCTTAGCCGTACCCCCTGAGAGGCCCTCAGCGCGATTCTGCCGTGAGCGGGCCGTTTCCGGCACCTTTCCCCTGCCCGGAACAGCGAAATTCACCCTGATAATTTTTACGCTACTGCATGGCTATGCAGGGAAGTGAATGGCGAGTTGTTAGAGTGTATATCAGAGCCAGCCTGCGGTTTTAAGCATACATTCACCAAAAAATGATTACCGGGACAATTGCCTCTCAGATTTTTTCATGTGCGTAAGACAGGCGCGTTCAGGGCGAAAGGCAGACAAGCGTAACCGTGCGGGCGATATGTCTGGTTTACCGTACGCAACGTCTTACTGAGCAAAAAACGGCATGAGGAATGGAAAAAAGAGTTCAGGAGTGCGGGTAAAGTCACCCTGTCATCTGACAGAAATGCTGCACTTACCTCAGCTCATATCACCCTTCAATTATTGAGCACCTGCTGGCCATGCCGTCAGTGAACTATCACCCTGATTGACAAGCCTCCGGGGGGTACGTATAAAACTGACCGATAATAATGATTTTCATTTACACCGGGGTTCTTTTCCCGCCCTGCTGCTGTTATCTGGAGCATTCCGGACAGCACCACACAGGCCACAATCTGAAAATCTTCCACCGCCAGCCGGCTCATCCGGAGCTGAAAACAGGTCGTATTATGAAAATGCTGAAAACCGCTGTAACCCTCTGTGCGCTTGCCCTGGGATGTGCCGCTTCTGCTTTTGCCACCACGTATCCACTGACGATAGAAAACTGCGGTCAGAAAATGACCTTCACGCATGCGCCAGAGCGGGCGGTCGCGCTGGGACAGAACACCGCGGAAATCATGCTGCTTCTGGGGCTGAAAGATAAGCTCGCCGCTACCGCCTTCTGGCCCACAAAAGTGATGCCGGAACTCGAAAAACAGAATGCGCAGGTAAAATTACTGACCGTTGAAATCCCCACGCTGGAATCCATCCTGGCGGTCAACCCGGATTTTGTGGCGGCCCAGCTTCCCCTGTTGCTCGGCCCGGACAGCAAGGTGGCAAAACGTGAGGACTTTTCCTCGCTCGGAATAAACAGCTACCTGTCTCCGGGAATGTGCGCCACCAGGAAGAACACCGGTGACATCTACGGCAGCCGCGACGCGCTCTGGAACATGGACCTGCTGTATAAGGAAATCGCCGATATGGCGGCCATCTTCAACGTTCAGGACCGCGGAGAAAAACTTATCGCCGACTATAAAAACCGGGAGGCGGCCCTGCGCAAAAAGTTTGCAGGACGTGCCGGCAATCCCTCCTTCGTATTCTGGTTCTCCAGCGCGTCGCCGTCTTCTGACGCCTACGTGGGGGGTAAAAACAGCGCCTCCGGCTTTATCGCCAGCGTACTCGGCGGCCATAACGCCATTACCTCCGCCACAGAATGGCCGACGGTAAGCTGGGAAAGCATCATTGCGGCCAATCCAGATGTCATCGTGGCGTCCAGCCTGGACCGCAACCGGTGGGCGCTGGATAAGGCCGAAGAGAAAATCAAATTTCTCAAAAGCGACCCCGCGGTCAGCCAGCTTGAGGCCGTCAGAAAAGGACACGTCTTTGTTATGGATGGTCAGGCGATGAATCCAACCGTCCGGACCCTTCCCGGCGCGGAGCAGGTGGCAGAACAGATGGAAAAATCAGGAATTAAGTGATGTCGGCAGGAAGATTAACGTCAAAACTCATCAGGCGTACCGTGCTGACGCTGGTTTCTCTGTTGCTGCTGTTACTGATGGCCGGCTTTGCGGTGGGCGTGGGCGAGCTTTCCATTCCGCTGCAGACCACGTTTTACGCCTTCGGTAACAAGCTGGGCCTGACGGCGGTTCCGCTGAACCGCATTCATGAAACGGTTATCTGGGATTTCCGGCTGAGCCGCGCGCTGGTCGCCGCCTGCAGTGGGGCGGGACTGGCCGTCTGCGGCGTGGTGCTGCAGTGCCTGCTGAAGAATGCACTTGCTGAACCGTACGTGCTTGGCGTCTCCGCAGGCGCCTCGACCGGTGCGGTATCCGTGGTTGTACTGGGGCTGGGAACCGGCGCAGTTTCGCTGTCGGCCGGCGCTTTTACGGGCGCCTTTGCTGCGTTTGCCTTTGTCGCCATCCTCACCAACGGCGCCAGGGGCGGCAGCGAGCGCACCATCCTGGCCGGCGTGGCCGCCTCGCAGCTGTTTAACGCCATTACCGCCTACATCATCAGCACCTCTGCCAATGCCCAGCAGGCCCGTGACGTCATGTTCTGGCTTCTGGGCAGTTTCAGCGGCGTGCGCTGGCCTGAGTTTACCCTGGTAATGACCGTGGTGATGCTGGGTCTTGCCGTCTGTCTCTGGTATGCCAAGGCGCTGGACGCCTTCACCTTTGGCGAGGATGCGGCGGCCTCGCTGGGCATCCCTGTGGGCTTTATCCGGCTTGTCCTGTTCTCCGCGACCGCCCTCATGGCGGCGACCATCGTCAGCATGGCCGGTTCAATCGGCTTTGTGGGTCTCGTGGTGCCGCACGTGGTGCGCTACTTTTCAGGGCCGTTGCACCGTCCGCTGCTGCTTGCCAGCGCCGTGGTTGGGGCGCTATTTATGATGCTGGCCGACATTGTGTCACGGACGGCGATAGCGCCTCAGACGCTGCCGGTTGGCGTGGTGACGTCGCTGGTCGGGGTGCCGTTCTTCGCCGCCATTCTTTACCGCGCCCGGAGGAAGCTGTGAGCATCAGCGCCAGAAATATTTCCTGGCGAATCGGCAAAAAGCTCATTGTCGATGACGTCTCCCTGAGCGTATCGCAGGGCCAGACGCTTGGCCTGCTGGGTCCGAACGGCTCGGGTAAATCATCGCTTCTGCGTATTCTTGCCGGTCTGCGCCGGCCCGACAGCGGCAGCGTGCTGCTCGACGACGCGGACATTGCCCGCATGGGCAAAAAGCAGGTAGCCAGGCGCGTGGCCTTTGTGGAGCAGCACGGCGCCACCGATGCCAATATCCGGGTGGAGGACGTGGTAAAGCTTGGCCGCACGCCGCACCATTCTCCGTTTTCATCCTGGACCGTCGCAGACGACCGCATCGTTACCGAAGCCCTGGATCGCGTGGAGATGGCTGACCGGCGTTCGCAGGGCTGGCAGAGCCTTTCCGGCGGTGAACGTCAGAGGGTACACATTGCCCGGGCGCTGGCCCAGTCGCCCGTGGAGATACTGCTCGACGAACCGACCAACCATCTGGACATTCATCATCAGATACAGCTGATGCGCCTTATCAGCACGCTGCCGGTGACCAGCATCGTGGCGCTGCACGACCTGAACCATGCGGCCATGTTCTGTGATTCACTGATTATCATGCAGCACGGGCGCATCGTGGCCAGCGGCACGCCGGACGAGGTGCTGACCGAATCGCTGCTGATGGACGTCTTTCAGGTGGAGGCGCGCGTGGGCGTTTCGCCCTTCCACGGTAAAAAGCATATTCACTTCCTCTGAAAAAGCGGGCGCATGTATAAGGTGCGCCCGCTCTTCAGAGCCGGCTTTTACGCCCTCTGATATGGCATGTCTTCGCCACCCGGCTTAAAGCACAAGCGTTTCATCATCCGTATAGGCCAGCGCGCTGACCAGCTGACCCGGGTCGGTACTTTTCAGCAGGGGGAAGTTCAGCAGCCGGAAGCCGTTGCTGAACAGGATGTCGCAGGTCTTGCTGGCCGTATCCAGCCTGATGTCCCGGAAGTTACGCATGACAAAGCGACGGCATTTTTCGCGATCGGTTTTAAGAGCCAGGTTCAGCAGCGAAATATCGTTAACGGTAGCCAGCCGCTCCCGGCTCTTCAGGGCGTGCATCGTTACCTCGTTACTTTTGAACTCCCTGTGCAGCGCCTTTATCCTTTCGGCCAGCGCGGTCACCTCCGGCGCCACCTGCAGGGCCTCCACGAGCTGGTCAATGCTCTTCAGAATCAGAATATTTCGATCCTGCAGTATCCTGACGGGCACTTTAACGGTCCGCCCGGGCTGAAATTTATCCACAACGGCCAGCACCGTTCGTATCAGGTTGGCATCGGCAATGTCTCGCCTCAGCGCGGGCGCGTCGCAGCGATGAAGGCGCCGCATGGGACAGACGTAATATCCCATTCCCCGCGCGTCGATGCCGTTCAGCATAATGCTGTGGCCGCACGCCTTACAGGTCATTACCGAGCGAAAAAGATTAATCAGCCAGGGGTTATTTGTCTCTTTATCCTTTCCGTAAGGTCGGCTCCGAAACCCGCGCACGGCACTGAACGTTTTATCGGCAATAACGCGGGGGAAATAGCCCGGGATTTCCTGAATGCCGTTTGCGATTGTCCGGTATGACGGGACGTACACGCCGGTAAGCGCCTTATTAGAGAGCAGTTTCTCTACGGTGGAAGGATTCCATCGCCCTGCCTCGCCGGTCAGCGTAACCACGTTTCTGTCGTTGAGCATTTTGGTAATGCCGTTGATGGAGTTGCCCTCCAGACGCAGGCGAAATATCTCCTGAAGGGTGGCGGCATGTTCGGCTATAAGCTCAAAGCTTTTTCCGTCATGGCTCACCCTCAGCCACCGCGGGCAGCTGCGGGTAATGATACGGCCCGATGCCTCCGCGTCCTCTCTTTTTTTCTGCCAGGCAGACTTCATACGGCGCGACTTGATTTCGCTTTCCTCATTGGCCCGCTGGGCGATGAGAATGGCTTTTATCAGCGAGTAAGGGTCATCAAGAGAGTCTTTTGTGTAATGCGTGTGATCGGTCAGGGTAACCACATCTATGCCGGCGCTGAGAATACTGCGAAGCCGCTCCGTGGCCTCGCCAATCTTTTCGCGTGAAAGGCGGTCGAGGCTTTCCACAAGCAGTACCGTTCCATGCGGAATGTAACCGCCCTGTACGGCCTCCATAAACTCAGAAAAAGCACCGTGAACGGCATGGGAGCCGTCAAAGGCGCTGAGGCCGAGATCTTTGTAAGTAAGATCGTCCAGCAGATAATTCGGATGCGAATCCAGCCACTCTGCCACGAGTTTATTCTGGCGGCGAAGTGAGTCTCCGTACTGCTGCGAGGAAGTGGAAAAGCGAAGGTATGCGATGGCTTTTTTCATTGCTGATGCTCCGAAAGAACATGAGCGATAATGCTGGCATAAAACCAGCAGTTATTAAGAGAAATCACGCCAACTTTACTGCGAGCCTTCAGGCGTCAAAAGATGCATATGCCATGATTGCAAAGCGGGCTGACAACACACCCATGTTCGGAGCGAGCAGAGGATCTTTGACACTGAGATATTCAGCTTCTACTGGCATTTATTTTGTACCAGCCCTTTTCAGCCTGAACAGGAACCGGACATCCTGTATATGTTTGATTTCAGACGGGTGACTCGCCCAGCACCCAGCTGGGTCCGGTATCGGTAAAGCCCGCAGGGTAACGACTCGCGGCATTATATGACTGTATCCAGCCCGGATAACGAATCCCCGGATGACTGACCTCATCCAGCATCCCTTTTTCTTCTTCACTGAGCTCAACAGACAGTGCGCAGAGGTTGCCCCTGAGTTGCTCCACATTACGCACGCCCGCTATAACGCTGGTCACCTGCGGTGACGAAAGAAGCCAGGCGAGCGCAATGCTGGCTGGCGTGGTGTGGTGTTTTTCAGAAACGGCTCTGAGCACATCCACGATATCCCATGCCTGGTTCTTGTCGACGGGTGGAAATTCGATCTTCGCGCGCCTGCCCGAAGCGTCATGATTGCCGCTGCGATCAAATTTCCCTGAAAGCAGCCCGCCTGCCAGTGGACTCCAGCACAGAAGTCCGCTGTTGCTGTCCTTGATTGCCGGCAGGAGTTCATGCTCAATGTCGCGGCAGGCCAGCGAATAAAAAGACTGTACGCTGACAAATTTCTCAAGCTTATGTTCAGCCGAGACACCCAGGGCTTTGGCAAGCTGCCAGCCCGCATAATTCGAACAGCCGATATACCTGACCTTACCCTGACGCACCATATCATCCAGCGTACGCAAAACCTCTTCAGCCGGCGTTGCAGCATCAAAGTTGTGAACCTGATATAAGTCAATGTGATCGGTTTTAAGCCGCCGCAGGCTGGCTTCAAGCGCCTGCATCAGGTGATAGCGCGACTGGCCTGCATCGTTTGGGCCCGCATTCATTCTGCTGTGCGCTTTTGTTGCAAGGAAAACGTGACCGCGGCGCTGCGCCAGTACTTCACCCAGCACGCTTTCAGAACCCCCCGAACCGTAGACATCGGCGGTATCAATAAAATTGATGCCGGCGTCCAGCGCCTCACCAACGATAATGTCCGCCTCTTTGCCCGTCAGACGGCCGATGGCATTACCGGCGGCATTATCCGCCCCGCCAAATGTCATCGTCCCGAGACAAATGCGTGAAACATAAATCCCTGTTTTACCCAGTTCTGCGTATTTCATTTTGTTTTCTCCGTTAAGCGTCAAAGGATAATGACGCAGACAGATGCTTTCTTTTATTATAAAAATCCCTTTTTTATTATTCATTCGTCCAGGAAGTTATGGATCCGCTGTCTGATGTTCTTTCATTCCTGAAGGTAGAGGCCATTCTCACGGCCCGTATGGAAGCACGTGGCCCCTGGGCAATGCGGTTTCCCTCTTATAAACACATTAAGTTCGGGACTGTGCTTGAGGGGAACTTCTGGCTCTGGATGGACGGAATGCGGCCTCTGCTGCTTGAAAAAGGGGACTTCTATCTTCTGACTTCGGGTGACGCTTACTGCTGTGGCTCAAATCCGGCATTGATGGTGAGTGACGGACGGCAGATATTCGCTGCTCACCGTGAAGCGGATGGCGTGGTTCGCTACGGCCAGGGAGAACTTATCAGTGAGGGGATTGGGGGGAGATTCGTATTTGAGGAGGCTTCCAGCCCGCTGCTTTTAAAACACCTGCCTCCGGTGCTGGTTTCACGACGAGAGGAAAGTTCTTCTCCTGCACTCACCGCCCTTATCACTTTGCTTTCGCATGAAACATCAGCGCTGCGTCCCGGACACGACATTGTAGCCAGTAGCACGGCAATACTTGTTCTGGTGCAGATGCTGAGGGAATACCTGGAGAGTAATCAGAAAGGAACATCCTGGCTGAATGCGCTCGGCGACAGGAAAATAGGAGCCGCACTGTCACTGATACATTCTTCTCCATCTGCAGACTGGACGCTGGCAAGTCTGTCTGCAAAATCGGCTATGTCCCGCAGCGCGTTCGCCAGTCGGTTTCACCAGCTTACCGGTTCAACGCCGGGGAATTATCTGACGTCATGGCGAATGGAGCTGGCATGCGCTGAACTCAGGAAACATCACTTAAGTATTACTGAGATAGCCAGATTAATCGGATATAAATCTGTTCCCTCTTTTTCTCTGGCATTCAAACGTCATACCGGAAGAACGCCAGGAGGCTACCGTAATCTGCATAAGAACAGTTAACAGGCCACTCTGATAATTGTCTATTTAATGTGTTTGCAAAATTATCAAAAAGTTAACGCAGTGTTCAAAGATACAAGGTCCGCATCTGGCACAAAATGGACTGACATCAAGCCAATGTCCGCTATGAGCGAAAAGCGGACATTAGCACTGAATGATTTATGGTTTTTTTCAGTTCATCAGCGAGCCAAGCGCTCGGCCGATTTCGCTAACCGAAGTAAAAGTTGTGCAGGAAAGCTTTGCTGAAGTTGAATACCAATTGTCTTCCGAAGAAGCTAAAATTGCCCGGTTTGTTCTCCCCGTATTATCGCGGCTGCTAACCCGATCAATCTGAGAGAGTAAAACAATGGAAAAGAAATGTTCCCGAGGTTGGCGCAATGCCCAGAAGCAACGCAATAAGTCTCGTGATGTCCACATGTCTTTAATCACTTACCGTGGCGAAAAAAACTGGAAGATGCTCTATATGCGCTCAAAGAAATTGCTGCGTGCCGCCCAGCTGGGGCTTGAGTATCCACATATTACTAACCAACAGCTTGCTATACGGGGGCTTGAAGAGTACCAATATTCTAATGAACGTACTTTTTATATGCAGTCGTAATCAATGGCGAAGCCCGACGGCGGAACAGGTATTCCGCCGTCATCCATTCCTTGTCGTACGCTCTGCTGGCACAAGCCGGAGTGCTAAAAAAAGAGCCTCTGCCGAATTGTTGCAATGGGCCGATGTTATTTGTGTTATGGAAGATAAGCACAAAAACCGTTTAGTGGCAGAATATGGCCGGATTATCACTTTCAAACCCATACATGTGCTTGATATACCTGACGATTACCTCTTTATGGATCCGGAGTTAATAGCAATATTGAACGATATCGTACCGGAAAAGTTGGGGCTAAACGCTCAAGACGTTGAGAGCCAATAAGCGCTTTTATTCTTCACCTGTTTATATCCATATATTCTTTCGAATACGTCCGCTGTTGGCACAAAGCGGACATCCAGTGAAGCAGTAGCTCACAAGCGAATATCAGCGTCTTCCATTGCCGCTTTTACTCTGAGAATGGTCTGACGTGTAGTATTAAATTCGCGGGCGATCGAACTGATGCTTTTCCCTTCACTAAGACGCAGCAATACTTCTTTCTTTTGTTCGTCATCCAGCGCAGGCGGACGACCAAAGCGCTTCCCAGATGCCTTTGCACGCGCGATACCTGCATGTGTGCGCTCAAGTAGCAAATCCCGCTCAAATTCCGCGACTGCAGAGATTACCTGCATTGTCATCTTACCGGCAGGACTAGTGAGGTCTACCCCACCCAGTGCCAAGCAATGAACTCTTATCTCTGACGCAGAAAGCATCTCAACGGTTTTCCTGATATCCATAGCGTTGCGTCCGAGGCGATCCAGTTTCGTTACGATTAAAACGTCACCGTTTTCCATTCGATCAAGCAAACGCATAAATCCAGGGCGCTCGGCAGCCGACACTGAACCACTGATATATTCTTCAATCAGTCGCTGGGGTCTGATGGCAAACCCGGCAGCTTCGATCTCCCGCCGCTGATTCTCGGTATTCTGTTCAAGGGTAGATACCCTACAGTAGGCAAAAACTCGTGACATGGCGTTATTTTGTGTACGAAATAGATGTACGTATTATAAGACGTGTACGAAAATAAAAACACTAACTTTCGTACACGCATAATTCTCTATGTACGGAACCGGTCGGTTTAGGACAAGACAATTGAGATCATCCCGTTTTGTGCCAACAGCGGAAGTTGCTCACATCAGTCTGTGTGGATTTTTAGAGAGCAGGTCAGCGGACGTTGGCGCTAATGCTCCTCCCATCACTGAGATGCAAAATATTTTTTCTTTATGTACATCGTTAAGAGCAGTCGAACGACATAAACGCTTTCCAGTAAGTGCAGCTTATCTCACGTTAATCAGAGTGATTAAAAATGAGATATCTATGAACAAATATTTCGTCACCCAAGCAGATTTTGAGCTTATAGTAGGAATAATCCTGGAAAGACACGGAAAAATGGACAATGTCGGTTGGATCGCGCTGGTACAAATTTGATTTTCATAATCACACCCTGGCTTCACACGATTACGCAAAGCCGGACGTAACCGACAGGGAGTGGTTACTGGCTTACATGCGCCAGAAGGTTGATGGCGTGATCATAAGCGATCATAACAGTGGCGCGCGCATAGATTCGCTCAAAAATGAGCTGCAGCAGATGGCTCGCGATGCCAGAACAGGCGATCTTCAGGACTACCGGCCTCTTGCACTGTTCCCTGGCGTTGAACTTACAGCCACCGGAAACGTTCATATACTGGCAGTCTTCCATACCGACAGCACGAGCGCCGATGTCGAAAGGCTGATAGGTCAGTGTAATAATTCCTTCCCCGTGCCGCGTGAGGCCCTTAACCATCAGCTGGTTCTTCAGACAGGACCGGCTGGCATTATCAGCCTTATCCGCAACAATCCTGATGCGCTGTGCATACTCGCCCACATTGACGCCCCGAAAGGCATACTAAAAAGTATGACTAATCAGGGCGAGCTGGAAGCCGCCTTCCTTGCGCAGCCTCACGCGGTTGAAATCAGGTTCGACCCGGCCGATATCAGCGACGGCACTCATAAGCGTCTGATCAAAAATCTTCCGTGGCTTCGTGGCTCAGACGCACACCATCCTGATCACGCAGGGGCGCGTACGTGCTGGCTTAAGATGTCAACGCCTGACTTCGATGGCCTGCGTCACGCCCTGCTCGATCATGAAAACTGCGTGCTGTTCGATTTACCGCCACCGGAAGAGCCGGCGCTTCAGCTGCGTAGCCTCAGCCTGAGAACCAAGCTCTGTACTCCACCTGACGGTGAGATGGCCAGCGTGGCTTTCAGCCCTTTTTATAATGCCATCATCGGCTCCCGGGGCAGCGGTAAGTCCACGCTGATTGAAAGCATTCGCCTGGCGATGCGAAAAACTGAGAAATTATCGCCCGGGCTTGATAAAAAGCTGAACCAGTTCACGCAGACCGGACAAGGTATGGATGCGGATTCGGTTATCGAATGCGTTTTTCGCAAGGACGGCGCCGATTTCCGACTAAGCTGGCGACCCGGTGACGTCTGCGTGCTGCATACTCTGAGCGAGGGGGAAAGGATCGAAGAGCCCGGCTGGGCCTCCGATCGTTTTCCCATTTCGATATTCAGTCAGAAAATGCTCTATGAACTTGCCTCTGATAACGGGGCGTTTCTTCGCGTCTGTGACGAAAGCCCCATGGTCAACAAGCGTACGTGGGCAGAAAGGCAGAACGAGCTGACAAGGTCATTCAAAAATGAGCAAATCACGCTCCGGGGTCATCAGGCCCGACGACAAAGCGGCCTGTCGCTTGCAGGTGAGCTTGCCGATGCTGAACGTGCCGTCAGCCAGCTGAGTCAGAGCGCTTATTACCCTGTCCGCCAGAGGCTGAGCTTGGCTGAGCGGGAGCTATCTGATGCGATGACAGCCTTGGATCAGCATGAAGCGCAGACCGCCGCACTGAGCTTTGTAGTGACAGCGTCACCGCCATTTGAAATATCTGACCTATCCTCGCCCGCGCTGTCAGGTTTCCTGAAGAGCATGACTGCTGCGCAGCAGAGCTTTGACGATGCGGTTACCGATTTGCTCGAGAAAAGCACCCTGACCCTGAAAGCGATCCGGTCTGGCGAACACTTCCTGACGCTGGAGCAGGCCGTGGAGAGAGAACAGGCAAGCGTCACCCGCGAAGCTGAATCGCTGCGCGCGCAGGGGCTGAATCCGGATACCCTGGATGAATTGATGCAGCGCTGCGAGCGGCTCAGAAACGAGCTGAAAGAGTATGAGGGTCTGGATGCAGCAGTCAGCGCGTCAGAACTCCGGATCTCTACTCTCCTTGATGAGATGGTCGCGCACCGTATGGCGCTTACCGAAAGGCGGCGGGAATTCCTTTCCTCCCTGACGCTACCGGGTTTGGAGATAAAAATTTTACCGCTCTGCGCACCGCCTGAGGCTACCGTTGAGGATTATCAGACCCTGACCGGTATTAACAGCTTTGGCGATCGCATTTATGACGGTGAAGAGCAAAGCGGGCTGCTGCATGCCTTTATCAGCAACCGGCCCTTCAGTCCGTTACCGGCCGCGGCAGAAGCCAAGTATGCCCTGCTTGAAGCGCTGAAAAATTTGCATCAGGCGATAAAATGCGATGAGAAAGACGCCGGGCAGGATCTTCACGGCACCTTCCGAAACAGGATCAGAAGCCTGCCGGATGAGACGCTCGATTCTCTGCGCTGCTGGTATCCTGAGGACGGGATCTATATCCGCTATCGCTCGCCTGGCGGGCAAATGGAGGATATCGCGTCAGCGTCTCCCGGACAGAAGGGGGCTAGCATGCTGCAGTTCCTGCTGTCCTATGGCACCGACCCGCTGCTGATCGACCAGCCGGAAGACGACCTGGATTGTCTGATGCTGAGCCAGAGCGTTATTCCGGCAATTGTGGCCAACAAAAAGCGCAGGCAGCTGATTATCGTGTCGCATTCTGCACCGATAGTGGTTAACGGTGACGCTGAATACGTTATCTGCATGACCTACGATCGCTCCGGCCTCCGGCCCGGGCTTTCTGGCGCGCTTCAGCAGAAGGAAATAAAAGCCCTCATCTGCAGCCAGATGGAAGGTGGTGAGAAGGCGTTTCGCTCGCGGTTTGAGCGTATTCTCAGCTGACTGACGGCCACAGAGGGCTCCGGCGGTCATCCTCAGACCGCACCCTGTAGCGTTCTGAGACCTTATGATTAAAACCCGATAACACAGGGGAGTAACGTGAACGTTTTTTACATGGACGAAAGCGGATTCACTGGCGGAGACCTGCTGCACAGGCCCCAGCCCTTTCAGTGTGCCACCACGCTGAGTATAAGTCCGGATGATGCATGTCACCTCATCCGCCAGCATTTTCCCAAACTGAAGGCGCCTGAACTGAAATTCAGTTCGCTGATCAAGCGTGACACCAATCTGAAGCCCCTGTACGAGCTGCAGCGGGATCTTCTGGCCAATTTTCCCTGCGTCAGCTGCGTTGCAGACAAAAAGTTTATTCTGATCCTGCTTTTTGTCACGCATGCCGTGGAGCCCTGGCACCACGCTCGTGGCAGAAATTTACTCAGCAACGGCGGTCATTTTCTGCTCGCCTCCAGCACCTTCTTTGCCGGTCCGGCCCTGCTCGGGAATGACTTTGAGTTGATACTGCGCCGCTTCCAGCACGCAATGAAGCTCAAGACTTATGAGTCAGTTCAGGAGCTGATTACCACAGTAAGGGGAGTTAACTGGTTTCTGATGGAGGATTTTCTGGGGCCGATTGCAACGGGAGATCCCGACTGCATAAATGAAATACTTGATGAGAAGACCTCTACCGACGCCGCCTTTATCATTCTGAACGCGCTGATTTCCAGGACTGAAATGATGTCAGCTGATGCGTACCGGATTGAGCATGACCGCTCTAAAAATCTGCTGCAGTATCACGATTATCTTATGCGGTTTATAGGCTGCGATCAGCCCGCCGAATTCAGGCTGTCTGATGATGCCTCTGTCAGCTACCCACTTAAGCTCAGAGAGGTCAGTCAAGTTGACTCGCTGGATAGCCCGGGCGTGCAGCTCTGTGACGTACTGGCCGGAGGATGCTTACGGGCGTTGCGTGACCTGATCCGTGACGGCAAACCCGGCTTTTATTCGCCGGTCAGGCTGTATGAAGATCGCCATTTGATCTGCTTCAGGCCTAACAGAGACCTTGTGCAGGAAAAGGCATTCCGGCAGGGAGGACAAAACGCAGAATACGTTGATTTTGTCAGCAGAATGCTTGGCGCCTGAGTAAATGCAGCGCACGTCTCTCCCGGCGCTGCGGTTGCTCTAGACTCAGTCAGGCTCTCTCAGGAAGCTATTGAACAGGGCGCCAGGCTGCGGGAATGTCCGTTCCCGCAACGATCAGCTCTGAGCCATCCGTCCGTATGAGTCGGGTATACCCGGAGTTCAGAAGTGCCTGACAGATCGCCTCAGCCGGGTTGTCGTCCGGAATCACAGCCGTCTGGCTGATTTTGGCAGGATTACAGTAAGCATTCAGTCCGTCAACGGAGCACAGCGCGCGAAAGCGCCTGTCTGCGCCGTGGCTGAGGAAGTTTTTAAGCCGGTCCGGATTTATCCAGCCAATCACATCCAGTATGTCATCATAGTGCTTGTTAAGCAGGCTACAGCTGGCCACTGCACCATATACAGGACGGCTTGGATCGGGGCGCCCTGTGGCCGGGTTGTCTTTACTGAATTTCCAGACGGCCTCATGATGAGAGACGCGGTTTCTCAAATCCTTTATCCTGAAAATGACCTTTTTAACGTCCTCTCTTCCAAAACCGGCAGGTGCGTGAGGGAAAACCTCAGAAAACAGCCCCGGCCATAGGAGGCGGTCGCTGCTCAGGTCCTCATACTTGTCCGTCATCAGTGCTGTCCAGAATCCGAATGTAAGGCCGGCTATGATACGCTCAGAGGTTATCGCTTTGCCTTCAGCGCGGATCTGATTTTTTGCCTGTTCGAGCTGCGTCTCTTCTGTAAGTTTGCGGTTGAGTACTCGCCGGTCGCGAGAGTTAAGCTGAAAACCCTGCGCGTCCTGCCTGTCATGTGCGTTTCGGGCTAACTTATATCGGTCCGTAGGCTGAATAAGGGTATTACCCATATACTCCGGCAGATTAGACACCCACCAACGATCGGTCTGCCAGAGCCCGACAGCGCCTTTTGGCGGAGCTGTTTGCACCGCCAGGTCAATGGCATTACGTAACGTTACTTCCATACACTGCAGCGCGGGCATAATCGCGGCGGCTAGGTGCTTGTTCCAGTGATAGGCCGCCATTGCCTGCGATTTTTTCACCTTGAGATGCTTTACGTAAATATCAAGACGCTTGGCGTTAATAAATTCATCAATCTGCGCCATCGGATTTCCTTCTTCCCTCAGATAACTCACGAGCCGGGTTGACGGCGGAGTCAGGTTATGGCCTAATAGCCTCATCAAGGCGGAGCCGCCTCTTTAGAGGTCTCTCGCGACAGAAGTAGTTTGGATAAGCCACCCTTCGGGTGGCTTTTCTCGTTTCAGCGCCTCAGAAAATGGGGCGCTCGGTCGGCGGAAGACGCTGCGCCTCGCGGATCTGATCCACCATGTCCAGAAAGTCTTCCTCTTTCTGCAGGAAGAACAGCGCGCGGTGCACCTGCAGCAGGGTGCGCAGGTCGCGTCTGGCCGCTTCGGCAAACAGCGCAAACGCCAGCGAGCTGCCGTTAGGAATGTGCGTGACATCAGCGAGCTGTCTCGCGCGGATTTCAAGCAGGGGCACGCCGTCACGCATGATACGCTGTAAATCCTCTTCTTTATTAATCCCCAACAGGCGGCACCAGGCGCGGTTCTCGGCCAGCGTCTGAGCGGCATCAAACCAGTAGTCAGCCAGACAGGCGTTCATCATTTTAGCCACATCCCGGTCCATCAGCGCGACCAGTCCGTTAGATCGCATGAAATTGCCGATAAGGTCACCAAATGAAGCTGCCAGAAATTCCCGCAGAAAATCCCCTTTTGACTTGCCAGCCGCAGTGGCCTGTTCGGAAATTTCAATATCAATGCTAAGCGGGATGTTCCGCACCGTCAGCGTGCGGGTAAAGCCCTTTTCGTCTTTTTCGATACTTTCGCTCATTTACGTGCCACCATAGATATGAACCACCCGAAATACCTAATGGAAAAGCAAATTACCTGAAAGGTGTCATATTGGCAACATATATCACAGTTAAGCCATTTCGTGACTTTTTGGATATTTTTTGAACAATTCCGGGAGGTGAGTGTTTTCATCTCTCAACAGGATCCGGAAAAGGACAAAGCCGGAAGTAGATAAGTAGCTTTTTTAACCTTTAACCGGAAAAGCAGGAATGTCAGCCAAGGCGTCAGCTTTATGCGCGTCCCAGCTCCACCAGTTACCTTCCCCATACTTTTCACGATAATGCGTAAGCTTTACGGCTTTACGCTCCAGATAGTCTGGTGTGTTCATCCCAAAAACCTCAAGCGGCACGATCTCCCGACCAGGTACGTCTTTCAGCAAAAAATCAGGAAACACATCTGCCTCACCGTCATAGCGCAGAGGTTTAATGAACTGGCGCTTTTCCTGCCAGAGTTTCTCCTCAATTACACCTTCCCACGATGAGTCGAGAGAAATAAATCTGGGGCTGACTGTCATCAGCGCAGCATCAATGACGGTACAGGTGTTGTACGGAACAGGTTTGCCGTCACGCTGCCTGAATTTTTTTACCGGTAGATCGGTTTCAGCTATCAGCATAACTTTTTGCCCCCGGCGCCAGTCACCCAGCTCGCGGGCAAAGCTTCGGTTGAGTCGGTCAATAAGATCTGCAGGTACATCGAGAGACGGAAAGCCTGCAGCCTGAGGGAGCGGCAGTGTGCCGTTCAAACTGCCTCCTTCCCCGTTTGTGCAGGGTTTGAGGTAAGTGATCATGATTAACCGCTTGTTCGATGAAGCGGCCGCATCAATTGTTGCCCAGTTATTTTTGATCTCCTGCGTGCCGGGGCGTGCCATTACAAGCAGGACCGATTTAAGGACCGTTTTACCCATGCTGATTTTCTCTGCAACCTGCTTCAGGCGCCATGCGGCCCAGGCATCGTCACGGGTACGCTTGTCAAAATTAGGGTGCCAGTGATTGATTTCAGCCTGTTCCCACATGAAGTGAAGCAGGCCCAGAAGCTTCATAGCTGGCTGCGTCTTCCGTGAACTAGGGTTTCTTGTGATTTTATGCGGCGCGGATTCTGAACGTATGGACGCGTCTTTTTGCTGCAGTCCAGTTGGAAGTTTGATACGGAAATTACCAGGAGAAACTGTTTTCAAGACATCAGAATCATAAATTTCTCCTTGCCTGTCATCAGCCCAGAGAGAATAGAACCGGCAGTCTGCTGCATGCTCATTACCGCTATGGCTCCATCGAGCAAGCCAATAATTATCGGTCTTGGATGAACCGCACGCCTTGAGTCTGCGTTTATTTTCAGTCTCACCGCCTTTCTGGGACTGGCAGGTGACAACTGACGTGGCTTTATTCTGCCTGGCGAACCGGATGTAAGTCTTAAATTTTTCAGGCTGCTCTTTTTGAAATGTTGCGTTACATTCCAGAGTTCTTACCTCGCCCGTGAATCGAATGGGATAGGCTTTGAAGTCTGACATAACATCGTCCTCGTTAAATTAAAGTCCGGCGGCATGTAAGATCAGCAGTAGTTCCTGCTTACCAGCCATTCTAATATTGAAGTCTGTTTAAGGTTTATTCGACATCTGCGCGCGCTGCTCTAATCCTGAGTATGGTTTGCCTCAACGCGGATCTGGCCGCGTCGGGCGTGGCGTACGTTTTCGTACGGTTGGGATTCAGACCCCGAGTATGGCTATTTAAATTCATTGTTTTCAAGCCTTTCTCTAAGGGCTGTAGAAAAGCGTAGAATTTGTCACCCTTTTCCAAATCTATTCAGAGACATGACTTTGGGTTCAATTTCATCCCACTTACTGATGATGATTTTCAAGTAATCTGCCACCCCTGGCCTAGTTAGCATTCCCTCGATAAAATAGTGGTCCGGGATTCCATCAAATTTTGTATGTACGCGCAGCCAATATAGAGATACTGACATAGCGGATCGGCCACCTGTATTTATCAATTGTTTTCTTTCATCACTATCAGGAACTGACAATCGTTCAAATATAACAGGCAGCGCTAACTCCAGCCTTACAAAAGGTTTAGGATGACTGCCAATTGGAATTGATTGCTCTTCAAACGAATTATCGCCATTGAAGCGATGCAGAACTATCGCTATAGCGCTTACAAGATAGTTTGCAGCAATTCGAGCGTCTTTTAAATCAGTAAAATGACGCATTATTCCCGTAACACAGGTAGTTGTTGCATAAAAATCTGCTGCAATTTCTGTCACATGCCACAATGCAGATTTCTCACCAGTCATGGTTTCTTTATTCTGTACGTCACATTCAAATAAAGTGCTGCTAAAGTGGGATGATTTATTATATCGGATTACACCATGCTCTTGATCTAAGTGTCCAAGCTCATGAAAATACACCCATGTTATAGCAGCCATATAAATATTTTGTATGGCCTGCTCTTTTGTTGCTAAGGTCAAAAGCTCACTTAATTGCGCTTTATCTCCCCACAAAAACTTCAGAAACTCGTCATCAAATCCGCTTTCGAGATAACTAAAATAGTATTTATGTCGTTATATAACTGCCATAACAGGCTATATAAAATACTAATGCAATTATCTGGAACACCTCCCGGAGAATAATCTGAACTAGCATACGCCTCATATACAGGAGTCTGTATCCATTGGATTTTCAGTTCTCCGCCCAATTCGTTGTAAAAAACCGTATTCCAATCATCAGTGAGTCCCGAAAGAACGGTGTAAGCTAAATCGTAAATGTCGCGTTCGCCCAATTTAATATCCTTATTCTCTATTTGCTTTCTGCTATGGGTTAATTGTATCTCAAAACGGCCATCTGCATGCCGTCAAGCATGATTGGCAACAGTCATGATTACGGTGATGCTGGGTGAATCCTAGCGCTCAAATCCCCACGAAAATCTTAAACTTTCGCATAGCGTTGCCGTGTTAATTTGATATGTAGCGGTCGCCGGCGGCGGTCTTCAGGCTGTAGAGCACGTCGCTGTAAAAGGCCCTCAGACTATCTTCGACAAAGCGACCGGACTCGAGCTTAAGCGTACTGAGGTCACAGACGGCGCGCAGCTCAGCCGGCAGATGCACTTCGATGAAATCACGGGCCGTCGCGGGATGCCTCAGGAAGGCTTTAAAGGTCGCATCGTGTGGAACGGGTGGCATTTTCATAGTAATTTTTTAAAAATCATATCCGGACGCAGCTGGTGCAGGCGTAGAAACTTCTTTTTTTGCAGTGACTTTCCACGATATAAACATCAGAAATCCGATCTATAAGGCACCGCCAATACTGAAGGAAGGCAGCATGCATGCAAAAAGGACGGTATATATCGATAACAGAAAATACGAGGAATATTCATGGGTAACTCACTTCTTAAAATCAAAGTTAGATTTAAATTCACCTATTCAGTGATTAAAAGCATCGTGGCACTCACATGATAAAGTAAGTGCCATGTCGTAAATACGTCTATTAGCTCAGAATAATATTAACATATTTATATCCGCGTTCATTCATAACGTTCTTCCCGGTCACTGAATTCACGCCGTTCGCTTTCTTTTTCCTGCTGAATGCTTCTGTCAAACTGTACCAGTACTCGACGGGCTGCTGTGGAAATATCAGTTCGTTCAGAAGACTGCAGTTCAGTCAGAAGGACGCGTTGTTCTTCCATTTTTGCTGACCAGCCGTCTGATGTTGCTCGGGGTCTGAACTTACTCACCATTACTGCCAGTAATGCCTCAACGTCATTACTTCTTAACAGCATGGATTTGGCCAGTTTGGTCCAGGTATAAACACCTTCAGTCTGTGAATAAGGCACCATAAACTCTGCAATAGAACTGAACCGCGTGTCCGGATCCATGTCGCCCCACGCCAGAAACTCTTCAGAGTTAAGCTCGCCTTCTTCCAGCGGATCGCTATACAGCATAAAGTACAGATCCTGCGCAATATCATCGTCTGTCTTTCCTTCAGCGGGAGAAAGCAGATTGAGCACGATAGCCAGGTTTTCACTGATGACTATTCTGAGCAGTTTGTGAAGTTGGAATGAGTAAGGATTCTGACGGAAGGAATGAAAAATTGCCTCTGTAAATTTACAAAGTTTTCCCTCAGGAGCACCTTTAAAAACTCGTTTAGCCAGCATCTCAAGGTGATAGGACTGTTCATGCCTGTTTGAATTCGTACAATGACGTAGCAGCGAGCAGATTAAATTCTGAGAATAGCTGATTATATATTCCGAAGGCTTATAATATTTTGTGGAATTGTAGTTTATCCTCATATCGAGAATATCGAGCACACAGTTAAGTCCATTTTTACAGGACTCAAGCGTGCTCAATAAATCAATAAGTTCATCGTCACTGAGCATGGCATGTCGTTGCCCATTAGCGATGTCATAATATAGTGAAGCATCAGCTCCATCTCTGGACAGATGTAGTTTAATCCTTCTTAGAGCACTCTCGCCTAATGGAACGGATAGCTGGAGTGCAGGGAAAATATTCAGGGTTAGCGGATTTTCAATCAAACCATCAAGTAATGCCTCGACCACAGCACTGTCTTGACGCGAAAGGCCGGTAATTGCACCGCGTATAAATGCCATATTAAGCCTGCCGAAGTCTGACTCTGAGAGGGTCTCTTTTAACTTCCGGAGAATATAGTCTCCACACTCACCTTTGCTGCTTATCCTTTCCGCAAAAAAAACCATGCGAAAATCATTGCCCTTCTCCGCAAGGCACCGTGAAATGATTTCATCAACAATATCTTCAGGCTTAGTTAGTAACTCATCAGCAAGAAAACGTGTTTTTTCCAGTGCGATTTCATACCCCTGCCTTTTGGTTTCTCCATGTGATTCTCTTTCTTCCATGCCGTAAAACGCGTGCTCATTTGAAAATAAAAGTAATTCAATTTTCCTTTCAAAAGTATCCGGGCTCGCGGCGGCTGCAAGCTCTCTTAGTTTCTCTTTTTCTTTAAGGGAATTCTTCTCATCATCGAATTTTAAAACCATTGTAACCGCGCTCCAGACAACAGGAGAGGTTTGGTCATTCAAATTACTGATTATGATGTCGTGTAATTCCTGCCTAACGGATTCAATGCCTATATTCCAGAGCCCGCGCAGGTGTTTCATCAGCAGTTTTATTATGTCTGATTGCCAGTCCGGAAATTGTTTAACCGTCTTGTCTGCAAACCTCAATACGCCAATGAACCATCTTTCATATTCCTGATAACTTTCTGGATAATAACCGTAATCTCTGACGCTGGAGCCGAAATCGAAGCCAAGATGAGAGACAAATCCGCCGGTCTGAAGCATGCTTCCCATCAGTTTTAAGCTGATGTCCCGTCGCTGATTTTCAATACGTTCCTTTATGAAACTTATCCTCTGCCGGGGGGTGGCATGCGTTCCGGAGAGATGAGCAGAAAAAAGGCTGCTGAGAATATGCAGAACGGAATTGGTATTTTCTGACGGCTTCTCGCTCAGCGCAAAAAGATAAAGCATGGAAGCGCAATCGTAAAAATACCTGTCCTCATAGGCCAGCGAACGAAGCAGGCGCGTAATGGTGATGAATGCAGGATTTACACGGGTGCAGAATGCTTTGTCCCTCTCCGCCATGCGTTTCAGAAAAGCCAGTGTTTCGGATGGGGCAACGGGCGCAAGATTGGAAATCAGCGTAAAGCAATGTGTATACGCTGAATTTTTTTCAACCGTCAAACCGGCAATATGGTTTTCAAATACGCTATCAGGCGCCAGGAGCGAAGTGGCATAGGAATGAGCTTCGGGTGAGCTGCTCAGATAGCCCAGGCGACGCGTTAACGAACTGAACATGCGGGGCGTAAGGACAGGATCGATATGCGCGGCGATTTTTGCGTACGAAATGTTCTCCAGAGCCAGCTGGGCCAGCCAGTTAGCCACTGGGTGCGGAAGTACAGCCATCCATGTACTCCGGGTCTGCGCTATTCCCCTGCGTTTAAGCACTTGTGTGCTACGAAGCAGATCTTCATATCTGATGCCCGAAACCCCGCTCAGGCATTCAAGCTCCTCGCTTTTGGCATTATCAGATTCCAGCCGGAAGGAATAAACGAGTGAAAGAACCTCAGCACTTTTCTTTACATCCTCACCGACTGCCTCACTCTGATTTAGCAGCCTGCTAAAAAGCTCTTTATCCTTCAGCCTAGATATGTCGTCATCCCGGCCAACCGCCGACGCAAGGGATATTGCGACACGCGCGTTACCTCCTGAAAATTCAGCAATTTTATGAATACTGTTCAGGCCGATATGCGGATAATTCCTTTTGATTAATTCCTTAATAAGCTCTTCTGAACCTGTCTCCATCACAATGATTTGAGTATTGGCCGGGGAGTCTTCCTGAATGTCATACTCAATGGTCATCAGGCTGACATGACCAGCCTCTCGTTCTAACTGTTCCGTGAGCGTTCTGTGCAGACCCGATCCACAGTTATCCACTATCAGGATTGCCCTGACGCCGCTTGATACAAGCTTTTCCAGCAATGCCGCAGGAACCGGTCCCGGTTCCTGCGCAGTATCGGTGTAAAACACCGACTCCTTTGAAAGCGGATCGAGTCCGATATCGGACTCAAAGAGGGCCTGAGCGAACCGGGTTTTACCGACCCCGGAAAGCCCCACCAGTCTTACCGATGCGCCTGCTTTTCTCAGGCGGTTACGTACAGAGTCAATGACCCTTTCAGCGGTGACCTTTTCATCCCGGCTCAAACCGGCATCAGAAAATTTAACCTTTTCATCAATGATGTAGCCGGCATCGCTGGTCGGACCGGCCCAGTTGCCGTACCCTGACCAGCCGTTATAATGCTTTCCCGCATATTCCCTCAGCCATAACGTCTGACGGTCAGTTTTGTCCTTTAAAATAAAATTCTCAATCAGCTGATAGACTTGGTCTTCACGGTCTTCAGGCTTGCAGACGCTGTTATGGTCTTTATCAACCAGTTTTAAATGTTCGGTGAAACCTGCATCCGAGCTGTCTGGTTTTACTATCCAGCCCAAAAAGCCTGTATTTTTAGTTTCGCCGAGGCTGAGAGTTGGCGTTTTATAATGACGAACCCAGTCACGTGACCACAGATTTAACTCTCTCAGATCAGGGTTATTTCTGTATAAATAAAGTGTGGCGGCAGAAGGGCTCAGCTTAATTAAGCTCATTACCAATCTGAGAGGCAGCATATTACCAAGTGTAGACAGGTCTGAGCCGGTGTGTGGGGTACCGATAAAGGCTATGCCTGTTATTCTGGATATTAGATTATTTGCTTCATCACTGAAATCTTTCCTGTCCTGAGCTATTCTGAGGATCTGCTTTATTAAAAGTCCACCCATACTGTGCCCGATGAAAATTATCCCTCCCTCTTTTAACTCTTTTTTGATGAAGAGACTTTCGGCAATATTTGCCGCACGGTCTTTAAACGCCATCGTATCGTCAATAAAATAAGCCACTTTAGATTCATATTCTATAGACCAGACACATACACCGGATTCATTTTCTGCCAGCCACGCTGGCCAGAAATCATTTTTATCTCTGCCGCATGACCATGTGTCTTTGTAATGTCCTCCCAGCCCGTGAATAAAGATGACGTGCTTTCCGGCCTCTCTGTCACCGGCCATGTGATAGATCTTTGACATGCAGTTCCCTCTTGTCTGACGGATTTAGTTTATCAGGCTGGCCATGTGCGAACCGGCCAGGCAACGGATGCGTAATTAGCGCAGAATATTTCCTGCCCATGCGCACGGTACCGGGAAAGCATCAGAGATCCGCTTTCAGACACCTTCTCTTGTTCCGGGATTTATTCCATGCTAGCCCGTAGCGATGCTTTTCTCACTGTTTTTTCAGCAGATCCGGAAAAAGGAAGAACCGGATCTCCCGGAGTTGTTGGCGGCTTTTTGGTGCTTCACTACATATAGGGTTCACTCAACTGCAATGGGTACAAGATATGTGATGCAGCAGATAAATGTGGGGAAGCGGAAGGAGCTTGATCCGTCACACGTGGCATGCCAGCTTCCGCCAAAGGCAGAAATCGGGAAGAAAGCGGATCCCTGTCATGCGGCGTTCCGGTAATTTACATTTGTAATTGTTGTCAATATAAGTATTACCTTACTAATAGTAATAATCAAAAGGAAAATGTTGATGGAACTTTTGCACCCCGACGCTATTGAAGAACTCAGAAAAATGATTGAAGGAATTTATGAAGACGATGAAGTCTGGATAAAAGATATTTCTTCCAGTGACGGAAATGTTCAGCGTGTGGCAGTGAACGGTGACGATGATGTGCTATGTCGCATATCGACTATAAACACACTTAACGAGAATCCCGGCTCCCGTCAGAAGCCAATTATCCAACCTACTGGCGATCCGGAGAAAATGTATAGGAATAAGCTAGGCTTCGACGTAAACACTCTCAGAAAACATGTTCATGCCAACACTCTTTGGGAAGCAGAAACAATTAAGGATAATCTCCCGCCCTGTGAAAATGTTTATGTTCCTCCAGTTAAGCCAACCAATAAAAACGGTGGGAGACTGTAGAGAATGCTTCGTGAAATACTAACCGACGGGGGGGTAAACTTAGCGGCATCACACCCTATCAGTGTGCAGGTGATTAATCAGGGGCCGGGAATTTGGGGCAACGTAGCCACAGGCCTGATCACCGCCGGGGCGGCAATCGTGGCGGTGATGCTGACTCATAAGTTCACTTTTAAGAGAGAGGGGTCTGCGTCAGAAGACAAGCAGAAGCGGGAGCGTGATTTCATCGCCACTGAGCTTGTAGTTCTGCTGGAGCAGTTCGCCGAGAGCTGTGCGAGTGTCGCCCGGGATAACGGATTCGAACATGAGCATGCTATTGCACCTTCTTATCCCCTGCCCGAACTCGACTATGTAGCTGTCACAGGTGACTGGCGCACCCTGCCCGTCCGGCTGATGTACCAGATCAGGGAGCTGCCGGTTCTTAAAAGTGAATCGGACCGGACTATCAATGCGGCGGATTTTATTGGTCCGGAATACGACGAGTTCTTTGAAGCCCGGCAGTACGAGTACACACGGCTCGGCCTAAAAGCGGTAATTCTGGCGCGGCGCCTGCGTAAGCTGACAGGCTTCCCGGATTCCCGTCTAAACGCCACGCCTTGGTCGGCGCAGCGCGTGCTATGGGAAGAATGGCGCCGTGAAAGAAAGAGGCGGTCGTTACAGGCTATGCTTCATGCCCGGACGCTTGCAGCATTTGAAATAAAAAATGACATGAGAAAGAAAGCGGCAGACGACGCTTCCGATTCTGGAGAAAACGTATGAACAACACATTGCTGCCTGCGCTGGCCGGCGGCCATTTTCAGGCGCAGAAGCTGCCGGTGGCCATCGACTATCCCGCGGCATGAATGGTATGCCGAGAAAGAGATCTCTGCGATGCTCTTTGGGGATAAGGGTCAGGGAGACGCAGGCATTGTTTTGAAACCATACGGTTTGCGGATGAAGTTGCGTTCATATTACTGAAAGCGATTTCGTTTCATAACCGCAACGAACCCAAGGACGCAGCCGATTTGATCCATGTGATGCGTTACGCCGGAGAACCTGAAGACATTGCAGAGAAATTTCTTGATCGCATAAAAAGTGGAAAACACCGGACAGCCATCGAGACGGGACTGAATGCACTGCAGAAATGCTTTGCTGAGGGTAATAACAACGTTGAAGGCTACCTGCTGACGGGCCCAGTGCGTTACGGGCAGTTCATGCATGATACCGATGCACATTTGGAAAATGAGAGACTGCAGGAGCAGCGCTTCGCCACCGCATTAGTAACGGAGGTTCTACGTCTCATAGATGAAGGCTAAGATAAAGATCAGTAAGGCAGATCGTGGGATCTGTTCCGCTGTTTTCCGGTATAGACCAGATTGAATTATTCTGGTTAATAGTGGCTTCAGGACGACGTTGTGAGAGGGCAGATATTCAGCCCGCATTTCCCGCAGGCTTATGCCCTCATAGCACAGCCGGCAAGCCCCAAAAGCTGCTTATGGCGGAGCGGCGGAGCGGGAGTATTTGCAGCTCGTAAGTTTTTCTATTTGCGGTGGCCCTGAAGCCGGAAAAAGGCCGGTTTATTGCCATAAAAAGCCATAGGACCATAACAAGGAAAGCCTGTGATCATGCCATTATTGAATTAATGGTATAAAACACCTTGGTAACAGCTCTTCAAATTACAAATAACCTTCCTCCAGACTCATTGCATAAAAGCCGCTGCAGAAGCTGTCATCAGTGCCATTGTGACAGTCTTAGATACCCGCTTAATGAAATTTTCCACTGCTGCGACGCGCCCCCTATGCTACTCATACTCAGCTACACACAGGCTATCCCCAATTTCTGTGGATAACTATTCAGCGGTTTGTGCAATGAGGCCGAAAAGTCACTCATTCTGGAGGGGATTCGAGGCTATATAAGAGGCTAGAGATAGTTTTATGTGACAATGTCACTTATTATGGTTGACTCTGATCATCGTTTAGAGTTGGTATTGTCAATTTAGATCCACGCCCATTTATGAACAGAGCAGATGCATTGTCAGTAAATTATTAACAATTGGTCAAAAGTCATTCGAAAATAACCGTATTGCGCTATGTGAATTCTGAGCGATCTACAGGGGTCCAGGTCGTCAGATTTCACGTAGCGCAATCATAAGAAATGCGTCGTTTTGGGCCAGACACGTGCTCTTCTGAACCGACCTTCACAATTAAGCCCACTTTAGGGCAGCAGGAGCCTTGATCTTGAGCATAACTTCATATAACACTAATTATATAAAGTTAGGATCATAAAAAGCCTTTCAAGGAAATTTATTATTGATAGATGGGGAATGTAATATACACTTTAATTATATAAAAAATAAATTAAAATTAATCTGAAAGAAAACATTAAAAGTGAGACATCTATTTTGAAGAATCTTGATTTGAAAATTGAGACTTTTATCATTAAAAATGATTGGCTAATAAATTATTCATTGAAACCTAAAATACTTAGGAGAATAAAAATAGCACACCCACATTAAACGTATTTTTAAAAAAAAACTGGATGACAAGGTGTCAACATCATTCAAATAATATGAGATACCAATTTAATTTACTCTTGAATATTCATTCAATGTATATCAATAATTTGGTATTTATAGAAGCGTCAGGCACAAGACTTAGCATGCGGCAACACTTCATAAGCAACCTTGAGGCTTTTGCTGAAAAACATAACTTCATTGCCCACATAGCTTCGCTGGGCCGAATAATTCAAGCCATATGCCAATGAATGGCTCATCTCATACATTTTGCATATTTCATCAGTGTTATCATAAGATACAACCCAATTCCACTGAATATCTTCATTCTGTAACACATTTGCTATCTTAACATGATCGTCATGCTCGTAATAATTCCTATAAAATCGCCTTCTAAACTCGCGACTTTGCTCAAATATGTACTCAATCATGACCGGCGAATGTGAAGTCATTACAACCTGTAGATCGAGGTTTTTACACTCTCTATCAAGCATCTTAAGAAGATTAATTTGAGCCGTTGGGAATAATCCCGCATCAGCTTCATCAATAAGTAAAAGCCCACCCTTGTAGTCAGGATATTCTTCTTTTAATTTTCGAAAAGACATGATCGCCAAAACAATTTGCCCAGCATTATCTTCACCAGCTGATACAGAATCTTGGTCATAATTATCGCCGTGGGAAACGGCCGAATCAATTGTTCCCTTAGTACCAGTAGCTTTAGATGAAGTTCGATTTAATATTTCATTAGTCAACGAAATGAAATCTTGGAGATGAGAATTAAGATAACGATACTCAATTATGTTATAATCCCTTGCAGCAATAGGGAAAAGTCTTTTTAAACTCAAAAATATCACTGGGTGAGTGAAATTCCTACTTGTATTATCCCCACCCACTGCGGTGCTGTTATTCCTTACAACAGGGCGTGATGAATTTTGTCGTTTCATCAACTCAAGCTTTGCATTTGCTTCAGATTCAGAATATCCATCGTACAGCTCAATTCCTACTTTCATTGATCCAGGGATGTCGTATTTATTAGATATTCGGAAATGCTCGCTAAATTGGGATTTAAAACCACCTGTTGCTATTTGGTTAAAAGACAGTTCTTCTCCACTTTGGTAGTTTTTGTCGAAACTAAACATTTGTGCTGAGATACCAAGGATTGATGATTTAGATGTACCATTTTTTCCACAGATAAGTGTAATGTGGTCACCAAACTCAATATCTACACCTTTCATAGCACGGAACTTTTCAATCTTTAATCTTAAAAGTCTAGTTTTATTTTTTTCATAGAAGTCTTCTTGACTAAAATTTTGAGGTTGATGCACGTTGCTGCGTTTTAAGGCAAAGATAAATTTTATTGATTGGTACCACTATGGTCAAGTGAGCCAAGCATATCAAAACAAATACTATGGTAATGTTTCTGTGAGAGTTAAGTCAGACTTGATGATGAGAGGTATATCTCGGTCATGAAAACCTTATATTCAACATAATAAATATTACACAAAATTTAACATATCATTGATTAGTATCACTTTTAATTCATTAGCTAAGTTTAGCTGACCGCTTCGGTCAGCTGCTGAGATACCTGGCAGTTTGAGGAACGCGCCTGGCATTCCATTCACGTTGCTGGTTTATGTGGATGACGCAACCAGCCGCATAATGCAGCTTAACTTTGTCCGCCCCGAGTCCACTCCACCTACTTCGAAGCCACCCGCGGCTATCCCGAGCAACACGGCAAGCCGCTGGCGTTTTACAGCGACAAGGCCAGCGTGTTCCGCATAAACAATAAAAATACGGCTGGCGCGACGGCCAGACGCAGTTCAGTCGTGCGATGAACGAGCTGAACATCAACGGCATCTGCAACATCATTTCTGCCAAAGGCCGCGTTGAGCGTGTGCATCTCTCGTTTCAGGACCTGCTGGCCAAAGAACTCAGGCTGCGTGACATCAGTAGGCTTGAAGCGGCTAACGCCTTTGCCGATGAGTTGATGGCGGACTACAACCGGCGCTTTGCGAAGGCATCAGGGCATGATTTTGACGTGCACCGTCCGCTCGATGCCGACGATAACCTGAACCAGATATTTATCTGGCGCGAACAGCGCAAGGTTTCAAAAGCACTACCGGTCCGCTACGACAGATGCTGTTGCTGCTTGAGAATACCGATAGCAGCCTCCACGCGATGGGTAAATATCTGTATTGCCCCCAGGAGTTACCATTAGCGTTATAAATCACTATAAAATCAGCTATTCATTTAAACTCATGCAAATCTGAAAGCTTCAACTGATTAACCAGCCTCTACCCAATTAATAGTTATTTTCCAACTGGCTTACCTGAAAACCTCTTAAACATTTCGCCATTTTTATATTCTTGCGATATATAAATCAATACTTTTGAAAGACTTGTTAGAATAATTGGATAGGCAGTGAGTAAAAAAGTAACGAACCAGAGCATTCCTTTTAAACCCTCATTACTAGATAAATTTGTAAAAACAATCATTACCAAACCATAAAGAACAGAAAACCATGACACAAAAATCGAAGCATACAAAACATTAGAAAATTCTTTGAATTTTCTTAAGTACATATCATTTTTGACTGGATTTGGTGCCATTTTGAATTTTTTCTTTGCTTTAATTAAATCATAAAAAGAACTAAGACCACCAAGAAACATTATGAACGGCAAGGGGTCGTTAATCATGTACTTAACGTTTAATCCAAAAAATGATAAAACAAAGTAAACAATTGGTGCTAATAGCAGAACAACGAGCGAGAACACGATATCCTGAGTAAGTTCCTGCATATCATCCATGGTTGATGGATTCATCACCTTGACGATTTTTCTATAAACCAAGGAAATAGTGACAATTAATAACATATACGCAATCACACATATGTTTTGGCTTATACCACTTGAAATAAAACTGAAAATCATTGCAAATCCCTCTGTAATATAATGATTGGTTAGTTGAGCCGGTAAATCCATATCCCACTAATCATGGTGAACATTCGGATAAAAATGCCGCAGGCAGCGCTGCGGCGATTAGTGTTTCAGTGTCTAACAAGCATTCCTGACAGTGAAGAGTGCAATTTGGTAGCGCTGAAAATCTGACGGTCATGTTCTCGAACTGGATGTGTCGCCGCGGCAGCAACGGAGGCGCTGTTAAAACAGGCCTGTGACGCAACGCTAGCACCCGGCGATCTCGCGCAATTGGTCAACCTCCTCGCGGTAACGCCCGCCGTAATTGAACGAGCCGCCAACATTACTGGTTCCCTGGCTGACCGGAAGGATGGTCAAAAACGCGCTCAATATTTAATGTTTTTAATCAATAAAACACTAAAGACGCAAGGTCATACGCCGATAAAACAGAAAAATAGTTCTACGTTAGCGACGATATACGACCTGTCATTCATTAGCAGCGACAGTCCGGTTAGCAACATTGCTGCCGCGCTTTCAGTAGAACATTCGGCCCGCCTCTGTCTGTATGGCCTTCCCGGAACCGGTAAAACGGCCTGGACGCACTGGCTGGCGCAGCAACTGAAAATGCCGGTAGTGGAAATCAAGGCTTCTCAACTGATGAGTCAATATGTCGGTGAAAGCGAACAAAAGATTGCAGCCATCTTTGCGCAGGCGCGACGCGAATGTGCGATGCTGCTGATAGACGAAACTGACACCTTTCTGGCAGACCGTGCAGCGTGCCCGCAGCGCTGGGAACTGAGTTGCGTGAACGAGATGCTCAGCCAGATAGAGCATTACAACGGCATTTTAATTACCACCACTAACCGATTTGAGGTTCTGGATGCTGCGGCTTTGCGCCGTTTCGATCTTAAAATTCGCTTCAGCTACCTGTGTGATTACCAGGCTGTCGCGCTGCTTAATCTCTATTGCGAGCAGTTGCAACTTGACCGGCTATCTACCCAGACAGTGCTGAACCTGACGAATTTGACCTAATTAATACCAGGCGATTTTGCCGTGGTTTCGCGGCAACACACATTCAGGCCACTGACCTCCGCCAGTGTCTTTGTTACCGCACTGAAAGCGCAATGCTGGTTAAAAAAACGCGATAAGCCCGCCATTGGATTTTTGCATTAATCCAATATGTGCGTGACGAAAAAAGGGAGTAAAACGTGGCCAGAAGACCCGAAACAATTGAAACAACATCGCTGGCAATTGAGCTGATGCGGCATATTCCTCGTGGCAGAAAAATCACCGCAAAAGCTTTGCACGAACAGCTATTAAATGCAGGCATTGAACGGGAATTAAGCACTATTCAGCGCCAGTTGGAGATGCTATCTCATCACTTTGCCATTGATTGTGATACCCGCAATCGGCCATACGGTTACTGCTGGTCAAAGAACGCCATGCTGAACTGGTTTTTGGCCGCGTTTGGCGAGGCGGTCAGCAACATGGAACGTCGTCCCATTTTGGAAATTGCCGAATGAGCGTGAACACCCTGAACTGGGGGCTGTGCGCGCCAGGCGCGGTGCTCTCCGTCCGTCGAAGACGCACCCTGAAAATCAGCGAAACCGTAGCTCGCTTCAACCAGCTCGCCGTTCCGGGTCTGGGTGGCGTGTGGTTTGGTCGTCAGCTCATCCTGGCCTTACAGGGGGTGGCGATTGCCACGGAACTCGGCGAGCAGTTCAGTAATATTGAGGTTGCCAACGCCATTGAGGCGCTCTCCTGCTGGAAAGGTTTCGAAAAGCAGGCAGCAAAAAACGGCGATCGCCGTCTGCGTGGTATCCGCAAAATAAAACTGCTGGAGGCGAAAAGCATCACCTTCAGCGCCGCCCGAAAAAAAGCATTTTACGTGACTATCCCGATGCGTATGGCTACCCTGGAAGCCCTGCCCGCGCTGGGACTGGTGCAGCCACAGCGTAACTTCAATGCCTTTCAGTGCACCCCGCTGGGCGAGCAGCTTGCCAGGGTTGAACCCAAACAGCGTGACTTACTGACCCACTGGGTGAAATCCGGTGGTGGCCCGCCTGCGTCGCTGGTTTCGCCTCTGGCACCGTTACCCCGAACGGCCAGCCGGCTGATTCGCAGCCAGTTACGGTATGCAGGGGATGAACAGAGCCGACAGCGCCGCAGTGCCGCGCTGCAGTGGGTTGATCAGCTGCGCCAGTACCCGCCCGCCTCGCTCAGCTGGCAGGATCGCCCAAGCGAGATCGCGGCGGATCACTGGCACGATCTACAGGCCGGTGCTTTTTTTACACGCACACGTCACAGCGCAATTGCACTGCTGGAGACCATTGAACAGGAGATGGTGCAGCTCAGCAGCGGCCCGCGGTTTGCGCTCAGTCAGTCATTTTCAACGGTCGTGCAGCAGGCGCTGAAAACGCTTGGGCGTAACGCGCGGGCGTTTCTTGATCTGCAACATCGCGACACGGACGCTAATCAGTTTTGCAGCGAATGCAGCGGTGAAGCGGTCGCGGTGCTCCGTGCGCTGGTCAGCCGCGATGGTCACATTCTCCAGCTTCATGGCGAGCATATTGAGCCGGGCGCGGCGTTCAAAGCGATGGGCTTACCCTCCGGGCAGCAACCGGAGGAGCAGGATGATCTCCCGCCTGCCGCCGATGGATTCTGGCCTGCAGATATCTCCGGGCGAATCCCAAACCTGTTTTTGCTCAACCTGGATCTGCACGGCGAACTGAATACCTGGCTCAGCAAGGCGGTGTCAAATGGCTGACCGGAGCCGACTGCCGCCTTCACTGGCTGACTACTTTGATGCGCCTGAGGGATATCAAGGACATTTTGGCTGGATGTGTGGTTTCTCTGCCGACAAACCGTTTCTGAACAGTGCAATGGAGCGTTTTAGCGGACTGAATCACGCTACCCGCGCGCATCAGGGACAGTGCCAGTTAGCGCTGTTTCTTGACGCCGGCATCAGTGCTATTTCGCCGGTTGACGTGCCCGGCGTTGCCCATTGTCTGTTACAGGCCGCACCGCCACTGAAATTACTTCATGCGAAGGTCGCCATTTTGGGGTTCAAGGCTGACGACTCTGAAGCTGGCTGGCGTCTTCGTCTGCTGGTCAGCAGTGGCAACTGGACAGAAATGACCTTACAGCGCAGCCTGGATCTGGTCTGGTGCCTCGACCTTTCCCGCGAGGCGCTCCTGAATGACACCGTTGCGGTTCAGCAAAGCTGTGCCGATTTCAAAGCCGCGCAAAGCCTGCTCAGCGACATTGCCGCTTGGTGTGAAACCAGCCTGTTGTCGCTTATTGTCAACAATCAGCCTGCCTCCGGCACCCTGGCGCGTGAAGAGGTTGAGAGCTGGCTCGCGGCCTGCCGCAAGCGTGCACGCGGTGAACCCCGGCTGGTCGATAACCGCAAAAGATCTTTGTTCAGCCAGCTGCAATCCTGGCTGGCGCAGCCTTCGTTTACCGGGAAACGGAATTATCTGGCGATGGGGTCCGGTTTCTTTGAAGCGGGTCGTCAGGACGTTCTGGTGCCGCAGAAGATTGTTCAGCAATTGCAGGCGTCGAATCAATTAACTCAGTCAGCGGATGTTAACCTGTTTGTTAATCCGATGGCCTGTCAGGCCGTGGCACACAATCTGGAAGCGCTGCAGAACCAGCGTTTCATCATCAGACCACCTGCCCAACCAACGCAGCCCGCACGTTTTCTGCACGCCAAGTTTATTTTTAGTGCTAACCAGCGCGCGGGAAGCGAGATACTGAACCGCACCTGGCTCTATATGGGTTCAGGAAATCTCACCGAGCCTGGCTTTATGCAACGAATGAAACAGGGAACGGGGAACCTGGAAGCGGGCATCTTTTTTACGCCTGGTCGGCTGGCAAAAAATCAGAAGGGCAAACTGCCACCCGAACAGACGCTGACCTGGTTACTGCCGGTGCAGAGCGAACGCGACTGCGACGATCTCCAGGAGCCGCTAGCCGCCGGTGAAGAGATGGCGGAGCGCCCGTCGCATTATGCACCGCCCGTGGCGTGGCTGCGGTGGCAAACGCGGGATGAGGGTAATCACCTGCTCACCGCGCCTGACCTGCTACCGAAAGGCATTACGCTACTGAACCGCGATGGCATGGCCTGCCGCCAGACGCATGAAGGCTTTGAGTGGCAGGGCGACATGCCACGCTCGGTGACTATCCGCTGGCAGGGCGATCACGGCGAACACTGCGAGAGCATCCCCGTCATTGATGAACTGGGTCGTATCGCGCCAACGCCTTTATGGCCGCTCAATCTAAACGATGTATTGTGGCAGCTGGCGCACTTTCCGCTCGCGCCCCAGCTCGAACCGTCCGATGAGGAGGAAGATCTCAATCTGTCGGCATTGCGCGCTGACGAAGCGTTGAGCGGCGGGCCGCACGTTGACGCACATCCCATTCGCCAGATGATGGCGCTCATCGAAGGCATTGCCGATCGCCAGACGCAACTGACGGAAAGTGACTGGCGTCTCTGGTGTCGTAGCCTGGAGCAGGCATTGATTCAGGCAAGCCAGCACGATGACATCGTCCGTTTTAGCGAGACCGGAATTAATCCGCTCAGCGCATTACGGGAAACCGCGTTTCGCCCGGTATTTGCCGAAAACGATGCAAGCGAAGCAGGGCAGAATTACCTGCAGATGTTGAGTCGCGTGGAGCACGCCTGGGGTGTGGCAGCGCTCTGTTCGTTAACGGAGGTTGCCGATGAATAAGCGTTTTCAGGGCTGGCCGCGGGTAGCCGAATTACTGCGCCAACAGGTAAGCGAATCTACCGCTGAACTGAATGCGGGACAAAAAGCGACCCTGTCAGCGATTGCCGAACGCATTGAGCAGCACGGTATGATTCTGGCGGATGAAGTGGGTATGGGGAAAACCCGCATTGCTGCCACCCTTGCCCGCTGTGTGATTGATGCGGGTGGGAGAGTGGCGGTGTTAATTCCCGCCGGACTTGCAGCTAACTGGCGGGATGAGATGAAAACTGCCGGCGTCACGCCTTCAGCACCGCTGTTCACTCTGAAGCAATACATGCGCGTCTGGGAACCCGATGCCCCATCCCAGCCGTGGTTTGGTCAGCAGTGCCTGATCATCTCCCATGCAATGGCGAACTGGCGACTGGGTGCAGGTAGCCAACCTTGGCGTTGGGGGCTGCTGCCAGAACTCTGTCAGCAATGGTTACATCAGCGGCACGAAAGAAGCCTGTCGGAGCCCTGGCTCAAGCGGGCGGCACAACAGATCTGTGCGTTCACGGGAAAACTGCCGAAGGCGCATCCGGCGCGAAAAACCCTCGACGCGCTGGCGGCAGAAGTGGTGATGAAACGGGCGCGGCGCGATGAGCACTATGGCACACATAGCATTGAGCGCCGCCAGCTTGAAACCAGCGTCGGACTGGGGCTGGGAACGTTTGATCTGATCGTTGTGGACGAAGCGCACAAAAGCCGTGGCGCGGACAGCAGCCTGAATCGCGTGCTGGAGCATGTTATTCAGCCCGCCCGTCATGCCCGCCGTCTGGCGATGAGCGCTACGCCGGTTGAGCTGCACAGGGCGCAGTGGGCGCAGATGCTGGGACGCATCAATATTGATGCCCCGCCTGTCATTGAGGCCATCGAAAACTATCAGTTTGCCGTTGACGATCTACGTGAGAATTATACCGACCCGCGCGTGCAGCAACATTATCGCACCGCTTCTGCTGCTTTCCAACAGGCGCTCTCACCGTATCTGCTGCGCCGTGACAAGCGGGAAGATGAGTCTGTGCAGACCTATTATCAGCACACCACCCGCCCCTATCGGCGTGAGAAAGCGATCGTCGTCGATACTTTTGCCTTGCCCATGGCATGGAAACAGGCGGTCTGCGCCGCAGAAGCGCTCTCTTTTGTCTGTCGGATGCACGAAGACAGCTCAGCGAAACGGCTGCGTCTGACCTTTGGTAACGGGCACGGCATCGCCACGGTAATGAATAATCATGACAATGAAACCGCCGATGTGCAGCTGAATGAAATGATCGCCGTGGCTGACACTCCCGCCCCGGCTGACAAGCGCCAGCAGCGCGCCCGCTGGTGGCAGCGTAAGCTCAAAGCGGTGATGAAAGCCGATGACGAATTTGCGTTGTTTAACCATCCCGCCCTTCTTGCCACCGTTAATGCCGTGGAAGCCGTCTGTGATAGCAGGGAAAAAGTACTGGTGTTTGGCCGCTTCACTCAGCCGATGCGAGCGCTGGTAAAACTTATCAACGCCCGCGCCCTGTTAAAAGCACTAAACAACAGAGAGCTCTGGCCGCAGGAGCATATTCGGGAGGATGAGTGGCCCGTCATTCAATGCGCCAGCCGCCAGCTGTATAACCGGGATGCCGACCCGGCCTCCCTCACCCGCCAGCTGAAACGCCAGTACCGTTTGCTCAGTCGGGATCGTGAGGCGTTTCGACATCGTCTGCTGCCTCTGCTGCAACAGGGGCTTGAATCCTGTGGGAATGATCAGGTCAACGCGCTGTTCACGGTGTTCGCGCAACGTTGCCAAAGCGATGCATCGCATCGGGATCGGGCGAGCGTGGCACATGCTCTCTATCTGTTGACCGGCACGGAGGCTGAACGCCACTCCCCATTACATCTGGCTACGGCGTTTACCGACCTGATTAATGCGGCTCGCGACCGCGATCATCTCGACGGCCAGACCGAACAGCTCGATGAGGCGGAGAGTACAGAACTGCTCTGGCAAGTTGTGCTGGCAAGGATCGATCAGGAGTACGGCTCACGCGAAAGCCATTTTGCCCGTCTGATGGATGGCAATACTGCGCCGCCTACCCGCCAGTTGCTCAATTTTGCTTTCAATCGGCCACACTGCCGCCCTTCAGTTTTGGTGGCGCAATCCTTGGTCGCCAGAGAGGGACTAAACCTCCATTTAGCCTGCCGCACGGTGGTGATGATGCATCCCGAATGGAATCCGGCTGTCGCTGAACAGCAAATTGGTCGCGTCGATCGTCTCAACAGCCTGTGGCAGAAGAAACTGGATGAGGCACTGGCGGCGGGTCACCGTGGCTCCCTCTTGCCCACTATTGATTTCTGTCCGGTGATTTTCAAAGGCACCTATGACGAACAAAACTGGCAGGTGCTGAGTCAGCGCTGGGACAACCTGCGTGCGCAGTTGCATGGCAATCCCTTTTCCGCCAGTGCGCTGCAGGATCATGCTCTGCATAAAGAACTTATTCAGTCGGTGCTGGACAGCGCGCCGAACTTCTCTCCGTTAAAGAGAACGCAGTCAAAAGGTTAGTTTGCACATTTGTTACTGACAGATAAAAGGTTGAACGATCCACAAGGAATCACAATGGGGAATATTGACGGACTGACGCTGATGCAGACAGAAGATCCTGCATTCGCTGAGCATTACCTGCGTTGGGAAAGTATCAGGCAGGCCTCAGCAGCCCATCAGGTTGCCATTTGCGGCCTGATGAATGCCGGGAAAAGCGCATTAATGAATATGCTGACCGGACACCTGGAACAGGAGTATTTCGCCACCGGCGCGAGTCGCACCACGGCAGACGTGCAGTCAATGACCGCGGACAACATTGAATGGCTCGACACGCCAGGCATAGATGCCAGTGACAGCGATGATGACATCGCCTGGCGCGGCATATTGCGCGCGGATTCGGTTCTTTTTGCCCATACCCTGCGCATCGGCACGCTTGAGCAGGTGGAGCTCGATTTTCTTGATACGCTGATGCGCCATATACCCGATCTGCCGGAGCGATTGACCGTGGTGCTCACTTACGCTGATAGCGTGGAAGCCCATCAGCAAGAGAGCATTGATTCCATTACGCAGATTCTCTCCACGCGCTTTGCTGAGCCGTTACCACTGTTTGTCACGTCAAGCTCGCGTTTTATCAAAGGCACGCTGACGAATAAGCCCGGGCTGGTTCAGCGCAGCGGCATTCCGCAGCTGCTGGCGGCCATCACCACCCGAGTCAGTGAGGCCAACGATACGTTCGTCTCAGGGCGGGCGCTGGAAAAACTTCATCTCGACATCATGCTGAGGGGTGCCATCATTGAGGCTCTTGCCCACCGCGAAGAGAAGATAAACGCGCTACTGCTGCAACATAAAGAAGAGGATAAGGCATTTCGCCAGGCAGCAAAACAGCTGCTAAACGCCCTACGCCAGCGTATCTCTGATAAGAATAAATCTGACATTTAAGGAAATAACGATGTGGTGGTTACTTATTCCTGTTGTAGGCGCAGTGATTACAGCTGTTGCCTCCTCAGACAGCAGCAGTTCATCTTCTTCATCTGATACCGGCAACAGCCGTGAGACGGCGGCACGCGAAGCGCTGGAAAAAGAGCAGAGGCGTAACCGGGAGTTGAACCTGGCGGCTTTGGTTCAGGATGCCCGCAAAGGCCTGGAGAGGCTGCTGGCCGATCATCCCGCTTTTCTGAAACGCACCCAGCCCGATAACTGGCACACGCTGACGCCGATAAACCTCGAAAATGCGTTGAGCACTCCGGCTACGGTGAATAACAGCTTCTCGAAACTGCGGGCGATGTTACCGGATCTGGAATATGTCGGCAACGACAGTGAGGTGCAGATGCGTATTCATCAGTTTCAGGGAGAGATAGCGGAGCTGACCGCGCTGAGTCAGCGTCTTCAAGAGGAGATGGATCAATGATCAAATCACCCGCCAATCGTAATGAACTGCTCGCCGTGTTTTCGCAGGTGGCAGAAGGCTTTACCGCCACAGGCAATAGGATCACACAGTATGAAGCGCGTATTAGCCCGCTACTGGCGGCCCTCACCGACACGCTACAGCGTGATCCCTGGGCCAACAGCGCACTCCGACGTGACCATCCTTTTTTGCAGTTTGTTGAAGACCACACTGCGCGGCTGCGCGAGATGCTGCGTCTTCAGGTCGGGGAGATGCTCAGCTATCAACGAAAAAACCGTTTTCGCCAGAAGTTTGATGATGCGTTGATGGTCTACGTTTACGGCAAAGTCAAAGCCGGTAAATCCTCCTTTGGCAATTATATTGCCTGGGGCCATCCCTGCCCTGATGCAGCGCTGAAAAGCCAGCTCGAGCTGAAACCCGCCTTCTTTTGTGAAGTGGATAGCGGCAAATCGGAAAAGATGTCGGCGGAGAAAATGGTGCACCAGCAACACTTTTCCGTAGGCGTATCGGAAACCACCAGCGCTATTCAGGGTTTTACCCTGCCTGGGCTGACTTGGATTGATTCGCCCGGTATTCACTCGGTGACCGCTGAAAATGGCCGGCTGGCGCAGGAGTACAGCGATGCTGCCGACCTTATCATCTATCTGACCAGTTCCAGCAGCCCTGGCAGGAAAAGCGATCTGGAGGTAATGCGCGAAGTCGTTGAGAAGAACAAGCAGATGATGGTGCTAATCCCAGCCAGCGACATTATCGACGAAGATGAAGATGACGAAGGTAATCCTATTTCTCAACTGATCATGAAGTCAGATGCCGATCGCGCCGATCAGGAAAACTATGTCAGCGAGTCGCTTTCTGCGCTGGTGGACAGCCATAAAGCGGGCGTCACGGTGCAATCTATCTCGGTCGAATATGCGCGACAAGGCGCAGAAACTGAGCGCAACGCGCGCTGGCAGGAGAGCGGCTTAAAGATGTTCGCCGAAACCGTTACGCGGATCGCGCAGTCCGACGGGCTCAGGATGAAACAACGCACCCCGCTGATTAACCACAAAAATGTTTGCGATTACCTGACTCGCAGCGGCGATGAGATCATCGCGCTGTTGGATGAAGTGGCTGCCGGACTGGATGACGCGGCGCAAAAACTGCATCAGGAGTATGAACGCCTCTGTCTGGAGCTGGAGCAGCGGCTTCAACCGAAGATCGAACGTCTGATTGATCGCTACGCGATGGATAACCGCCAGTATCTGTCGCACTGTTCCAGAGTTTGGGAAGAGGAAATCACGACCAGCAAAGCGGCGCTGCTTACTCAGGTTCAACAGGGCTTTGATCAGTTGACGCTTAACCTCAACCAACTGGATATGATTGACGAGGCGATACCCGGTTTTGAAAAACGCGTGGAGCGTATCGCCTTTCACTCACGTCTGGGGGAAAACGTCGGTAAAGCTGGCGGCGCGGCTGTCGGCACGGCGATCGGCGCATTGATGGGAAGCATCGTTCCGGGTATTGGAACAGCTATTGGTGCCACCGTCGGCGGTTTGCTCGGCGGCATGTTTGGCGGCTACGGTGGCGGCAAAATCGGAGAGAATTTCAATTCAACCGAATACGAAGATATCGAAGTTGGCGATAACCGCGTGGAGGTGGCGTTAAGAACCCGCAACATTTTAAGCAAGCGGGCTGAACGTGAACTGGGGGCGGTAACGGTCATGCTGGAGAACGCCTCTTATGGCGATATTAAAGCCTGGTTGACAGAGATCCATACCGCTCTGACCGCATTACAACTGGAGTCACGTAGCCAGCATCTGGACCTGAAAAAGGAGTTACTAAACAATGAACTTACCTGATTATGAACACGTTTTTGACGTTTACCACCACTGCCAGGAGACGCTCGACGTGACCTTACCGGCGGGGGAAGCGGCCTTGCTGGGCAAACGTCTGATGACGAAAAGCGAGCAATTGCAGCCAGTGATTATGGTGTACGGCGTCTATAACGCCGGAAAAAGCACCTTGCTTAACGCGTTAATGGGACGGGCTGATGCTGAAATGGCAGACCGGCCCATGACCGATCAGGTGACGGGCTATCAATGGTGCGGTTATACGCTGTATGACACTCCGGGCATTGATGCACCACAGGAACATCAACAGGTGACGGAAACGCATTTGCGTGAATCCGATGTTGTATTGTTCGTCGTTGCCACGGGCGGCGCTGTCGAAGAGCAATCGACCTGGCAGGCGCTGATTTCGCTGGTCGAGAAAGAGCGTCGCGTCATGCTGATCGTTAACAATAAAACCGGCCTTAAACCCGTATCTCCTGAATATCTTCATATTGTCGATCAACTCAGACAGCGCCTCCAAGATGCCGCCGACGAGGCGCAGATCGGCAATATCCTCAGCAAAGTCAGTATCCATCTGGTCAATGCCCGTTCTGCGCTTAAGGGAAGGCTTGAGCAGAAGTCAGGACTGATCAATTCAAGCGGAATCGTGTTGCTGGAAGATCAACTGTCGCAGTTTTTGCAGGAAACCGATCAGTACAGCGTGCTCGATACCTGTTACAGCGACCTGCGTCAGGCCATTGATACCGCTCTGCTCTCGCTCGCCAAAATCGACGCCAGTCCGGAAAGTGAGGCCCTGCAGGACGCCAGACTGCGCTTGGAGTGTGAGCGTGAGCGCCTGAGCCTGCAACTCCATGATCATTTAGAGAAAAACATTCAGAAGCATCAGCACGTCCTGGCAGGCACCATCGATGACCTGCTGGAAAACTGTCGCTCTAAGCACGTCTTTGAAGCGGACCTCAGCCGCGAACTGGAAGTGGTCTCAGATAAGATTTTCCAGCAACAGCAGGCGTTACTGGAAAGTGAACTGCCCAAAACGCAGCGCAAGCTGGAGGACATTGGCGAAACCTTACAGGCCGCCGAGATGCGGCAGGCTCAGGCAGAGAGCCCGGACTTAAAGGCGTTCCAGAATGAAGAAGAGGAATCCGCCTGGAAACAGGGCATCAAGCAGGTGATGGGCCACAGTGACAAACTGGATGTGAATGCCCTTGCCGAGGCGGGTGCCAAAAAAGGATTAGTGATTGCCAAAGATCTGTTGCCAAATCTGTTTAAAGGGATCGGGAAAAAAACCATCGAACGCTGGGCCGCCACGGCAGGACGCTTAGCAGGCCCCGCCATTGCTCTGGGCGTGGGAGCCTGGAATATTTATCAGGCCGTGGATGAAAATGAAAAATTAAAGCAGGCAAGACGTCGCCGTAGGGAAGCCGCAGAAGACACCGCCACCACGCTGATGGATGGGCTGAAACACGCGTGGCAGGGAGTGATTCGCGAGGTGGTGAATGAGATTTTCGAACCGGTAGACACTTTCCTAAAACAGCAAAAAAACGAGCATCACCAGCAGAGCGAGCTCACCGCAAAACGCATTGAGGAATTAGAAACAGCAAAACGTGCGTTGAGGGATTTCAGGGTGGGGTGAGTGGGAATATGACGGGTTAGCAGGACAGACAGGGGGAAATACGTTCCACACCGCCAGACAACGGAGATTAAAAGTTTGGATACTTCGTCCCGCGAACTGACACAGATTTCACACAGCCACGGCAGTGGTCACAATCTGACCAGTTTGGGCGCCGCACGCTATTTTGGCTACGAAAGCGCGGTAGCGCTGCGAAACCTAGTCGCCGCGACATGCCACGCTACCTGCTGGCCCCGGAAGTGGCTGTCCTGCTCTCTAGGGTGCCCGATCTCCGTAAGCGTCTGTTCATCGATGCGCTGTGAAATACCGGCGGGCGACTTAACGAGATCCTGCTGCTCACGAAAGAAGACTTCGTGCTGGACGAACCGCTCACCGGCGCGCCGCTCTCCTCACCGTTCCTGGTCCTTCGCACCCTCAAGCAACGGAAGCTCGAAGAGGCCGTGCGCAGCCGCAGCCGCCGGCGCCCGACGAAGGAAGAGCAGCTGGCCGAGCGGGAAACAGAGGCGGAAATTCGGGACAACCCGACGCGGGCGGTGCCTCTGACCGATTCGGGATTCGTGCAAAGTTTAAGGGAATGGTTTGCGACAGCTGGCCTGCCTGCAGGGACGCAGCTTTGGGACATAAAGAGTGAGGACACGGCGCGGAGCTGGATAATTCAGGCGGTGGCGGCGGCTGCGCGTGACGGTATGACGTTTTCCATCCGGCCGGTGACGCCCAAGACATTCCGGGGTTCATCTCGTGCAGCACCAAGTACCGCAGAAGGTCATTCACACCCTGATGGGCCATAAGGACGCAAAGTTCACCGAGTGGTAATAAGCGGGTGTTTGCGCTGGACGTCACCCTCCAGCTCGGGGTGCGATTCTCTATGGATGCCGATGAAGCCCGTGCGCTTCTGTTACCCTCCGGGCACTTTGCGGGGAAATAAACGCCGAGATGACCCGGCGTACAGAAGCTCAGTGCTGTGTCAGTAGCCGGGAAAGTGAGGAGTGTAGCCGGGTGGCGCTGAAAATTTGACGGTCATAACTCATACGCATATAGCTGTCGATTTCATCAAGCCGCATACTATTTTTGACCGAGACTGGGGTGTCAAAAAGCATTTTGAGCAGGTAGACAAAGTCATGTCCGTTGCAGATGGTGTAACAGTCAGGCGTCGTCATATCCAACCTGCGCATTTCATTCAGTAAATCCTCAGTGCCCAGAGACGTTCTTCTTCCAGGGCTTCTAGCTATGACGTGTCCGATATAGGCCATCTCATCGACGACGACATCGGTTCCGTTCACCGTAATAAAGCTGGGGTATCTCATCCCCTTGAAGTTAAGCCCGCTCTCGGTCAGATAATTAAACCACTTAAGCAGGCCCAGCCGGTAACTTGCCAGCAGGATACTCTGCTTAATTCTATGACAGAAGGGTGCTGCAAGTTGTCCACTGGTCAGATTGCGCTTCGCAAAGTGCATGATAAATTTGTCCACCACGCCGCCCTCAATAAGCATCATTTCCAAGTCATGTGCGTCCGTAAAATAAATTCCTTCGTGGCTGACGTTGCTCAGAGTATCGAAATCTGCGTCACATACGCCATATACCGCATCATTGCCTGCACTTCTCAACGTGCTGACCGCTCGTATCACCTCACTTTTCCCACTTTCCGGAGAGTCATAGAGGATCCTATCATCGAGGCGATGCGTATTAAAAAAGCTGATGTCGGTAATGCCTTCAACAACCACTAGAATCCGGTTACTGTTCATCCCGTTACGCATGGCCATTAGCATCGTACTCATCAAGTCCTCTTCACCGATTGCGTCACGAAGCGAACTCATTCCGGTTCCCCTCTGGTTTTGGTTTTAGACGCGGCTTTGTCTTTATGGGCAATATCATAAAGATCATACGTCAGCGGCCAGTTCTTACTGATTACGGCCGGTGAGTGAGTGGCAATGATCACTTTCTCGTAATTATTGATTTTCTGTATTTTCTTAAGGGAATCCAAGAACGTCTGCTGCCACGCTACATGCAGTGAAATCTCAGGTTCATCGATTAGTATGACCTTGTGCATGCGCAGGTTGAAAATCAGGCAAAACAGCAGCACTATCTGATTCTGCTCGCCCGAAGAAAGCATGTTACGCCCGACTGGGTCCCCGTTCTCGCTGATAAAGCTGAATCCATGTTCCCGGCTGATATGAACATGTTTAAAGGCCAGTACTTTTTCCCGCAGGATCGATTCAAATAAATCAATTTTCTTGTGCAGCGTTTCAAACGGAGACATTTTCTCCATCGCATCGTTGATATACAGGTCCAGGACATTCAGGTATTCACGGCTACCTTCTATAGCGTCCCCTTCATCAGGAAGCAATTCCTCTTGCTTCTGGATCAATCCGAACTGCATATAATCGCGGCGTTTCCCCTGGATACCGATAAGGCGCTGCTGGATGTTGGTGTAGTAAAGACTTTTTTGCTTTTGCAGACGCTGAAACAGCCGAATTGGAAAAGTAGCGTCGAGCTTCTGACTGAGCGATGCAGATTCATCTTCCGCGGCACCCATAAGATTTCGCAGCTGATCGGCGCAGCGGTCAATAACTGTTACGCCATCGGTTGCTTTTTCGAGCCGATCGGCACGTATAAATGAGATGAATCCTTCAGGGAATAGCGTACCGAGCACATTTGATTTCAGACGGGCATATTTAGGTTTGCTGTTAGGAACATTTTTATCATCACCGTCGAAAATAATCCGGGTCCAGGAGTTAACATGCTGCTTCTCTTCTTTTAGCATCAACGTTTCAGCCACAGGTTCTGTACCCGAAATACCTTCTGATAAAAGAGTTAGGCATCCAGATTCATCACCGGTAATGAAGACAGTCCCTTTCTGATGGTAAAGCGCGATTTGTTCAAATTTCAGGGTACACAAAACGTTCAGGTGATTGGCCATGATACTGTGGAGAATATTCAGGATCATGGTCTTACCATATCCATTCGGCCCGGTTAGCATGGTTATCTCATTTTCATCAAGCGGAATGCTGTAATCAAGCAGGCCAAACAGCTTCCTGATTTCGAGTCGGTTGAATTTCAAATCAATATCCTTATTGTATTCGGGCCATAAACAGGCCCAGGGAAAATATTCTTTCTTTTAATAATTTTTTGACTTTGTGCGGCGTGATTATGACCTGCCCCCAGTATTAGATACAAGGCTCAGTTAGTTATGTCGGATCCTTCACTCTCGGAATTACCCTTTCTCCAGCCCGCTGCAAATTCAGACGGCGTCTGATAATTCAGCGTAGAGTGTGGGCGACATTCGTTTTAATCCTGACGCCATTCACTGATGGTTTTCCTGGCATGGCTGATGTCGCTAAACCAGTGTTCATTCAGGCATTCATCGCGAAAGCGTCCGTTAAAACTCTCAATAAATCCGTTCTGTGTCGGTTTACCGGGCTGAATAAGCCGCAGCTCCACGCAATGCTCAAAGGCCCACTGGTCAAGTGCTCTACAGGTAAACTCCGGCCCCCTGGTCAGTTCTTATCGTAGCCGGATAGCCGCGAAACAGCGCAATACTGTCCAGAATACGCGTGATCTGCACGCCTGAAATCCCAAAGGCAACAGTGACAGTCAGGCATTCCTTTGTGAAGTCATCGACGCAGGTAAGGCACTTGATCCTGCGACCGGTGGCCAGTGCATCCATGACGAAATCCATTGACCAGGTCAGATTGGGCGCATCCGGGCGAAGCAGCGGAAGCCGCACAGTCGCCAGACCCTTACGACGTCGTCTGCGCTTCACACTCAGGCCGTTAAGGTGATAAATGCGGTATACCCGCTTGTGGTTGACGTGGAGGTCCTCACGACGCAATAACTGCCAGATCCGCCGATAACCAAAGCAACGGCGTTCAAGCACCAGCTCTGTGATGCGTAGAGATAGCTGCGCGTCAGCAGCCGGACGCTGAGCTGAAAAACGGCAGGTTGAAAGAGACAGACCTGCCAGCCTGCAGGCATGACGTTGCGACAGACCGGCGACCTCACACATGACTTCCACGGCTTCCCGCTTCTGGTCTGTCGTCAGAACTTTCGACCCAGAGCCACCTGAAGCGCCTCCTTATCCAGCATGGCTT
>Ga0157371_10000455_pt1 | contig 50218 bp, 41 predicted proteins | sample C45metaG_FD_113462 | JGI IMG/M metagenome (GOLD analysis project Ga0157371, IMG submission 113462) | Corn rhizosphere microbial communities from Kellogg Biological Station, Michigan, USA - C4-5 metaG | ecosystem: Host-associated > Plants > Roots > Rhizosphere > Soil | place: USA: Michigan... | reverse complement strand
TTTTTCATGAATAAACCTGCCGGTACGCTCATGATAAAATAAGCGCCGAATACCGAGAACTGGATCAGTCCTGAATCGGCGATGGATATGTTTAATACGGTTTGAAAGTGTTTGTTCAATACGTCGCTCATGGCGTGCAGTACGCCCCACATCAGGAACAGCGACGTGACGAAAATAAGTGTAACAACGAATTTCTTCTCGGTAAATGCTGGTTTTTGACTCATTTGTTTAATTGGTTAAAGTATTTGGCCGCAAGATGCTCCCTGTGCAGCCTCGTGCATCAAATGGTTATGAATAAATTGTTTAATAGCTTAATTGGTTTTGGTGGTCGCCGGGTTGGGCGATTGTTTTATCTCACAGTCAAAAAAACAAATTTTATTCATCAAATCATAATAATTGCCACATTAAATAATTGTTGCAAACATTACATTTGCCAACACCAATTATAGGTTTTATTCATGAAGAAGAATGTGTTTGCGATAGCGCTGCTGCTGTTTGCGCTGAGTTTTAATTGCGCCTTTGCGCAGTCGAAAAAGTTGCCGCCTGTAGGGATGATCGACTTGCAATGGACCCTAAAGTTTGAACGCGGCAACCAGCGCTCCATTAATGATGCCTGGGATTATGTGCATACTATAGCCTCATTGCAAGGCATTGTTAACCGCACTACTCCGCAGCTTTACATGTTCCTGATCAAGAATGGCAGTGCCGATATTGACCGTTACTGGTGGAACAAGTACCGTGCGCCGGGTAAGTGGCTCAGCAAGCGCGATACCGTGCTGTACAACAATGCCATCGATCTAATATCCGCCTACAAAAATAAAATTAAGGGCGCTGTAATTTACGACCCAAACGTGGCGGCGACCAGCAATGTTGCCTCATCCATAGCCGGTGTTGAGGATTTGATTGTAGTGCGATATGATACCGACTCTCAAAGCCTGTACTCAAAAATTATAACCGGCGGACCGAAAATCCCTGTTCGCGTTAGTCTCGTTAATAAAGATGGGTCATCCATGTTTACCGGCACGGGTACCATTCCGGGCACTACGCGCGCGTCAAGTGGTTCTGCAAAAGACGATGCGTACCTGTGGTTTCTGGAAAAATACATGAAGCCGGGTAAGGTGAATACCAAATACGGCGCATACTACATCGATCAGCAATGGTTAAAGAATCCGTTTCGCACTAATCCTAATCATCACACACTATCCAATCATGATTTCTTTATCAGTCGCCGTGGTTTCTTTTTTGATTTGAGCCCCTGGGCAGATGAGCCTGCTACGGACGACCCCGCCCAAGCCGCAGGCACCGACGTAAATACATTGAAAGAGATACTACTGACTGCCTACAAACAAAATAAAGGTAAAGATTATGCTTATCTGGGCGGCTTCCCGCCGTGGGCGTTCAAGTATACCAAACATGCGCAGGGTAAACACGAAGATGTGGCGACAGAGTGGGAATACTCGCGTATCATCAGCGCTTTTAACGCTTTTAAAGATGCTGATGCTATTGGTTATGGCGCATTGGCTAACGCTTCTTTCTGGCAGCACTATCCGCTTAAAAAAGAGTACAAGCAAAATTGGGTTACACCCGCCGAATTGCAGAAAAAAGGTTACCTAACTGCCGATGGCAAGATTGATTACAAGGGCCGCAACTTCGTGGTTTTTTATGTGGGCGATTATGATGCTTCCTCATGGGTATCGCAAACTACGCCTACCTTGTGGGACGATCCAAACCGTGGCAAGGTGCCCATGATGTGGTGCATCAGCCCCGTGCTGGCCGAGCGCGTGCCTATGGCTTTAGATTATCGCCGCGAAACAGCCAGCGCCAATGATTATTTTGCTGCTGCGGATAACGGGGCGGGATACTTAATGCCGGGTATGTTGCAGGCGCCGCGCCCGCTATCTGGTTTACCTGACGGTCTGGATGCCTGGGTAGCCCACAACAAACCTTACTACCAAAAATGGGGGCTCACCATAACGGGTTTCATTATTGACGGGCAAGCGCCCGGCTTGAATCAAAAAGGGCTGGACGCCTATGCAGCATTTAGTCCGAATGGTATTGTGCCGCAAAAGGTGCCGCTAACGCTGCTGCATGGCAATATGCCGGTTATACGCTCGGACGCTGATGTAAATCAAAGCGACCCTAAAGTGGCCGCCCAGATGGTTTATGACAGGGTACATGCGCGCCATGTGCCGTTCCATTGGTTCAGGAATATTCTGAAAAGCCCGACATGGTATGTGCAGGTAGTGGCCGAGCTGAAAAAACTCGACCCAAACATCGAGCTGCTTACTGCGCCCGATTTCTTTGAATTGTATCGCATCTACCTGAAACAAAATCCTGACGCGGCTCAGGGTAAAATCAAGTAGTGAAAAGAATGAAACGCTTATTAATTGAACGCAATAATCAATTAGTTTTGGCCTATAGCCATTTATAAACAGCACATATGAAGCTAACCAGCCTTAAATTATTCCTAACCGGTATTGTATTATTAACGATTATTGGCAATGCCCGGGCCCAGCAAATGTGGGACAATCGCCCGGCTAAAACATGGATGACGGATGCATACCCTATCGGCAATGGCCGCATTGGGGGGATGATTTTTGGTGGCATTAACCGCGAGCAGATCCAGTTTAATGACAATACCCTCTGGAAGGGCGACGAGCAGGACCGTGGCGCTTACCAGGCTTTTGGTAATTTATATCTCGATTTTGATAAAGCTACGGATACAGATATGCCTGCCGATTACCGCCGGGAGCTGGACATGAAACGATCGGTGCATACTACCACTTTCACCAAAAACGGTATCAAATACAAACGCGAATATTTTTGCAGTTTTCCGGATAAGGTAATGGTGCTGCGCTATACCGCCGATAAGAAAGGCGCGCTTTCCGGTATTTTACGGTTAACCGATACCCGTCCGAATACCGCGACAGCCAATGGCAACCGGTTAACTTTTAGCGGACAACTTTCTAACGGTATGCAATACCAGGCAACCGCTATAGTAAAACTGGAAGGCGGTAGTTTAAGTAAACAAGCTGACGACAAAGAAGGCGATCAACTAAAGATCACCAAAGCCGACGCGGTAACTATCCTGCTGGCCGCCGCTACAGATTTCAATAACAGCCGCGCAACCCATTGGCGAGGCGAAGCGCCGTCGATTAAGGTCGACAGTATTTTGAAGGTGGCTGACACCAAACCCTACACTACTTTATTGCAAAGACATATTGCCGACTACCAGCGCCTGTATGGCCGGGTACATTTGAATTTGGGTACCACATCTACCGCTACTATGGCCCTGCCAACCGTTCAGCGATTGATCAATTATAAAAAGACTTTCGACCCTGAGCTCGAGGCGATGATATTTCAATACGGCCGTTATCTGCTCATCAGCTCATCGCGCAAGGGCGGGCTGCCGGCTAACCTGCAGGGGCTTTGGAACGAAAGCAATAATCCACCCTGGGGCGGCGACTATCACACCAATATCAACATCCAGATGAACTACTGGCCTGCCGAGCCGACTAACCTGTCAGAATGTGCCATCCCTTACCTGGATCATATCAACGCCATCCGCGAGATCAGGAAGATCAACACCCAAAAACAATATCCGGGCGTGCGCGGCTGGACACTGCGTACCGAAAGCAACCCCATGGGCGGCGAAAGTTATTTATGGAACACGCCGGGCAGCGCCTGGTATGCACAGGCTATCTGGGAGCATTATGCGTTCACCAAAGACAAAGCCTATCTGAAAAATTTTGCTTACCCTATCCTGAAGGAGATCTCTGAATTTTGGGATGATCATCTGAAACGTCGCCCTGACGGTACGCTGGTATCACCGATGGGCTGGTCGCCTGAGCATGGGCCTACTGAGGATGGGGTAACTTATGATCAGATGATTGTGTATGATCTGTTTACCAATTACATTGAATCGGCAGATATTTTGGGGATTGACAAAGATTATCGCAATCACATTGCCGAATTGAAAGATCATCTCCTTAAACCAAAAATTGGCAAATGGGGGCAACTGCAAGAGTGGGAAACCGACCGCGACGACCCGAAAGATACCCATCGCCACGCATCACACTTGTTTGGCTTGCATCCGGGCAGACAGATTAGCACCATAAAAACGCCTGAGCTGGCTAAAGCCGCTAAAGTAAGTTTATTGGCCCGTGGCGATATCTCAACCGGCTGGTCGATAGCCTGGAAGATGAATTTCTGGGCGCGCCTGCAGGACGGCGACCATGCACACACCATCGTTGAGAATTTTATCACCCTCGTTAGTAACAGTGGCTTCAATTATACTAATGGCGGCGGTATTTACGGCAACTTGTTATGTGCGCACCCTCCATTCCAGATTGACGGTAATTTCGGCTACACCGCCGGCGTTGCCGAAATGCTGCTGCAAAGCCAGACAGACGAAATTCAAATTCTACCCGCATTACCAAAGGCATGGAGCACCGGCAGTGTACAAGGCCTGATGGCCCGTGGCGATTTCGAGATCGTCGACATGCAATGGAAGGATAGTAAGCTTACCAAACTGATCATCAAATCATTAGCCGGCGGCGAATGCCGATTGCGTACCGACAATGCCCTAAAAACTACCGCACCTAACGTAAAAACGTCTAAATCAGGTGGTGATTTTCAGTATAGGCTGCCAACAAAGGTAGGCGGGGTGTATAGCTTTAGTATTTAATTAATAGCACATAAACAAGTTCAGCATGACAAGTAGAAAATCCGTCATTGCGAGGAACGAAGCAATCTCTACACGACAGGCGGCCTAAAGATCGTCATGCCCGTACCTCGCTCACGATGAGGTGATGGAAAATCCACATAAAAAAGGCGTCATTGCGAGGAACGAAGCAATCTCTACACGACAGGCGGCCCAAAGATCGTCGCGCTCGTACCTCGCTCACGATGACGTGATGTGAGAGTGTGTACTGGTCGAAGTTGAAAACTTCAACGAGTGCGAGTGGCTAACAAAGACACTTGTCATTTCGAACGCAGAGAGAAATCTATACACATGCTAAGTATGAGGCGTGACTAATCTATGTATAGATTTCTCACTATCGTTCGAAATGACACTGATTAAAGATATCGGCATCTATTTTAAAGATCGATCAGCTAAATACCCTATCCCCAAAAAATCTCAAATAAAATTTTGCGTAACCAAATGGTTACTTATATTTGTAACCGTTCGGTTACTTTTTTGTGCCGATTTTGATTTTTTATGAGACGAGATGTATTCCAGGCTATTGCCGACCCAACCCGCAGAGAGATTATCGGGATGCTGGCCCAACAATCACTGAATTTAAATAACGTGGCCGATCAGTTTTCGATTAGCCGACCTGCTATTTCCAAACATATCAAAATATTGACCGAATGCGGACTGGTTACCATCACGCAGCAAGGTCGTGAACGTTATTGTCATGCCGACTTTGGCAAACTAAAACAAGTGGCCGACTGGACCGCACGTTACCAGAAATTCTGGACCGAAAAACTGGACGCCCTGGGCGCATTTTTAGAGCAGGAGAAACAACAATCGCAAGCAAAATAATCACCTTAAAAACTTTAATTATGGACACCGCAGTAATTGTAATTGAACGCACCTACGACGCTACCGTCGGGCAGGTTTGGGATGCGCTTACAGACATTGACAAACTGAACCAATGGTTCTTTAAATTGGAAGAATTTAAAGCAGCTCCCGGGTTTGCCTTCAGTTTTTCGGGCGATGACAATGGCGTGAAAGTTGTGCACGAATGTGTGATTACCGAAGTTGTGCCGATGAGCAAATTGAGCTACTCGTTTATCTACAGCGGCTTTCCGCAGAAATCGCACGTTACCTTCGCGCTCTTCCCTGAGGGCGAACAGACCAGGTTGGTGCTAACTCACAGCGAGCTTGAAGAAATGTCAAAAGGCAGCCCAATGTTTGGTCGTGAAAAATTCCTGGGTGGGTGGACTTACCTTACCGGCAAACTGGACGAATACCTGACAAATAAACATCACCTTAAAAATACAGATCATGAGCAAAGAACCATTTGTAATTGAACAAACCTATAACTCGCCGGTGAGCAAGGTTTGGGAGGCATTGACCGATAATGAAAAACTGAAGCACTGGTATTTCCAGATGGAGGATTTTAAACCTGAGGTTGGTTTTACCTTTCGTTTTAGCGGTACTGATAAGGGTGTGACCTTCTGGCACCGCTGCGTTATTCAGGAAGTTATTCCTTTCAAAAAACTGTCATACACCTGGCGTTATGAAGAATATCCGGGCGATTCACTGGTATCTATCGAGTTATTTGATGCCGGCGACGACAAAACCCGCCTGCGCCTAACCCACACCGGATTGGAAACCTTCCCGCAAGACAATCCATCATTCGCCAAAGAAAGCTTCGCCAAAGGCTGGACCTATATTACCGGTACAAGCTTGAAGGATTTTTTGGAGAAGTAGGGTGGTTTTATGCGGATTGTCATGCTGAGCCCGTCGAAGCATGGTAGGCAGGCCATCGCTCGCCCTTCGACGGGCTCAGGGTGACAACCCTCTTTTGATTATTTAGCTTGTGGCCGGTGTTAGTCACCGCACCACTTAACTTTTTGGTGCGGTGATAACACCGACCAGAGGCTTGAAGTAATTAACTATACCAAATTGTCATTCTGAGCGTAGCGAAGAATCTTATCAAAGCGTATAAGATCCTTCACTACGCTCAGGACGACAATTTTTTATAAATCATCGGGGATTACAGCAACAAAATATCAATCCTGTGCGCATGTACCATTTGCAGCGCTTCAGACCAAACGAAGATGGTAAACCTGCCATCCTGCGAAGCTACCAGGGCAATGGCATCGCGCTGGTCGAACACAAATTGGGCCGCAGCCAGGTGGCGCGTGCCGCCGTTTTGGCTAGGGTGCAGGGTTACTGGTGTGCCGCCCAACACAGGCTCGGTAGTTACAATCTGGTCAACCGGTGTGCTCATGCCTGAGCGGGCTATTTTGGCGCCAAAGGCCAGCAACTCATAATTGCGGTTCAGTACAGTCGCACCATCGACAGCGGTATAGCCGCCAACGATATCAACGGCTCGCAGAAAAGCCTCCTGCCAGTCGGTTTTGGTACGCTCGCAACGATCTTTAAGCATCAGTTTGGCAATGCCTCTAAAAGGCGGAATAACCGGGTAAGTCATAGGGTGAACGATAGATTCCCGCCAGGTCTCTGAATTTTCAGGAACGATAACTACCAGTCCGCCGCGGCCATGTTTGCGCATGGATGCGGCCAGCTCAACCATCAGATTTACTGATCCGTTTACAAATGGCGCCGCCATAGCAGGCAGTGAATCAAACAGGGCAGGGCAGCCTTGCATGCCGGTATTCTCTTCATCTATGAGTTTAATATCATCGCCTTTAAGTACGGCTATGTTCAGGAACTTGCCGAAACCATCGGTACGGCTATGTTTGATAACCAGCAGACCGGGCTCAACCACCTCCAGCACAAAGCATATACCCGGTATGGTGAGTGTAGTACCCCAGACATATAATTCATCATTCTCTAACCATACCCCTAAGTGAATGCCGGGGCTTTCAACGGCAGGAGCCAACTTAACAAGGTTATGCGGCGTAAGCCTGATGCGGTTACCAAATATCAGCGGGTGACTGGCCTGATCTGGCTTGAGTATGGCGATCGATATTTTTGGCGGATGCCCTTCTTCTTTACCGAGGCTGGCCCAGAAAGCCACATCAATAACCGACTCAATGATACTGGCCTCAGGCTTGTGCGCAAGATTGTCGACGCCGTTTTCGCGGGCATTGTCCAGGTGGACAGAAAAATGCGTTTCAATATTAGCCGCCACCATGCGGGCCGGGATGTAGGTTGGTTCTGATAGCATTGAGTTACAGTTTATACTTCAAAAATATCTTTAATGTTTTAAACTGTGTGACATGGCAGGGTAAAATGTTGCGGATGTGTGGATGTGCAGATATTTATTTTCTCCTGCGCTGTTCGAAGTTTTTTAACTTCGAACGACTAAGCTCATAGTCTTTAGACTATATGCGGAGTGTAGTCGCAGACTACATGCTTAAATGCTGTCCGAAGTTATAAACTTCGGACAGCATTTAAGGCAGCAATAACATTTGGGAGAGCGTTTGAAATAACAAATGATTTTTTAAGTGGCATGATATTGTCAATAATCTTGTTTCATTTTGTTTCACTCGATTTGTGCAATAGTTTGACTATTAAATAATTAGTTGAAAATCCTGTTTCACTTGTTTCACACTCGCGTGAAACAAAACCGCCTACCCACACACTACTCCCCATTCCCCACTCACTATCTCACTTAACCGGCGGCGAATAATCAAACGGCAACTTATCGCCCACGCGACGGCTGGCCATATCGCCATGTATAAAAAAGGCGCGGTAGTTGGTGTAATTGCCCCGGTAGTCAATAATGGCTTGCTTAAATGGTAGTTTAACCAAGGTTGACTCTATGCCTTTATTATCCAGTTGAATATCTTTCAAAACAGGCGTTTTTTGATCTTTTTTTACAGTGGCTGCTTTTTTGGGGTTATAAGTCACGTAGAACTGGTTTGTTCTGAGCGACATAAATGTCGTATCAATCGCTTTTACCACGGTGTCAAAACGCATCGGCCGGGTATCAATAGTTACCCAGGGCACATCAACATCGCCGTCGGCTTTTAGAAAACCTTTAATGAGCGGATTGGCAATGAAGCCTTCTTCTAAAGTATTGTCGTTATAAACTGCCCGCAAAAAATGCATAAATGAGCCTTTGTAGGCATCATAGCGGTTGCGCGCCCAGTCGGCGTGACGGCTTTTTGATCCCTGCATTTCGTCAAACAGTGCGTCGCCGTCAAAAATAGCGGTGTTGCCGTTTACGGTAAACTGGAAATCGCGCAGCAAATAACGTATATGATAGCCCAGGCGTTTATTATCAATCAAAATAAAATCATTAGCCTGGGCCGTTAAGATACCTTTTGATTTATTGTAGTTAAAACTTAGTACTTTTGGGTTCAATATCTCGCAACCATCAGCAAAGCGCGATGTCCCCAAAAACTGCCCCCTGAACAGGTTAAAATAGCTATCCCAGGCATTGCCGGGGCCTATGGTCACTTCATTCAGGGCAACAGGTTTGATAATGAGGGGCACATTAACCTCAACGGGTTTATCCTGTAAGATTACTGTGCGGTCAAATATTTCATAGCCTATCAATTGCACTATCAGCTGGTAAGAACCCGCGGTTAGGCTGTTAATGTGGAACTCGCCTTTGTCGTCAGTAATGGTACTAAACTGCGAGCCGCTGATAAAAACCGTGGCGCCTTTTGCCGGCTCGCCTTTCTCATCTACAGCGATGCCGCTGATCGGTATAAATGTCTGGGCATGTGTTATGGCTGCAAATAACATAGCAGTCAGGATAAGTAACAAGAGTTTAGGTGTTTTTAAGGTCATAGGTAAATATAATCAATTTTTAGCCGGTGGCTGATATTCAAAAGGCAACTGGTCGCCAACTCGGTCATAAGCCAGTTTGCCTTCAATTAAAAAGTCTGTAAAATGCTGATGCGCGCCGGTACGGTCTATAACAGCCTGAGGACTAAATAACTTTATAATAGTCACACTGTTGTCTAAGGTTTTCAACTTTCGGATAACATAAGGGCTATTAGTTTTCGTAGATGCTGCTTTTCTAGGGTCATAGGTATACATTACCCGGCCAAATTTTAACGATACAAACGATGAATCAATGGCGTGTACCAGGGTGTCAAAACGTAAGGGACGTGCATCGTAATAGACCCGTTTGTCTGAATACGCATTAACGTCTCCAATTATTGGGTTAATTATAAAGCCTTCTTTTAAAACATCATGATTATAAACGGCTCTTAGAAAATGCATCATCGAGCCCCGGTAAGCCTCCATGCGGTTTTTGTCCCAATCGGCCTGCATTTGTGGCGTGCCCTTCATGGGTTCAAAACTGGTGTTGCCTGAGTACAGCGTTATGCCTGTGACTGAATTATACCCAAATGACTTTAGTAAATATTTAATATGGTAACCCAACCGCTGGTTTTCGATGATCAGAAAGTCATCAGCATCGGCATATAGCACACCTTTTTTTGTGGTAAAATTGATAACCTGCGGATTGACAAGCACACAGGCCTTACCATTTTTTGATTTACCCAGAAACAGCTCCTTAAATCCTTTTAAATAGTCATCACGGTGGTCCTTGCCATGGCCTACATTTACTTCGGCCAGGGCTGTCGGTTTTACTTTGAGTTTTATATCAACCTCAGCCGATTTAGTCTGAACGACAACGTTTTCAGAATAAGTAGCAAAACCAATCATAGTCACCGTCAGCTGGTAATTGCCGGCATCAATATGATCAAACCTGAAATTGCCCTCACCATCGCAGGCCGTAATTTTTTGTGAGCCGCTGATAAACACAGTTGCACTTTTCAGAGGGCTCCCGCTTTCATCAGTAACCCTACCGGCAATGGTATAAACGTTTTGTGCCGACGCTGCAAATCGCGTTAGCAGTAAAAAACCGATGAATAAGTTGAAAATTAACGACCTCATTTTGCAGTGATTTTAGTGGGTGGTTGGTATTCAAAAGGCAGCTGGTCGCCTACGCGGTATCTGGCCAGGCTACCTTCAATTAAAAAGTCGCGAAAATCGCGGTGCGCGCCTCGTTTGTCTATTATAGCTTTATTTGCATATAGCGAAATGATGGTCATTGACGGACTTACGGTACGCACCTTAATAACAGGCTCGGCATTACTAGTATCGTCGTTTGCTGACCGGGCTTTTCGCGGAAAATATCTGTACAGAAGCTTTTTGAATTTAAAAGCCACAAAAGAGGTGTCGATAGGCTGAACCAGCGTGTCAAACCATACCGTAGGGACATTATATTCCATATCTGCATTTCCCATATGGTCTTTTTTGATGGTATTAATGGAGTTGATCCTAAAGCCTTCTTCTAAAGCCCTATTCTGATAAACCGAGCGCAAAAAGTGCATGAAGGAACCTTGATAAGCTTTTAGCCGGTTTTTATCCCATTCCCTTTGCATTTTAGCGGTGCCTTGCATAGGTTCAAAACTTGTTTCGCCGTCATAAAGGGTAACATCGATTTTGGCGTTATAGCCAAAACTTTTTAGCAGATATTTAATGCGATAGCCCAGGTTGGGGTTTTCAATAATCAAAAACTCATCAGCATCGGCCAGTAATATGCCCTTTTCTGTACGAAAATTTATAACCCGCGGATTAATAATAATGCAGTCGTTCGCATTTTTTGTTTTACCCAGAAAAGTTTCTCTGAATATTTTAAAAAGGGCGTCAAAATTGTCTTTGCCAATATTAACCTGTCTTAATGCCGTTTGCTTTAGTTTAAGCTTAATGTCAATGTTGGTTAACTTGCCTGAAGTCGAAATGGGTTGCGAATAAGCGAAATAGCCAACCATGGTTACGCTTAATTGATAATTGCCGGCATCAATATGATTAAACCTGAAATTGCCCTCGCTATCGCAAGCCGTAATTCTTTGTGAGCCGCTGATAAACACTGTAGCACTTTTTAGCGGGGCGCCCTTTTCATCAGTAACCCTACCCATAATGGTAAAATTATTTTGTGCCGATGTTTTGAAAGCAGTCAGTAATAAAAAACAAAATGATAAGGTTAAGGATAGCGTTTTCATGGCGATGCGGGGCTTGTAACAGGTGGTTGATATTCAAAAGGTAGCTGATCGGCCATGCGTTTCTTTATCCAATCGCCCAGGATAAGAAAAGTGGTAAAATAGCCGGTAGGTACGTTACCGGCGGCATCTACAGACGCACCTTTTAGCGTGGTGAAAATTTTAGATTCATAGTGAGGTGGCTTTATATTAAATTTTAAATGCTCAATAGCTGTACCGTCGGCAGCGTTGGTTGATTTGCTAAGCATCTTGATAGCTTTTTTAGGATTGTATTCAACAAAAAGCGCCCTGTACTGCCTGTTACTTAAAAATACAAAAGGCCCGTCGTGCGGTATATCAAACGTTGTCAGATAGTTGGTGTTGCGCACATCGACGCCAGCTATAAAATTGGTAATAAAACCCTCCTGCAATGCGGTATTGGTAAAAACTGATCTGAAAAATTGCATCATCGAGCCTGTGTAGGTTTCTGAGCGGTTTTTCGCCCATTCTTGTTTTTGTGAATCAGTGCCGGGCAGTTCTTCGAAAACCGCATCGCCATCATAGGCTGTGTTTATGGTGTGCTGCAGATGTCTGAAGGATTTAAGCAGATATTTTATGCGATAGCCAAGCCTTTTATTATCAATGATCAATAGCTCATCCGCGTCGGCATAAAGGTTTTTATCGCGTGTGCTGAAGTTGATCACCTCGGGATTTAGAATTTTACAGGAGTCGGCATTTATGGTACTTCCCAACAGTTCTTTAAAGAAAAGTGTGAGGTACTGCGCCGAGCGGTCCTTGCCCCCTATGTTAACTTGCTTCAGGTGTGTCTGATTGATTTTTAGCTTAATGTTAAGTTCGGGGAAATTGGTTTGTACCGGGAAATGATGGCTAAACGGAAGGTAGCCTATCATGGTAACATTTAGTTGGTAATTACCCGCATCCAGGTGGTCAAACCTGAAATCACCTTGTTCATCGCACACAGTAATTCTTTGCGAGCCGCTGATAAACACTTTAGCACTTTTTAACGGTGCGCCCTTTTCATCAGTAATCCTACCAGCAATGGAGAAATTGTTTTGTGCCGAAGTTTTGAACCCGGTTAGCAATAAAATACAAATTGATAGTATAAAATATTGCTGTTTCATGGTGTGGCATATAGTTTAACCGGCGGCTGATATTCAAAAGGTAACTGATCGGCCACTCGTCTGTAAGTCCAGTCGCCACGTATCAGGAAACTCAGCAGGTATCCTGAAAATACACGCCCGCTGGCATCTATGGTAACCTGTTTTACATAAGACATTAAATCAGACACATATTTTGGTTTGACACTCTGGTTTGAAGTGGGCATAAGCCTTTTACGCAGTATTGATGAATCAACAACAAGCGAGGTTTCTTTGGTACCGGACTTCAGTAGCTGAGCAACTTTGTCGGGCGAATAGGTGACATGTAATCCGGTAAATTTTAATACGATAAAATTAGTGTCTATCGCTGTTACCAGCGTATCAAAATCTACAGGTTTTGAATCATAATACTGCTTGTTGTCCTTTTTATATAGCTGGCCGGCTACAAAACCCTCGCGAAGCGCCGTATTAGTAAAAACCGATCGCAAGAAGTGCATCAGTGAGCCCGCATACGCCAGTTGCCTGTTCCTGGTCCACTCTTGTTTTTGTGCGCCGGTTCCCGGCAATTCTTCAAATATTACATCTCCGTCGTATGACGTAATTGCAGCCATTTTATCGTATTGAAAAGTTTTGAGCAGGTATTTAACGCGATAGCCCAGATTAGGATTTTCAATGATCAAAAACTCATCAGCATCGGCATATAACATACTTTGCTTAGTGCTGAAATTAATCACCTCCGGATTGACGATCTTGCAGGCAAGTGCATTAGGCGTATCGCCCAGAAATTGTTTTTTAAACATTTCAAAATGCTGCGCCCAGTTTTTATCGGTGCCGATGTTGATTTGTTTTAATACAACAGATTTAACTGCGAGCTTAAAGTCGATATTGGCTGAACGTTCTTTGAGCATCACATCTTTATTGGCTGCAGCGTAGCCCAACATTTTTGCCGACAGATGATAAGACCCCGCACCCGGAACGGTAAGTTTAAATTGCCCTGTTGCATCGGTGGCGGTAGCAATTTTGCTCCCGTCGATAAATACGGTAGCGCCAGCCAGAGGTTTTAGGCTCTCGTCGGTTACTTTACCGTCAATGATATAAACCGACTGAGCATGCGCCCATGTCGCGGTCTGAATTAATATCAACGATAGCAAGCCACGTAAAATCAATGGTCTCATAAGGCGAATCAGGTTTTGGCCCTTTTGGTCTTTATTGTGTAACAGGTTAAGGCAATAGTTAAAATTAGATTTTTTAAACGCGTCTTCAAATAATATTTGCTGACTTTTAGTGCAGTTTTTGGGGCTTGCGTTTGACTTTAACAAAATTTTGATTTTAATGATTCTAAATTGTAATAAATGAAATATTTAATTGTTATATCTATTATATAAGCAATACTTTTGCAAAAAAATTAAAAAAGCACACTATCGATCTCTCCGGTCGTAATTGCTTTTCGCTCTTTTAATCATGAAAAACGCAGACGCATCAAATGGACTTCCTGTTTCGCCATCATTGAACAGTTTAGAATTAGCCGAGGGAGATTCAAAAAAGCCCTTAATTGTAAAAGGCCGTTTACTGACCATTTGTGGCTATTGCCTTGCTGTAGCTATCGCTGTCAGCTTTATTGCTAAGGTTTTGGTATCGCTCATAAACCTGGTAACTAACATTGCCTTTTTCGGTTCATTCAGCATTAATTTTAACAGCCCGGCCAATAACCATTTAGGTGTTTGGGTTATGGTGATCCCCGTTATTGGTGGCTTGGTAGTTGGCTTGATGGCGCTGTACGGTTCAAAAGCTATCCGCGGGCATGGTATTCCGGAAGCGATGGAGCAAATATTGGTGAATGAGAGTAACATTAAACCTGCAATTACCATATTAAAACCTGTTTCGTCGGCTATTGCTATTGGTACCGGTGGGCCGTTTGGTGCCGAGGGACCGATCATTGCTACAGGCGGTGCGCTGGGTTCAACAATAGGACAGATATTTAAAGTAACTTCAAACGAGCGTAAGATCATCCTCGCAGCGGGTGCCACGGCTGGTATGGCAGCCATATTTGGTACACCTATAGCTGGTATTTTTCTGGCGATCGAGCTGTTGCTATTTGAATTTTCGCCACGTGCAATATTGCCGGTAGCGCTGGCTTGTATCACCGGCGCAGCGGGTCATCATTTTCTGTTTGAATCAGGTCCGGTATTCCCGATGCCTGATGTAGCCGTGCCATCAAACCAGGCGCTGCTTATTTATAGTATTATGGGAATCGTTGTTGGCTTCCTGTCGTTAGGCATCACCAAAATAGTTTACTGGATTGAAGATGCTTTTGAGCACCTGCCTATCCACTGGGCCTTATGGCCCGCTATTGGCGGCCTGGCTGTGGGTATTATCGGCTTTTTCGCTCCGCATACTTTGGGTGTAGGTTATGATAACATTACCGGGATACTATCGGGTAGCTGGCCGTTAACGCTGGTGCTTACGCTATGTATTTTCAAATTCTTATCATGGGCCATTGCTTTAGGCAGCGGTACTTCGGGCGGTACCCTTGCGCCTTTGATGACTATGGGCGGTGCAGCCGGTGCAGTTATCGGTATGTTGATCTTAAAGATATATCCTGATGCTGGTATCAGCATACCATTGTCAGCGTTGATAGGTATGTCGGCTATGTTTGCCGGTGCATCGAGAGCATATTTAACCAGTATTGTTTTCGCGTTGGAAGCTACCATGCAGTCGAATGCTTTATTGCCGTTGCTAGGTGCTTGTACAGGTGCTTATATCGTTTCTTTCTTTTTGATGGAGAACACCATCATGACCGAAAAAATCGTTCGTCGTGGTTTGTCGGTGCCTGATTCATTCAGCCCTGATTTGCTGCAAAAAATAACAGTCGCTCAGGTAGTTAAAGGCAAAGAAAGCCTGGTTAATGTCAATACCAGCATTAGCGAGGTACAAGCCTGGATTAACAATAATCATCGCGACGAAAGCCAGTTTATTGTTGTAGATGAAAAAGGCGAATATGCAGGCACCCTACGCTTAGCAGAAATTTATAGTAATCAGGTAAATGGTACTGAGCCGGTAAAAAATATCGTGGCCACTAAGGTAGACGCAGCCATTACAGGCGAAGATGCGCTGCGCAAAGCCATGGAGCGTATGTCAAAAAATGACGTAGAAGTTTTACCGGTAGTAACGCGTAATGTGGTGACTGGTGTGCTGTCGTATAAAGACATCATCAACGCATACACCGAAAACATCGAGAAAAACGAGTACGCGCACGTGAAGATCTCGCTGAGACGCCGTCGCATGAAAATGATGGTAAAGAGCAGGCAGGATAGTTAATAGATAATACACGATTAGCATCGCAGCAGGGGCTGTCATGCTGGTGGCACTCGAAGCATGAGGGTAAAGGCCCTCGCTCACCCTTCGAGTGCCTCAGGGTGATAGCCCGTTTTGTTTTTAGTCCAGAGTATAACAAAGCTCGCGGTAGAGACGCAACATTTTGCGTCTCCCGTTTACACAAGTACGGAATGCATATCTTTTTCAAGAGATGATCCAAAAAATGACCTAAAAGTCAGGAAATGGTGATCCAAAGTGATCCGCTTTTTGAAAGTGTGCTATATAAATTGTTGGTTTTGAGCTATTTGTCGTTCTGTGGTGATCCAGGTGATCCAAAATGATACACACTTACATGTGGATCAGTACACTTCATAAAGGTTCTCTACGTTGTTTTGCTCCGCGCTGTAACAATCGGCATACAAAACCCATTCGGATGACTTTAATGGTATATTTATTAACCAAATAAATAACCATGCCGTCAATCAGCTTGAAAAAGCTAGTAGCCTTTTGTTTTTTGCTGTCGATATCAACAGCGGTGTCGGCGCAGGCGCCACAGTATCCGTCCATTAACCAGGTTAGAAAAGATTTCAAAGCTTTATTGGATCGCCCGAAAGTCGATCCCAAACCTGAATTTACAACCGTGCGCAAAGACTCGATACAGGTAGATCATGGTTTCATTTATACCGAAGCCAGTGAACGTATGCCCGTACTGATTTACAAACCCGTAAAAGAAGGGCAAACTAAATTCCCGGTAGCAATATTTCTGCACGGTACCGGCGGCAGTAAAGACGGCGGCGATACCAAAGGTTTGTTTACCCGCTTGGCCAAAGCCGGTATTATGGGTGTAGCGATAGATGCACGTTATCATGGCGAGCGCATTCCCGGCGGCGCACATGGTTCGAGAGAATATGCTGAAGCTGCTTACCATGCCTTCAAGACCAACGACGCTACCCATCATGCTTACCCTTTTTTATACGATACTTCATATGATTTGTGGCGATTGGTTGACTACCTGGTTAGCCGACCTGATGTAAAAGCCGACCGTATAGGCATGGGCGGTATATCTATGGGGGGTATGGAAACATGGATGGCGGCATCTGTCGACACGCGGGTTTATGCTTCTGTTTTGGGTATATCGGTACAAAGCTTTAAATGGTCGTTAGAGAATAATAGATGGCAGGGCAGGGCCGGTACTATCGGCGAAGCCCACAAAAAAGTCGCGCACGATCTGGGCGACTCGATCGTAAATCAACACAACGTAAAAGCGGTGTGGGATAAAATATTGCCCGGTATTACCGGCGAGTTTGATTGCCCGTCCATGCTGCGACTACTGGCCCCGCGACCCTGTTTAATCTTGAGTAAAGACAAAGATCAGAATAATCCATATCCGGGTGCTCAAATTGGTTTTGCTACCATAACCGAGGCTTATAAAAAAGCAAATGCCCCGGATAAATTAGACATTGAAGTTCAACCAAATCTGGGGCATGTGTTTAACGCAAAAGATATGGAGCTGACTTACCAATTCTTTTGTAAATACCTGCTTAACTAAACCATCACAACATAAAAGCCTTGAGGTAGGAGTGGCCCCATCGGCCCCAATCTTTCAGCGCTTTGTCCAGCGTTTCTTTATAGGTTTGCTTGTTTACCGCTTTGCCTTTTTTAGGTGGTACTATTTCATTTTCAGGAATGGTGGTGTCTGTAACTTTAGTAGCTATCCATGATACGTTTTCGTGCGGCAGGGCCACTTCCAGTATCATACCCGGCAGGCCGGTAAACGATTCGGGTCCGCCGGTAACCAGGATCTTATCAGTATAAAAAGCGACCACATAAATTGAATCCATCACAATAGCATTAGCACGGCGGCAGGTGTAGCCCGCGATTTCCCGGGTTTCGTCTGTTATTTTCCAGTTGATCTTTCGGGTGGTGTCTTTTAACAAAAAAGTTTGCTCAAAAACCTCTTTCTGAGCGGTGCTCATGCCGGTATTAAAGTCAGAATATATAGTTGAGTGTTGATTGGCCATTTCTACATTGAGGAAATTGCTGCGTTTTTCTTCATCTTCAATAGGGGTGAACAAGCTTTTATTGTTGCCGAACTTAAGCGTGCTTTTTGAGTATTTAAACTGTGGATTATTCTTTTTATACTCCTCAAAAGGCTTTGTCCACCAGCTATCATCTTCATTTTGAATTTGCTTAGTTATAAGCGCAAACATGTTTGACTTTTTCTGAAATTCAATAATGCCCGATGTGGTAAAATGCGCTGCCTGAGCCAGGCAAGTGCCGGTTGTTATAAAGAGGCAGCAAATGGTGATTATAAGATTTTTCATAGGTTTATTATTTTGATATGCCTGCGTTCATTTTTGAGAAATCGTACGATACGGTGAGCATAAAATATCTTTTAATTGTAGTGTATCTTTCTTCAGTAATAATACCACCATTGGCGTAACGGTTATAGCCTTGGTTTTGGTTTAAAATGTCGTTTACGGTGCCAATTATTTTCAGACTCTTTTCTTTAAAGAAAGTTTTGCTGATGGAGGCATTTAACAACATGCGTTTAAATTGGGGCAGAGCTGCTGTTTTGGCCGTGTATGTATAGTCTGCGGCTGAGCTTAACTGCCAGTTATGCGAAAAATATACTCCTGCCCAATACTGCGCATTGAAACCGCCACTATTGCTGTTATACATGCTTTGTAATGAGCTTTGGTTAATGTTATAAGTAGGGCCGCCTGATAAATAAAAATTGTATTTGTTTTCAACATATCGGTTAAAGCTTAAGGAGGTGCCGTAATTGTTGTTTTTGGTGGTATTTAGCTGGCTGACACCATTAATATCGTTGGTCACCATATTATAAGTCGTCCTGCTGCCAATGTTGCCGTTTATGCCGATGTTAAAGCCTGCTATTTTACGGCCATAATAAATGTACCCACGGTAGCTATGCTGTATTTTGCTGCTTAGGTTAAAATATTGGCTGGTAGTTTTACCAATGGCGTCGGTAGAAGTGTTGTTTACAATAGGATTAGTTGTAAAGCCGTAATCTGCGTTTATATAAAGATTTTCCCCGCCTATAATTTTGTACGAGTTATACGACATAATAAAGTGATTATAAAATGACGGTATCAGGTTTGGATTTCCTAAAGTGACGTACAATGGATTTGTATTGTCTTTTACAGGTTGTATCTGACTGATGGTTGGTTGTTGAGTTTGGCCGGTATAGTTTGCCCTAAATGCGCTTTGTTGCGAAAATTTATATATATAACTGGCCTGCGGAAACCAGTTGATAAATTGCCGTTTCAGTTCGGTACCGGTATAAAGGTTTATTTGGTTGAATGATACGTCGGCAGCTTTGGTGCCAATGTTAATGATGGTTTTGCCTTTATTATAGTTGAAAATAGCTCCGGCCTGGTGCGCGAATTGGTTGAGTTTGAAAAAGTTACTCAAAGAATCAACCAGTACATTATAGTCGCCACCGGCGTCACGACTATAGGCGCGTTGGTTGGAGCTGGCATGATCAATATTGAATCCGTAGTTGAGCACAAGGGTTAAACTTTTTACAATAGGTTCGGTGTACGTGATGGTAGTATTTAAAACCTGGCTTTTGTTATCAGATGTTTTATGCTGATCTGTCACTTGCGGCAAGTTTGGTGTACCATTATCCTGGAAAGACTGCAGATTTGATTTGAGGTTGCTTGTACCCTGGTTGTTGTCAGTGTTACCGCCAATTAACATTGATAAGGTGCGACCTTTTTTCTTCAACTTTTTGGTGTAGAAAACGCTTGCATCAAATTTGTGGTCATCATTGGTAATAATATTGTTGGTATTGTTTAAATTAAGTAGACTGTTATCTCCGCGGCGGCTGGTATCAGTACTGAGGCTGTTACTTTTGTTGTTTCTATAACTGCCGGAAGCCGTGATCTTGAGGTTAGCAGTTGTATCCAGTTTAATTTCAATCCTGGCATCTAACTTTTGGCGCAAGGTAGACTTGTGATCTATCCTGCTGCTTTTACTATTGATCACACGGTCGGGCAGGTTATTCTGGGTTGTAGTACTCTGATTGCCATCGATAGATAATGCGCCAATTTTGTAGTTCCCGTTAACGGCATATTTGTCAGCGTTCCATTTGTTGTCGTAATGTACGCCCCCGGTTGTTGCTTTAGGCAAGCCGCGCCCATTGTAGTATAGATCATCATTGCCGTAAGAAATGTTGATACCGCCGCCATCCATCATGGTTACATTACCGCCATCGCCATATTTTTGGGCGTCGTCCCAATTAAGACCGGTAGTACCATTGTTTGAACCGATGCCGTAGGCAGATATTTTTTCCTTGTTCTGAAACTTATTGTACATCAGCTGGCCCGAATAATATTTATCTGTACCCAGTCCCGCAACAGCCTTGCCGAAATAGCCGGCTTTTTTGCCGTCCTTTAACTTAATGTTCAGCGTTTTTACAGCTTTGTCATCGTCGACGCCGGTAAAGGTAGCCTGGTCGCTTTTCTTGTCGTACAACTGCACCTTATCCACCATATCTGCGCGGATATTTTTGGTGACAAGGGTAGGGTCGTCGCCAAAAAACTCCTCACCATCTAATAAAACTTTCTCTACCTTTTGGCCTTGGGCGGTGATTTTGCCGTCTTTGTCTACTTGTATACCAGGAAACTGCTTGATCAGATCTTCAACCTTATCATTAGGTTGTATTACATAGGCTTTGGCGTTAAACTCGGTGGTGTCGCCTTTTATTTTGATGGCTCTGACCTCGCCTTTTATAATAACATCATGCAGCAGGCGGGAGGCTAGCGTAAGACCAAGTTTGCCGAAATTACGCTGCGGGTTTTTATCATCCAGCTCAAAGTTTTCTGCATATTCGGCATACCCAGGATAGGACATCACCAGGATAAATTTTCCGGCCACCAGGTTGTCAATGCTGAAGGAGCCATCGCCCTTAGCGCGGGTGAATTTCCGCAAGGTGGAATCTTTTGCGTTAAGTACCATGATAGTGCTATTGTGCAGCATACGTTTCTCGGCTGTATCAACTGCCGAGCCTCTGATACTATAGGTGTTTTGTGCGTACGTGGCAGAACTGATAAGCACAAAAAGCGCCACGAGCCAGCTGAAGTTTTTCATTTAGATAAGGTTTTTAATTAAGTAGGCCTAAGGTATAACTAAGTTTTTAGTAGAACAAGAGATTTAACATTTCTTAACGAATTTTAACAATTAAATAATTCAACTATAAGACGTTGGGCTTTTGTTTTCGTTACGGGATAATTAAAAAAAAGCCATGTTCTGATACCACGAATATTTATAAACATTCTCTTTCATCGCTCCAAATAATATCTAAATTGCGAGTTAAATGACGAATCAGATTATAGAGTGTGTGCCCAATTTTAGTGAGGGTGTAGACCAGGAGATTATCCAAAATATCACTGGCGCGATTGGATCGGTAGCAGGTGTTAAGTTATTAAATGTCGATCCCGGGCGCGATGCTAATCGTACCGTAGTAACCTTTGCCGGCGAGCCAGAGGCTGTGATTGAGGCAGCATTTCGTGCTATAAAAATAGCCGGCGAATTGATTGATATGAGCACACAAAAAGGTACGCACCCGCGTATGGGCGCTACAGATGTTTGTCCGCTTATACCAGTTAGCAACATTACTTTAGATGAAGTGATAGTTTATGCGGAGAGGCTTGCCCGCCGGGTAGGTGAGGAACTGGAGATTCCGGTTTACCTATATGAAGATTCGCAACCTGATAAGAAACGCAGCAACCTCGCGGCTATTCGTGCCGGCGAGTACGAAGGCTTTTTCAAAAAAATAAAACTGCCGGCATGGAAACCTGATTTTGGTCCGGCCGAAATGGATGCTAAGCGTGGTGCAACAGTGATAGGTGCGCGCGATTTTTTGATTGCTTATAATATCAACCTAAATACCTCTTCGACCCACATTGCCAATGAGATAGCTCAGGATGTGCGCGAAACCGGGAAAATAATTATTAACGAAAATGGAAAAGAACGTATCCCCGGTACGTTAAAGTACGTAAAAGCCATTGGCTGGTATATGGAGGAGTACGGGAAAGCCCAGGTATCTATGAATTTAACCAATATTTCGGAGACGCCTATCCATAAGGTGTTTGATGAGGTTTGTGCTAAAGCTGCCGATTACGGGATTGAAGTTACCGGTAGCGAGTTGATAGGCATGATCCCCCTGAGTGCCATGACTAATGCCGGCAGATATTTTTTGCAGAAACAGGGAATTACTTATGTAACCAATGAATTTAAATTAATTGATGCGGCCATACAGGCTATGGGCTTAAATGAACTTGCGCCTTTTGATCCGCAGAAAAAAATTATAGAATATCAATTGGATAATAATTAATAATAATATTATAATAATTATTTGTTGCTTGGCTTAACTGATATTAACTTGATATTAGAATTTGTTAATATATTTAAGTGCGAATAATATAACGCCTGGGAAAAGCGTTTTGAGTTTTTTACCATGAACACTATCACTATCCGAATTAACTGCTTGTTGGTTATTTTGTTGTTGATGCTTGCGGCGCCTGTAACGGCCCAAACAAACCGCAGCTCGGCCGGCACTGCGGCATCGCAATTAAAAAACTTTACAGCCTCGCTAACCCAAATTGATGCTTCATTTAGCTTTCCGGATGGGTTTAAAGAAATAAAAGCGCCCAATACAGATAGTTATCAGTTTGATTATGCCATGGTTTTACCTGATGCCGGTTTTGAGATTTGGTTCAGGGTAAACACACAAAAAGAAAATGAGAAACTACTGGCCGATAAAAATATTAAAGTAAGCAGCTCCGACTCACTATTTTTAAGCATCGCGCGCGATCAGATTGAATCGCTCACTTCAGAAAAAGCTTTTTCAAAAAGAAAACTGCCGCATTATATTCTTGACAGATATAATGCTGATGCAGGCTGTGTTTACCTGGTAAGTATTGATGACTCGCCGGTAACCAAGCACTACAAATACGCCTTTGTCACCGTGCTGCAAAAAAATGGAAGCGGTACCATAATGGCTATAGCCTTTACTAACGAAAAAGGCCCGGATTTTTTCAAAAACATGAAGCTGGCCAGTACTTGCCTCAAGTTTAAGGAGCAGTGATTAGGAGAATCAAGAGCCAAGAATTAAGAACCAAGATTTACTTATCGCAATTTCTATGATTGTTATAACACCCCGTTTTTATTCTTAACTCTTAAATCTTGATTCTTGGCTCTTGGCTCTTGCCTCTTGATTCTCATCAAGTGTTAACATGTTGACAGTTTTTCAATAAAACTTGTACACCTATCCTTTATTTTTGCGATTAGGGCATTTGCTATGCCCTTTCGATATATTTAAATTCAAAAATGGCAGAACCGGTAAATTATAGTGAAGATAGTATACGGTCGTTAGACTGGAAGGAACACATACGCCTGCGCCCGGGTATGTATATTGGTAAACTGGGCGATGGCTCGGCATTTGACGATGGTATTTATGTATTATTGAAAGAGATTGTCGACAACTCTATAGACGAGTTTGTAATGGGGTCAGGCAAAACCATTGATATCTCCATTAGCGACCATAAAGTTGCTGTGCGCGATTATGGCCGCGGTATCCCGCTGGGTAAGGTGATTGATTGCGTATCAAAAATAAATACCGGTGGTAAGTATGATAGCAAAGCATTCCAGAAGTCAGTTGGCTTGAATGGGGTGGGTACTAAGGCAGTTAACGCTTTGTCGACGGCATTTACTGTACAATCATACCGTGACGGCCGTACTAAAATTGCCGAGTTTTCCAAAGGCGAACTAATCAGGGAGGAAGCCGAAAAAGATACCACTCAACGTAACGGTACCGCTATTAATTTTACACCAGACGATAGTATTTTCCGTCACTACCGGTTCATCCCCGAGTTTGTCGAGAACATGATCTGGAATTATGTTTACCTGAATTCCGGGCTAACCATCAACTTCAATAACCAGAAATATTTCTCAGAGCGGGGCCTTTATGACCTGCTTACTAAAAATACAGATGTCGAAACCATCCGCTACCCCATCATCCACCTTAAAGGTGATGATATTGAGTTGGCTATGACCCACGGCCAGCAATATGGAGAGGAATATTATTCTTTCGTAAACGGACAGAATACTACCCAGGGTGGTACCCATCAGGCGGCTTTGCGCGAGGCGGTTGTTAAAACCATCCGTGAGTTTTATAAGAAAGAGTTTGATGCATCTGATATACGTGCATCTATTGTATCGGCAATATCCATAAAAGTGCAGGAGCCGGTGTTTGAGTCGCAAACTAAGACCAAGCTGGGTTCATTAAACATTGGTCCGGACGGTCCGTCGGTTCGTGGTTTTGTGAACGATTTTGTGAAGAAGGAACTTGATAACTACCTGCATAAAAATCCGGCGACAGCTGATGCGTTGTTAAAACGTATCATGCAATCAGAACGCGAGCGTAAAGACATTGCGGGCATCAAAAAGCTGGCGAATGAGCGCGCTAAAAAAGCATCGCTGCACAACCGTAAACTGCGCGACTGTAAGTTACATTTTGACGACAACCATGAGCGCAAACAAGATACTACGCTATTCATAACCGAGGGTGACTCTGCGAGCGGATCGATCACCAAATCGCGCGATGTGATGACGCAGGCGGTATTCAGCCTGAAAGGTAAGCCGCTAAACTGCTTCGGTCTGACCAAAAAAGTTGTGTATGAGAACGAAGAGTTTAACCTGCTGCAACATGCTTTGAATATTGAAGACGGCATTGATGGACTGCGTTATAACAACATCGTAATAGCTACCGATGCCGATGTGGATGGAATGCACATCCGCTTGTTGCTAATGACTTTCTTCCTGCAGTTTTTCCCGGATATTGTAAAGGCTGGCCACGTTTCGATATTGCAGACCCCGCTATTCCGGGTTCGCAACAAAAAGGAAACCATTTATTGCTATAGCGATGAAGAACGTAGAAACGCTATCGCCAAACTGGGTGCAAAACCTGAGATTACCCGCTTTAAAGGTTTGGGTGAGATATCGCCCGACGAGTTTGGTTTGTTCATTGGTAAGGACATGCGCCTGGACCCGGTGATTTTGAAAGACGCCAATATTAAGGGTCTGTTAGAATACTTTATGGGGAAAAATACCCCGGCAAGACAACAGCATATCATCGGCAACCTGCGCGTTGAGAAAGACGATGAAAGTGTAAACCCAACCATCGCCGAAGGCGAAGAATTAGCAGTAGCTTAACCCTAGCCGCTACATAGCGAAACGCCTTCTTGTATTATTTTCAAGAGGGCGTTTTTTGTTTTTAAAAAATATATAAACCTTTACTTAAAATTTTCCTTATCTTGTTTACCCCGCTTTTGAAAGCGGCGTGTAATTAATATTAAAAAGGACCTTCTCCATGGGAGAGGGCTGGATGAGGTAATGATCAATCACGAAATTAAAATAGCCTTTGAGGAATACAATGCGGTTGCCGAGTTGGGCGCCGCCGATCAGGAATTGTGCGCAGAAGCTGTGAATGCGATGAAGAACTCGCATTCTCCTTATTCAAAATTCAGAGTAGGTGCTGCCTTGCGGTTAAAAAGCGGGAAAATTATACACGGCAGTAACCAGGAAAATGTGGCGTATCCTTCAGGCTTATGTGCCGAGCGGGTGGCTTTGTTTTATTGGGGCGCCAATCACCCTGATGATCCTATCGAAACTATGGCCGTTACGGCCCATACTGATAAGTTTGAATTACAAAAACCGGTAACCTCATGCGGCTCATGCCTGCAGGTATTGGCGGAGTGCGAAAAAATGCAAAATCAACCGGTAAAAGTTATACTGTTTGTTAGCGACGGCCCGGTTTGGGTGGCTAATGGCATAGAAAGTTTTTTGCCGTTTTTGTTTTTTGAAGACAGGCTTTCATAACCACCATAAAAAAAGAAAATGCCCGTTTGCACGCGGGCATTAACTATAAACAAAACTAACTAAATTAAGACTCAATTTTTAAGACTCGGTTTCAATTCTGGTGATTTGGAAATCATCATTTTTTTGTGAGATAGTGATGGTATTAGTGCGTACATAGCCATCATATTTCATAATTAACTTTACCACCATTTTGCTGTCTTTATCGCTCACAATTGAAGTAGTATAGGTGCATTTTTGCTCCACATTTTCGGATGCTTTAAGTGACTCAAGCAATTCGGCTTTGTTAAGGTTAAATTCCTTGTCGTTACGATACATAACGAATTTGAGGTTCTTATCAAATATGTTTTCAACGCCTTCAACTTTGCCATGAACTACAGCATTTACATAGCTATTCAGAACGTCGTTTTTTGTTAAAGCAACGGCAGGAAGGGTTTTTGCATTGGCCACTGTGCTTGCTACAAGCAGTGTTAATCCTAACAGGATTGATTTCAGAGTTTTCATAATATGGTATTTTAAGGTTATTAATTATTTTTTATACCCATAAGACAGCAGCACTTGCCCAAACGTTACAAGCAAAAGTTAATTTATTTGACATTTAACTAAAATTTAACATTCGAGGTTATTTTTATGCGAAGCTTTTTTAGGTGATATTTACCGTATGATCGAGTTCAAAGCCATGATATTGAAGTTTGGCGAGATGGGTGAGAAAACCGGCTGGCGTTATATAGAAATTCCGGCCGATGTAGCCAGTAAATTAAAACCAGGCAATAAAAAATCATTTCGTGTAAAAGGTTTTTTAGATAGCTACTCCATCAGTGGTTTTGCACTCCTGCCTATGGGCGAGGGGGCATTCATCATGCCCATAAAACTGGAGATTCGCAAGGCCATACATAAAGAAGCCGGGGCAATGATCACGGTTAAGCTCGAAGAGCACGCCGATTTTAAAGTTGATATCCCCGCCGATTTGCAGGATTGCTTTGACTTTGACCCCGAAGCATTGGCGCAATTTAAAACGCTCCCCATGTCACATCGTAATTATTTTATTAAATGGATTGACAGCGCCAGGACAGATGAAACCCGAGCTAAACGCATTGTAAACACTGTTAATGCTATGCTGCGCAAATGGAGCTACAATGAGATGATACGCGAGATGAAAAAGGAGCGCGACTTCTAATCTGTCGTGACAGCCGGGTCTTAATTTTAATGGTGCAAAACCTGCCGAATGTGTATAAAATCCCGGCTTTTACGCATCGGGGGCTGTACGCATTTACCTATCTTTACGCATCCAAATAATTTTTTGTTAGTAATGAGTGAAGATCTGAACGAAAACACGATTCCTGAAAATAAAGACGAAAAAATACACAACGTTACCTCACTCGACGGGCTGTATGAAAATTGGTTCCTGGACTACGCATCGTACGTAATTCTGGATCGTGCTGTTCCGCATATTAATGATGGTTTAAAGCCTGTACAGCGCCGTATCCTCCATTCGCTTAAAGAAATGGACGACGGCCGCTACAACAAAGCCGCCAACGTAATCGGTAATACCATGAAGTACCACCCGCATGGTGATGCTTCTATCGGCGATGCTATGGTGCAGATAGGCCAAAAAGACCTGCTAATAGATTGCCAGGGTAACTGGGGCGACCCTGTAACCGGCGACTCGGCAGCGGCTCCGCGTTATATTGAAGCGCGCTTATCGAAGTTTGCCTTAGAGGTTGTTTTCAATCCGGATACCACCGTATGGCAAGCCAGTTATGATGGCCGTAATAAAGAGCCTATCACCTTACCAATTAAGTTTCCTTTGCTGTTGGCTCAAGGGGCCGAGGGTATTGCCGTAGGTTTGGCAACCAAAATATTACCGCATAATTTTGTGGAACTGCTGGATGCTTCAATAGCTTACCTGAAAGGACAGATGCCTAACCTGGTACCTGATTTTCCGACCGGCGGCCTGGCCGATACTTCAGGTTATAATGAAGGTCAGCGTGGTGGCCGTGTACGTGTACGTGCCAAAATAGTGGAACGCGATAAAAAGACGCTGGCCATTACAGAGATACCTTTTACTACTACTACCGGAAGCTTGATTGACAGTGTTATATCGGCAAACGATAAGGGCAAGATCAAGATCAAAAAGATAGAAGATAACACGGCGCAAAATGTAGAGATCGTTATACATTTAGCACCTGGCATATCGCCTGACGTAACTATTGATGCGCTTTATGCTTTTACTGATTGCGAGATTTCTATATCGCCAAATACCTGCGTTATCCAGGATGATAAACCACGTTTCATCAGCGTGAATGAAATGTTGGTAGAAAGCACCAACAATACCCGCGAGCTGCTGAAGCAAGAGCTGCAGATCAAATTGAAAGATTTGATGGAGAAGATATTCTTTAGCTCGTTGTTGAAGATATTTATCCAGGAAGGGATGTATAAGCACCCTGACTATGAAAGCTCATCAAATTTTGAAGAGGTGCTGGCGGTATTGAACCGTCTGTTTGAGCCGTTCTTCCCGCAGTTTTATCGTGAGATATTACCTGAGGATTATCGTAAGCTAATTGATAAGCCCATGAGCAGCATCACCCGTTTTGATGTTAAGAAAACTGATGAACAGATCAAAAATCTGGAGGCTGAGATCAAAACGGTAAAACATCACCTGAAACATCTTACTGAATATACAATTGATTGGTTCGAGAAACTGAAAGAGAAATATGGTAAGGACCGTGGCCGCAAAACCGAGCTGCGCACATTTGATAAGGTAGAAGCTTCGCAGGTTGCACTGGCAAATGTGAAACTTTATGTTAATCGTGAGGATGGCTTTATTGGTACGGGCTTGCGTAAGGATGAATTTGTGGGCGATTGTTCAGACATCGACGAGATCATTGTTTTCCGCGAGGATGGTAAGTGTATCATCACTAAAGTACAGGAAAAGGTGTTTGTGGGTAAGGAGATCATCCACGTTGCGGTATTCAAGAAAAACGACGAGCGCACCATTTATAACATGATTTATAAAGATGGGGCCAGCGGCATCAGCTACATTAAACGTTTTGCGGTAACCGGCGTAACCCGTGACAAAGAGTACGACTTGACCAAGGGCAGCAAAGGCTCAAAAGTCCTGTACTTCTCTGCTAACCCGAATGGTGAGGCCGAAATTGTCAACGTACAATTGAAACCGCATCAAAAATTAAAGAAACTACAGTTTGATGAGGACTTTGCACAACTGGCCATCAAAGGGCGCGGGTCGATGGGGAATATCATTACCAAATATCCGGTTAAAAAAATTATCCTGAAAAGTAAGGGGCTTTCTACACTGGCCGGTCGCAAGATCTGGTATGATGAGATATTGAAACGCCTGAATGTGGATGGTCGCGGTAAATACCTCGGCGAGTTTGACGGGGACGACCGTATACTTAATGTGTTCTCGAACGGTGTTTATGAGCTTACTAACTTCGACCTAAATAACCACTTCGACGACAAGATGGTGATCATCGAGAAATACAATCCTGAAAAGGTTTATTCGATGGTACACTATGAGGGCAAATCAAAAAATTATCTGGTTAAGCGATTTGTGTTCGATAACATCGCTATCGGCAAACAAACCAGCATTATAAGTGAAGAAAGCGGATCAAAAATGGTGGTGATATCCGGAGCATCGCAAGTAGTGGTTAAGGTCGACCAGTTGAAGGGTGCAACTAAAACTCCTGAAACGGTTGAACTGAATCTGGCTGATTTGATTGATGTGAAGGGTATGAAAGCTATGGGTAATCGTCTGTCAGTACATGCCGTACAAAGTGTAACGCTTGAAACCGAGCATGATGACGAACAAGATGTGCCCGATCCAACGCCTGAGGCTATAGCCGACACCGAAATTGTTATCACTCCTGAAGATAAAGACGAACCCGATGAGGCGCCGACTGCTGAAGGCAATGCTACTGACGATGAAATAGATGAAATATCCACACCACCTAAAAAGGTCGATTTCGAAATCACCAATCCTGATGATATCGATATAGACGATGGCGGACAGTTGGGGTTGTTTTAAAATCTAAAAATTGCCGGTCCAAGCGTTCGCGCTTGGACTTTTTTCTTATAAGCCTCTCGCCTGAGCGCTAGCAAAGTTTTATAGCATCAAATCCTTCATCTTTTTTAACTCATCTTTTAAATGGGCCACTTCTATTTGAGGCGTTTCAGGTGCGGCCATGGCTATATCTATAGCTCTTTGCTGATTAAAAAAGGCTTCATCCAAAAAATTTAACCGATACATAATATGAGCCATTGTGTCATAAAAAGCATAGTGTGGGTCCAGTTCGATGGCCCGCTTGCTCCACATCAGAGCTTTAAGTAAATGCGTGCGGTTATGGGTGCCCAGGACATAGAAATCCCAAGCCACATTATTTAAAGCGGTGGCGACTGTTAAATAAGGCGATGCTTTTATAACATGTGTGGTAACTACTACATTGGTATGCCTGGTAGTTACTATGCCGTTAGGCTTTGAAATTACAGCGCTGTTATCTTTTTCAGGCGCTAATGTCTTTTGCGATAAATTGATTCTTTCAGGAGAGTACACCGACAATTTCCTGGCTGAGTCTGCGCTAATATTTAAATAATACTGATCATAGTAGTTGCCAGCCATGTTGAAAAAATTGAGCGTGTCTTTCACAGTTCTGTAATAAATAAGCATTTCGGCTGAATAGGTCTTATAGGCTTTTTTATAATCCGTATTCCAGGTCGCTCTGGCATAGTTGGCAGAACTTTGGGCCATCATTGCATCTTTATTTTTTATAGCAAGGTTACGGGTGTTTGTTATAATACGTGTATTGATTGCCGTTCTTGTTGCTAGGGGCTCTTTTTTAAATATGCTATCTATCAATTTTCTATTGGCGAAGATCAGGTTATAGGTTTTACCATAGGCGATAGGGCCTGCCTGTAAAATATACAATATCGTGTTATAATCATCAAGATCTTTAACCGCCAGGTTAGCTACGTATCTGTCTAATAATACCTGATCATCAGGCAGGTTTATTTCCCTTCGTAAATTGATAAACTCTTTGATCTGTGCAGCTGTTGTTAATTTTCCCTCTTTATCCAATTGTTCAAAATGGGTGATGGTATTACCCGATCTGATACGTTGCAGCGCTGTTTTGGCAAACCCGATATACTTATCGGCAGATTTGTAAATTCCGCCCGCTTTGTAAACAATTTGTCCTCTGCTATCTAAAAAAATGTAAGCCGGAAAAATATCTGCAGAAAACTTATTCCTGATTTTTAAACCGGCCGTATCTAACAGATCAACAGTGTAATTGATAAAAGTCGCGTTGTAGTAGGACTCTGCTTTTTTGGATTCAAAACCGTTCAATAACACATGTACACTATCGGGTATATGAAGGCTTTTAGCAGTGAGAGAAATAAATATAGGCTGATGTTTTTTGCTTGCTAAATCTAACGTCTCAGCAAAAGTTTTTTGGTAATGTATTCCCTGGCCAAATAGGTCATTTATTTGTGCGATGGCCAATATCAGTAAAAGGTATTTTTTCATAATAGGTTCGGTTGCCCTAATATAAAAACTTTGCTACACCTTTCCTAAATATACTTCAGTCTGGTACACAAAGTCTACTGTACCCTTGTTGGTTTGATATTGCTGAAACAGTGCTTTCAGATCGGCAAGAAATGCTTGCCCGGCTTCAGTTTCTTTTGGTGGGATGTATGACGATGAAAATGCCCGGCCAATTAATCCATCCTCATCAAAAACCTGGACGTTGTTATATTTTGCCAGCTCATACTTGCCATTTTTAAAGAAGTTAGAAAAATCGACATCAGTAATGTTGCGGTGATTTACCTCGCTGTAGTCGGTTCCCTGCTGTTGTAATAACAATTCGTAAGCAATGGCAAATTCATCATATTCTATTTGCCGATTGTTCCAGATCAATGCAACCTGGCCTTTGGGCTTCAATATCCGCTTAAACTCTGTTTTAGCCAGTGTTTGATCGAACCAGTGAAAAGCCTGTGCACACACCACCAGATCAATACTGTGCGATTCAAGCGTGGTATCTTCAGCAGTGCCATTTACGGCATGAAAGTTTTTATAATTATGCAATTGTTCTATCGAGCTTTTACGCATAGCATCATTTGGCTCGATAGCGTAAACCGTGTAACCTTCGTCCAACAACAGTTTAGTAAAAATGCCGGTGCCAGATCCGGCATCGGCAATTACAGAGCCGGCGGTAATACCGGCTTTTTCTTTTAAAAAATTTAATACCTCTTCCGGGTAACCCGGTCGGTATTTTACATAGTTGGCTACACGGTTAGTAAATCGTTGGGTAGACGTGGTCATGATTTTGCGGTTAAGCGCTTATAAAGAAAGCACCCTCAAAAACGTGGCCAACTTGTAATTTTTGTATCGCTTCTTTCTCACTAATATCTACATGTTTGCCGGCGCTGTCGGCGCAGCCCAGCCATGGTTCAATGCAAACAAAGTCGGCCCCCGGTTTAGCCCAGATTCCCAGGTAATTAAAATGCGGGAACTCAACAGTCAATGTCTCATTATGCCTGGTGCTCTTAATGGTCACCACGCGCGATTGCAGGTTTTTGAACACCAGCGCATCTTTATTAAACATATCGCGCGTCAGTAACAATTTGCCTTTATCGGTAGCTATCGCTTCAGCCTGGCCGTTAAATAAACCTTCGGGCGATAGCAAATGAGTTTCCAGTTTCTCATCTACCTCAAACTCTATATAGTAATCCTCATAGTTTTCGCCTTTATGAAACGGTACATTAAAGCCCGGGTGACCGCCAACTGAAAAATAAATGGGCTTTTTGTCCAGATTGATCAATTTATAGGTCACGCGCAAAGCGTCGTCAAGCAGGTCATAGTGAATCTGGAAGTCGAATTTATACGGGTATTTGCTTAAAGTTCTTTCGCTGTAAGGCAGGGAGAACCAGGCTGATTGCTCATCGGCCTTCAATAACAATAACTCAGACGTACGATTAAAACCATGGCGCGGTAGCTCATATTCTTGTCCGTCAACCAATAATTTATTGTTTATTAACTGCCCCACGATAGGGAACAGGTTTGGCGCGTGCCACGGCCATATATTTGCATCGGCTTGCCATAAGTGCTCAACACCGGTGGTTTTGTTATAAAACGATGTTAACTCGCCACCCTGGTTGCGGATAGCTACTTTAAAAAGATCATTCTCGATAATTGTCATTGGTACGGTTATTAGTGGTTGATTTCGATCCCGGTAAAACCGGGATCGAAACAGCGTAAAATTATCAATATAACTTGAATAACGATTACCCGGACTTCAACTATTCAATAATCTCTACTAACACGGTAATCGTCATCCTGTTTTAAAAATCAGATTCGACTAAAAGCAACATTGCCGTTGATTTTAGTCAACGGCAATGGATTCAATAATATTTATGAGGTAAGTTTTATAGCTTCTTAATCGTCATCGTCTTTCTTTTTCTGTTCAAGAATCACAAAGGCGCTGCGTCTTGGTGCAGGCATTACTGAATCTTCGCCTTTAACGCCTTTCCAGATCACTTCATTTAGTAATAAGTCAGGCACCTTATCTTCATTGGCCAGGTTAAAGGTCTCAGATATTTTGCTGCTTTTATTTACAGCGATATTGCGTTTTTCCAGGTCAACCTGGGCGGGCTTTAAATTATATGGTGTTAAGTTAGGCGTCGCAGTGAAGCACTCAAACAACGGCATGGCGGCAGCATCATACTGGCTCATTGGTGGCAAGCCTAGTATGAGCTCAATAGTACGCAATACGCCCGATGTTGAATACATGCCATGCACGACGGCATCGCGTTTTACGTAGGGGCCGGCAACATAAACCGGCGAGCGGTGAGCGTCTACGTGGTCTGAACCATTTTGAGCGTCATCCTCCAAAACAAAAACTACCGATTCTTTCCATATCGGGCTGTGCGATAAGTGCTCCAGCAGCATGCCTACGCCCTGGTCGTTATCGGCAACGGCGCTTAATATTGAAATGGCACCTTTGCGCTGGCCGCTGGTATGGTCATTACCCATGCGGACAATGCTAAGCGCCGGTACCTGGTTAATATTTAAAAGGGAATCAAAATCATGTTCCCAGACTTTTTCGCGGAAACGGTCAGTGATACTTAAATCAAAACCCGGAGTTTGCACACACATGTGGCCCTGCAAAGCTTTAATGGTGGTTTTACCATAAGCCGCAAACTCGCCATAGCTGCGATAGCTTACACCGGCGCGTTTGCAATAATCCCAGATATAGCCATCGCGCGGGTCGACAGCCGTACGAACACCCTCGCTGCCATAATCGCCACCGCGACCACTATAATAGGTGGGCCAGGTTTTTTCGATATAGTCGGTAGCATAAGCTGCATTGGTCCAGTTATGGCCGTCGGCACTAACTTCAGCATCCACATAAAAGTTATCGGCCAGCACAAATTCATTAGCCATAGCGTGCAGGTTAGGTGTAATTTTATTGCCGAATATACACAATGAGGTGTCGCCGTTGCCTTTAGTCATATCGCCCAAAACCTGGTCATAGGTGCGGTTTTCTTTGATGATGTAAAACACGTGCTTGATAGGCGATTTGTCAGCCTTGCTGCGTGGAATTGGATTGCCTGCAATACCCGGTGCCATTTTTTCTTTTTTGTTGGTAAATGGCGTATTAGCATAAACTTGTTTGGTAAATGCTTTTAGTTGTGCGAGCGTTGGCGTTTTAATGAACGACAATGTGCCTTTAAACAGACCGCCGATATATTGCTCTTTGGTGTTGGTAGCGCCCATGTGCACACCACTATTATCAGTACGTTTAATAGGCATTGGCCCGTCAGGATTAGCCATTGAGGTAAAGCCTTTGCCATTAGATACCAATATTTTATTGCCCAAAGTTTTAACACAGGTTGGGTACCAGCCTACCGGAATAAAACCGCGACTTTGGCTGCTGCCCGGTTTACTCACATCAAAAACTGCTAAGCAATTGTTGTCGGCATTGGCGATGTAAAGCGTTTTTTCATTCGCCGATAAAGCCAAGCCGTTGGTGGTTGAACCTGTAAGGCGGGTAGGGTACAGCGAAGTTGAAACTACTTCACTTACTTTTTTTGTGGCGACATTGATAATAGATACCGAGTTGTCATTTGCGTTAGCAACAAATAAGCGGGTGCCTTTTTTGTTCAGCAATAACTCATTAGGGTGGCTGCCAACTCTAATGCTGGTCATGGCGCCGGTTGTGGTGTTATAGCAAACTACTTCGCCGCCATTCCAAACCGAGATGTATAAAGTTTTTTCGTCCGGCGATAATACGCAGCTATAAGCCTCGGCTTTTAATTTAACGGTCGATTTTACCTTGCGCGAGTTTAGATCAACAATGTATAAACTGTTGTCTTCTTTGGTAACGGTATACAGCAAAGTATTGGCTTTGTTAACGGCAATACCTGTAGCACAGACTTTGTTTTTCGGATAAGCTCCCGGCGCCAGTTTAATCGTATCGGCAGGAACCAGTTTGTTGTCTTTAATAGCGAAATCAATAATCCAGTTGTTATTGCCGCCCGATGCATACAGGTGCTTATCGTCATGGCTGAATTGCAAACCGTACCACAGTTTGCCTACTATTTTCTCGTCTATCAGTTTTTCATTTACCGGGTCAATAAGCTGGATAGATTGTGTGCTTTGGCCGTTATTGGTAACCGCCAGTATTTTTCCTGACGTTGACAGTTGAATGTTAAGCGGTAAATCGCCTAAGGGTAATGAGGTTCCGGTTGGGCTCAGTTTCCATCCGTTAGGTAACAATACCTGGGCTGTATGCGCCATTTTTCCCGGCAGTTGTGCCTGTGCGGTAAATACGGTAGCTAATAAGGCTGCAAAGCCAAATAATAGTTTGCGTTTCATGATTTGTTTGAGTGAATGAATTTCAAAAATACATAAACCCGCGCACCAAAAGCATGGTTAACAAAAACTTAACAAGTTAGTTACAACTATTCGCCGGGTTTGATTCAATCTCTAAATCGCGGCAGCTTATTACAGTAATTCAGGCTTGATTTTATCAGTAAACTCTTTAGCAAATTTGTTTAGCTTGGGCTGGATCACAAAAGCACAGTATGGTTTCATAGAGTTGTCCATAAAGTAATTCTGGTGATAGTCTTCAGCTTTGTAAAACTCAGACACCGGGCTTATTTCGGTAACAATCGGTTGGTCAAATACGTGCTCGTCAGTCAGGCGCTTTATCATGGCTTCGGCTTTTTCTTTCTGTTCCTGAGTATGATAGAATATCACCGAGCGATATTGGGTACCTACATCATTGCCCTGGCGGTTAAGCGTGGTTGGGTCGTGAGTTTTGAAAAAGACCAGCAGCAGCTCGTCCAGGTTAAGCACATCGGCATCATATTCAACTTCAATTACTTCGGCATGGCCGGTTGCGCCGGTGCAGATCTGCTCGTAAGTTGGTTTTTTGGTTTTACCTCCCATGTAACCTGAAGTTACTGCCTGAACGCCTTTCAAGGTTTGAAAAACGGCTTCGGTGCACCAAAAACAGCCGCCGCCGAAAGTTATTTTTTGAATGTTTGTAGACATGTTGCTTGTTGTTTATGAATTAAGCTTTCGAGCCCATCAATACAAATTTACTTTTTTGGTAACAAAAAAAGCTATAAGCAATGTTTCAAAAAAGTAATTTATTTGGTAGCCAGCTCGTTTCACAGAACCAATATATTACCTCCGAACTTTTATCTATTTTCTACGTATTCTGATACTGTGTGTAAACAATGACAGAATAATGATAAAAATAGATGTTTAAACATTTACTTTTGTGAAACTTTATAATCTAAAACTTAGTTAAACTATAAAATCACCGTTATGAAAATTGCAGCATTAGTAGCCCGTGTATTGCTGGGGCTGATCTTCTTAGTATTTGGCTTAAATTTCTTTTTCCCGTTTTTACATATGGCACAGCCGCCAATGAGCAAAGAGGCTACAGCCTTTTCAGGCGGACTTTGGGGGTCACATTATTTCTTTCAATATATGAAAGTGATTGAAATTGTAAGCGGCTTGTTCTTATTGATTAACCGCTACACGGCTTTCTTTTTACTGATGTTATTACCAATTAGTTTGAATATTTTCTTGTTTCACACTATTTTGGTGCCTTCAGGGGCCCCGCTGGGTATAGCTGTGTTGGTGCTTAATATATTCTTATGTATTGCATACATCAAATACTACACCAGTGTATTTACCGCTAAGCCAAAGGTTGGCTAATAAAAATTAAGATCTTAATACAACACCCGGTCAGAAGAAGCCAAGCTTGCTTCTTTGGTCGGGTGTATTGTTACCGAGTGTACCGTCATCAAATCGTGGGCTGTGGTTTTCAGTATATCAGCTATCTCATAAAGCCTTGCAACCGACATTTTGGTTTTAGCCATTTCTATCTTACTGTAAGCATTTTGCGTGATTTTTAATTTTTCGGCCACCTGCGTTTGGGAAATGCGTAGTTCGCGGCGGCGGTTCTTTACATTAGCAGCTACGGCCTGTAGCTGGGCATCTACATTCATTTTAAATCGAGAATTTTATTCGAAATAAATTTAACTTACAGTAGCAACTATTTTGCCATGTTTAAATAATGAATAAAATGAATGCGGCGTCCGTAATAGTTTGACAGTAAATGAGTAAAACTACAAGGTTTAGTAAAATTACAGCCGGTTATAAAACAACAAACGCCCCAAATAGGGGCGCTTGTTGTTTTATAGGTAGATGATAGATGTTGCTTAATTATTTTTTGGTGTAAGTACCTGTAAGGGTATTGATAATATAAACAGTGGTACCTACAGTTAGTGTAGCTTGGTTATTGCCATTAAATACCAAGCTTCCGCTAAAGTTGAATGTGCCTGAAGCGGTAGTGCCTGAAATAGTAATAGTAGCAGTACCGGCAGTAATTGAGCGAAGCGGTTTAGTTAATATAAGATTGCTTACGGTGATATTAACCTGGCTGCTGCCGCTGGCTTTGTTGCCAACTTTTGAGGTAAATGAACCTTTGCGGTTATAGGTGCCATTAATAACAAAGTTGGTAGCAGCAGCGCTTAAACCGCCGATAGTTACGCTTGCGTTACCAGAGTCAGATGATGTAATACGCGGCCCGTCATAACTGCCATGGAAAACTATCGAAGTCACCACATTATCTGGTCCCACGTTGTTGCAATTCAGCGTACGGGTAAATTTATAAAATGCGTTAAAAGTAACTGAGTTGTTAGTGCCTGAAACACTCGAGCTGTCGGCAACAGTAGTGCCGCAAGCCTGACGGACAGCATTTGTACCTATTGAATTGGTGGCTTGGCTGGCACCGAGGCTTGTAACTTGGGCATTTGCCCCCATATTGTCGGCTATGTTTACAAAACCAAATGAGTTTGACGATACTGCGCTTGCAGCCATGTCGGCTGCAACGTCGGTTGTAACCTGGGCGTTATTGTTGCTAGATCCGCTGTCTTTTTTACATGATATGGCAAAAACGACAATTGCTACGGGCACAATAAGAGCGAATTTTAATGCTTTCATGATGATTTGTTTTAAGGGGATTTTAATTAAGACTGTGAAAAAATTTTAATGGTTTAACTTAAATCAAAACTTTGTCAAATTTTAATTATTCAATCATGACAATAACAAATACCATGCAAAAATAGCTACCGGTAGTTGCGCTTGTATTAGAAAGTCATTAAAACTGACTGGTTTATAGGCACCTTATACGACGCTTAATAGAGAAAGGTTAGCTGCAACAAGAAGTTCCCTGTTGCATAGGTGGACATTTTATCGTTCCGTAGCTGCAAAACACGCAGCAGTCGCCGGCCAGCGGTTTTAAAGTTTGATGGCAACTTTCGCATTCATAAAAGTACATGCAGGCATCGGTAGGCATCGTTTCCTCTTTCTGATACCCGCATTCAGGGCAGGTAATTACCGATTGCAACTGAATTTCTTTGGCCATCTCATTTAATTTTAAGACTGTCGCCCAGTAGCCATTCAATTAATTTTATCTTTAGATGGTAATAGCCGCTTTTACCAGATAGGGTAGTATTTCCTTCTGAAACGATACAAAATTTTTGCGTACGTCTGAATCGCTGACTGAAGTGAATGCAAAACTGAACACTATGTTTTTGCTGCACTTTATCAGGAAACGCATGCGCTGATGAAAGTTCTCTGTCTGGCGGATAGCTTTTAGGCGGTTAAATGAAGCCAGCAGTAATTCTTCCAGTTCATTACTTAAATTTTTCAAAAAGTCTTGCGAGTTAGCGCTTTCGCGAATGAAATCCCAGCCGATAAACTCATTGCAGACGGTATAGCTCAAGCGGCAGGTTTTCATAATCAGGTTACCCAGGTGGGCTTCTTCATCAATTTCGGCGGGATTGGTTGATATCAATTCATCCACACTAACGCGGATATAATCCATCAACAAGGTATGCAGGATATGCTCCTTGCTTTCAAAGTATTTATAGATGGTTGCTTTGGCAATTTTTGCGCGTTTGGCAATCTCGTTCACGCTGGTTTTATGGTACCCGAATTTGCGAAACAGATCTTGCGCAGCGCGTTTGATGCTTTCTTTAATTTTTTCGGCTTCCATGTAAATCAGTTCTGTACAAATATCTCAAAACCATTGGTATTTACAGCATACGCTTTCAATGATTTTACTGCGGGAGCTTTGGCCGGGGTGCCATCTTCCAATATCCATTTAGCGCCGCTGCAAGGGTCGGTAACCGTAAGGCTTGGATTATCCAACGTTACAGCGCATTTATTTTGCGGCAAATAGGCGCTGCATCGGTCATAAGCGGCATAGCCCCCTGTTGCCTGCCGATATATGATCAATCCGGCAACGCCGTAACCATTAATAATTACGGCGCCGCCGGTATTGTGTAAAGCATTTAAGCGCGGGTCTGTCAATGACATTTGAAAGTTAACCGAAACATTAGGAACATAGTCGCTGGCTTTACCGCACGAAAGGCAGTTTAAACCCAGTATCAATAATATCATTCCCAATCGTCTCATCATCACTTATATAATTTCAGTTTGGAACTGTTTCAGGAAACGTTCGTCATTTTCACTAAATAAACGCAAATCGCGTATAACATATTTTAAGTTGGCAATACGTTCCATACCCATCCCAAAGGCAAAGCCGGTATATTTTTTACTGTCGATGCCGCAGTTTTCTAAAACGTTAGGGTCAACCATACCGCAGCCCAAAATTTCAACCCAGCCGCTGTATTTACACATGTTGCAGCCGGCGCCCTTGCAAATGGTACAAGACACATCCATCTCTGCAGATGGCTCGGTGAACGGAAAATATGACGGACGGAAGCGCACCTTGGTGCCTTCGCCATATAATTCCTGTACAAAGTGATATAAGGTCTGCTTCAAATCGGCAAACGAAACATTTTCGTCGATATACAAACCCTCAACCTGGTGGAAGAAGCAATGCGCACGTGCAGAGATAGCCTCGTTACGGTAAACACGGCCCGGCATAATAGCGCGAAACGGCGGTTTGCCATTTTCCATCATACGTACTTGTACCGACGAGGTATGTGTACGCAAAGCGATGTCGTCTTTACCGGTATTTTTCTTGATAAAGAAAGTATCCTGCATATCACGGGCCGGGTGTTCTTCAGGGAAGTTAAGGGCCGAGAAGTTGTGCCAATCGTCTTCAATCTCCGGACCCTCGGCCACATTAAAGCCTAAACGCTTAAAGATATCAATAATCTCATTGCGCACCAATGATAAAGGGTGACGCGAGCCCACCTGGAAATTATCGCCCGGCAGGGTCATATCCAGATCAGATTTTTGCGAACTCTGATCGGCACTGAAATTTTCTTTCAGATCGTTATACTTAGCCTCGGCCAGTTGTTTAAACTGGTTCAATACCTTACCGAAGGTACGTTTCTCTTCAGGGCCAACGGTTTTAAATTGCTCAAAAAGATCTTTAACAATCCCTTTGGTGCCTAAAAATTTAATCCTGAAAGTTTCCAGCTCATCTGCATTAGCAGGCGAAAAGGCATTGATCTCGGCGGTATATTGATCTATTTGTACTTGCATTATAGTGTTCTTAAAAATTGTTCGGCGGTTAACACCGGTATAGTTGATTCTTTATAATCTTTTGTATTACGCGTGATTATTATATCAGCGCCTGCGCTTTTAGCAGTAAAATATTGAACGGCGTCTTCAAAATCGTTGATCCCGCTTTTTAAAGCTAAATCGATGATTTCTTCACCAACGTCAATAATTGATAAGATCCCTCTAAGTTCTTTTAACAAAGTAAATTTGTTAACCTTATCATATCTGTCCAAAAAGTAGTGAACATTAATAAACACTATTGATGAGGTTACTGCTTTAATTTGTTTGTTTTGAATTAAATTTAATATGTTCAATGCAGGCAAAATAAATTCCGGCCGCTTTAAGGTTGCATCTAATAGTATATCACTATCTAAAAATATAGTCTTCACGATCCGTATTTTTCCTCAAGATGCTTATGGTATTCAGCCTTATGATCAAAATCAGGCACCGGATCACCCGAAATAGTGAACTGTTTGATTACATCTGATAACTCATCCAAGCTCTTCATTCTAAACGGTTCACGCTCTTGTTCTACCTCTTTTTTAAAGAAATTCTCGGCTAACTTTGAAATGCTGGTATTTCTTTTTTTAGCAACCTGTTTCATTTGTTCAATCAATCTCGGTTCAATATTCAATGTTAATTTCATACAGCCTGAGTTTATACGTACAAATATAAAAAATCTATACGTATTATTTTAATACTCCCAGATCTTTACCCACCTTGGTAAATGCAGCAATAGCTTTATCCAGGTGATGCTGGTCGTGAGCGGCAGATATCTGAACACGGATACGAGCCTTGCCCTGCGGTACTACCGGATAGTAAAACCCGATTACATAAATACCTTCATCCAGCATTTTGGCGGCAAACTCCTGCGCTAGCTTAGCATCGTACAACATTACAGGCACAATGGGGTGTACCCCTGGTTTAATATCAAAACCGGCCTCGGTCATTGCTTTGCGGAAGTATTGGGTGTTGCTTTCCAGCTTGTCGCGTAGTTGAGTGGTTTCGCTAAGCATATCTAATACCGCGATAGATGCACCGGTAATTGCCGGAGCCAGCGTATTCGAAAACAGATACGGTCTTGAACGCTGGCGCAGCATGTCAATGATTTCCTTACGGCCCGATGTAAAACCACCCGACGCACCACCTAAAGCCTTACCCAGGGTACCGGTGATGATATCGATCTTGCCCATTACATTGTGATGCTCATGTGTACCACGACCGGTTTTACCCATAAAGCCTGAACAATGGCTTTCGTCTATCATCACTAAGGCATTATACTTTTCGGCCAGTGCGCAGATTTTATCTAATTGGGCTATGGTGCCATCCATGGAAAAAGCGCCGTCGGTTACTATAATGCGGTGACGCAGATTGGCGGTTTCCTGAAGTTTGGCTTCGAGGTCGGCCATGTCGTCGTGTTTGTAGCGATAGCGTTGTGCTTTACACAAACGCACCCCATCAATGATAGAAGCATGGTTCAGCTCGTCAGAAATAATGGCATCCTGCGCATCAAATAAAGGTTCAAACACACCTCCGTTAGCGTCGAAAGCGGCTGCATATAATATGGTATCCTCAGTGCCTAAAAACTCGGCTATCTTTTTCTCGAGTTCTTTATGGATATCCTGCGTACCGCAGATAAATCGAACAGACGACAAGCCATAGCCATGGGTATCCATTGCTTTTTTGGCCGCTTCAATTACACGTTCATCGCCTGAAAGGCCCAGGTAATTGTTGGCGCAAAAGTTTATTACTTCTTTACCACCTTCTACGGTAATATCTGCACCCTGGGGCGAGGTGATAATGCGTTCTCTTTTATATAGGCCTGCCTCTTCAATGGCAGAAAGCTCCTGTTGCAAAACGGGTTGTAGTGTGTTGTACATGTTCAGTCAATTTTTGCAAAATTAAACATAAATGGATATTTCGATCAAAAACCGCCTAGTTATTAAATAATAATGTGATAAAGCAAACATTTGGCGGCTTAAAATTATTATTTGATGAACTGAATGAAACGATATTTACTACTTACGCTATTATCGATATCCTCCTTTATTTTTAAGGCGTCTGCACAACATATTTTATCGGGTCGTGTAATAGATCAGCGTGGAGCTCCGGTTTCATTTGTTTCCGTTTACATCCGCAATACCACTTATGGCACTACAAGTAATGAGCAGGGCTTTTATAAGTTTATCCTGAGTGCCGGTGAGTATGATGTTATTTATCGCTATGTGGGTTATAAAGAGCAGATAGAGCACGTAACTGTTGCCGATCAGGATATACTTCACAATGTGCAAATGGCCGATGAGGTGTTTCAACTAAAAACTGCAAATGTGGCCGACAAACACAATCGAGACACTGCTGCCAACATGATTATGCGCAAGGTTATTGCGAAGCGCAAATATTATTTAAATGAAGTAAATTCATATTCATGCGCTGTATATGTTAAAGGGATGCAAAAGCTAGTCAGTGCGCCCAAAGGACTTATGAACAACGGCGTATCTAAAGTTTTGGATCTGGATAGTAACGGACGGGGGATTTTATATCAGTCGGAATCGATATCCAATTACAACTATCAGCGCCCCGGTAGGATAAAGGAGGTTACGGTATCATCGCGCGAGGCCGGTATTTCGCCGGCCTTCAGTTATAGTAAGGCGTCCGATCTGCAGGCTAACTTTTACCAAAACTTATTTGAGGTACCGGGATTGAGCAGACATGCCTTTGTGTCGCCGGTATCGCAGAACGCTTTTTGGTATTACAGATACCACCTGGAAGGCGCGACGGTTGAGAATGGGCGCACTATCGACAAGATTAAACTTACCGGCCGCCGCGCCGGTGAATACACCTTTGTTGGCTATATATATATTGTAGAGGGCGACTGGCGCATATACAGCGTCGATCTGCAGCTAACTAATAAAGTAAACCGGCTGAATTTGGTGGACACCATGAATATCAGTCAGCAGTACATACCGGTGCAGGATAATATCTGGATGCCAACGTCTATCCAGTATGATTATCGCGGCGAGGTTCTGGGTTTTAAATTTAAGGGATATTATGTCGGCATTTATAATAATTATAAGTTCAATGTAACCTTTCCGCCGCATTATTTTAACGGCGAGATTTTGCGACTGGATACCGCTGCCAACTCAAAGAATACCGCTTACTGGGATAAAAATCGCCCTCTGCCTTTAACTGCCGAAGAAACGCGCGACTACCAAAAAAAGGACAGCATACTGCGCCTTGAAAAGTCAAAATTCTATCTCGACTCGCTGCAAAAAAAGAAAAACCGCATTTTGATAATACCTTATGCAGTAGTAGGCGCAACCAAAACCAGCCGCGACAATAAAGACTCACTTTATATTTATCCGTTTAACCAGACACTATTTTATAATACAGTTGAAGGTTTAGGTTTGAACTTAAAGGCGCGACTATCGCATACATCTAATGATTTTAAGACCATCGCCATAACTCCAAATCTGCGCTATGGCTTTGCCGATAAGTTATTTAGTGCAAATATCCACTCGTATTATTTTTATGACCCGTTTCATGAGGGGCACCTTTTTGCAGATTTTGGTACCGACGTTTTGGATCTGAACAATGTAGGTACGCGCTCTTTATATTTTAATACGCTGAGCACGCTGCTGAGCAATGATAACTATGTTAAATATTACCGGTCTGAGTTTGGCGATGTCGGTTTTATGCATGAGCTGACTAACGGCGTCATATTCAGAGGATCATTAAGCTATGCAAACCGTACGCAGTTGTTTAATAATTCGTATGCGCATATTTTTACTTCAAAAACCAGGCATTATACCTCCAACAATCCGCTGGCGCCTGATACCGTGCCTGCAAACGATCGCTCCATATTGTTCCCTCAAAATCAGGCTTTGACTTTGAATGCCTCGGTTAAGTTTACGTTCGATCAGCAATATATTACCCGTGCTACCGGTAAGATCTACCTGCCGTCAAAATACCCGACTTTAACGGTAAATTATCGTAAAGCCATACGCGGAGTACTTGGTTCAGATGCAGATTATGATTTTGTTTCTGCAGATGTATCGCAGGATAAAATACGTGTTGGTTTGATGGGCTATTCGTCTTTCAAATTTCAAGCCGGCGATTTTTTTAATAAAAAGGCGCTGTATTTTATGGACTATAACCACTTCTTAGGTAACCAGGGTACCACGTTCGATCCGACCTATGTGGGCAGTTTCCATTTCCTGCCCTTTTACCAGTTCAGTGCCAACAGTTTTTATGTTGAGGCGCATTATCAGCACAACTTTGCCGGATCACTGCTTAATAACATCAGCTTTATGCGCAGATTTAAGTTGGAGGAAATTGTAGGTGCCAACTACCTGACCGAGCGAAACAACAAAGATTACCGCGAGTTTTACGTCGGTTTGCAACGGCTCATCTTCCGCGTCGACTATGGCGTTTCCTTCGCCGGTAACAAAAAATATATTCAGGGGATCAGGATATTTTATGGGATCAGATAAGCTGAAAGTGGAAAGCCCAAAGCAGAAACGTTTTGATGGCTTTTTGCCGATTGCTTAATGCTTTTAGCTTTGGACTTTTCGCTTTCAGCGTAAATCACTAAATTTGCACTTCATTTAACGCCGTTTGCAGCGGCATCAATGATTTATGGCATTATACAATACACTACTTTACTATTGTTATACTACAATAGAAGACGCGGAGCAATTTGCTGCCGATCACTTAAAATTTTGTAAATCACTCAATTTAACGGGCCGCATTATTGTAGCGCGCGAAGGTTTAAACGGCACCGTTTCGGGTTCGCCCGAGTCTTGCAAAACCTATATGGAGGCAGTTCATGCCGATCCGCGTTTCCTTTCGACTGAATTTAAGATCGATGAAGTGGATGAACCATCATTCGTAAAAATGCACGTGCGTTATAAAGAAGAGATTGTTCACTCCGGTCTGCGCGACCCTAACATGATCAACCCACAAATACAAACGGGCAAATACCTGGAGCCAAAAGAGTTCCTGGATATGAAAAACACCGAAGATGTGGTGATTCTGGATGTGCGTTCCAACTACGAGCATAATCTGGGTAAATTCAAAAATGCCATCACGCTGGATATCGAGAACTTCCGCGATTTTCCGGACAAGATCAACGAACTGGCGCAATACAAAGACAAGAAAATAATTACCTATTGCACCGGCGGCATCAAATGCGAAAAGGCATCGGCCCTATTACTGCATGAAGGTTTTACTGATGTATATCAATTGCATGGTGGTATTATTAAATACGGTAAGGAAGCCGGTGGCGAAGATTTCGACGGTAAATGTTATGTGTTCGATAATCGTCTGGCGGTTGATGTAAATACGGTTAACCCGGTAGCTATTTCAATATGCTACAACTGCGGTAAGGTCACTGAAAAAATGATCAACTGTGCCAACCCCGAGTGTAACGAGCATTTCACTCAATGCGAAGAATGTGGCGCTGCAATGGAGGGCTGCTGCAGCGACACCTGTAAATCACATCCGCGTAAGCGAGTATATGATGGTTCCGGCTATTATGTAAAAGTACCGCAACCAGTTAATAAGAAAACAAAAGTAAGTTTAGCTTAAAACAAAAAGCGGCGGCCTGATTTAGACCGCCGCTTTTGTTTTATATATTTTTCTCACATCAGCGTGAGCAAGCGTAACGATCTCTAAGCTGCTTGTCGTGTAGAGATAGCCACGCTACGCTCGCACAATGTTGCCTTTGTTTTTTATACTCCCAGTGCCCCCAATATCTCCTTAATCGAAAACTTAGCTCCGCACACAAACTCGTCCGATGCACCATAATATATAGTAATAGTATCGCCATCCACAACATGGCCATTGGTGAATACTACATTGCCGAAGAATCCGCTCAGTTCATAAGGCTCAGTAGGTTTCATGATCGGCGCATCGGTACGGGCCAATACTTTCCATGGCTCATTCAGATCCAGCAAAAAAGCGCCTAAACAATACTGATGCTCCATATTAGCGCCGTGATAGATTTCCAGCCAACCTTTTTCGGTTTTTATCGGTGCCGCACCTGCACCCACGCGCTGGCAATCCCAATTATCTTTCCGAGTTTTAATAATACATTTATGATTACCCCAATGCACCCCGTCGGGCGACTCGGCCAGCCAGATAAAATTACCGCCGATGTCCACACTGCTCGGACGGTGCAGGCAGTAATAAAGTCCGTTTATTTTTTCTTCAAAAATGGCGCAGTCTTTATTATGTGGGGGGATGATCATGCCGTGGTTTTCAAAAGTCTTCCAGTCGGTAGTAGTACGCATACCCACACCCACGCCATTGCCTGATACAGCAGTAAAGGTCAGATAATATTTATCTTCCAAAAACGTCACCCGGCAATCTTCAATACCAAAAGCCTGCAAACTGCCTTTTCCAAATAGCGGCGGATAACCCTCCGGCTCATAAAAGTGAATGCCATCATCGCTGCAAAGCAAACGCAGATGCGATAGGGTAGTCAGGTAATCCAGCCCCATATACCTGATCACCCGCGGATCGGTAGTGATCAATTCGGGATGCTCAGACGGTAGTTCGACAATTTCGGTCCGCCCCACTTCATTCAACACCGGGAAGAAAATAGAGCCTTCTTTTTGCACGGCGTTCTCAGCCACACGAACAATCAGCCATGTTTTACCGATAAAAGTAAACACGCCGGGGTTAAGCAGGCAGATGATCTGCAAACCCTCCTCGCTTGCTTTTAAATCAATAGGCGATAGTAATGGATTTTCCGGAAAACGTTGGGCGATGTCTTTCATATAATATAGTGCTGTAGTTAATTTTAACAGCACTATATATATATGGTTTGAAAAAAGGTTATTTGAGAATAGTTAAATGTATACCGTAGCCATACAAAAATATTAGTCGTCTATGCCAAGTTGAATATTTGCATAGCGATACTTGTATCTGCTTAAAGCTTGTATTTGATTACCGGGGATTAAAATATTACAACCATGTAAATTTTTTTGGAGAGTAATACCCAAAAAATACTCATAAGGTGGGTACAATAATGGTTCTCTCAGTTTGCTGTCAATCAATAACACGGTATCGACCGTTTTTTGAAGCGAGTCTTTTTGAAAAACGCAAACAAATGCGTCCGCTGCATTTTTTTTTACATAATCGGACGTTGAATGACCAAATAAGTAAGCTTTAATAACGTACCTGTTATAGCGATGATTGATGGTTGCTGTATCTGCTTCCTGCATCTTATCAGTATTCAGGTAGGCCACCTCATAAATTTCAATAGGGGCTGATTTAGGGTTCAATGCTTTAAAAATCAATCGTCCGACAATAAAAAACAAAACCAAGACGATTGCCACAAATAAAAATATAGACTTTCTCATTTCAGGTTTTACATATTAATATTAATACCAAAGTATTAGACATGTAACCTTAGTTTTATTTCGGCCCTTGCGCCAGAATGCGGAGTTCCTTCGGATAATAATTATTAACCCTGTTCGGCAATAACTTGGCCCAGCCTAATGGCTGTCCTTCAAAATTCATTAAACTCCAGCCTTTTTTAGCTTCGTCGATATTAAGATTCTCTCGGCGTAGGTATAATATAGCCTGGTCATAGGTCAGCTCGGTTTGCTTAACCGTATCTTTATTTACAATGATGCTTAGCGCCAGCTCATGGTCGGGTATCAAATCGCGGCCCGCCAGTTTACCAATCCGCACGCCCGACTTCTTAATATATAAATGCTGTTGCAACAGGTTCAGGCTGTCTTTATGTTGCTGATTGATGGCCAGCCAGTCGTCATTTACCTTAAAAAAGTAATAAGCCGATGCATCTTTAATATATGGTTTGATCAGTTCAAGGTCCTTATCTGGCTTTTGATGTTGATTTTTATTGTTTTTGGCCGATGGGGTATTGCCGCTGCTTTCGCGTTTCCGCAAAACCGCTGCAAACAGACCCTCACCTTTAACCTTACCGGGGTAAAAACGATATCCCCAGGCTTTTTTATCCGGCGATTGCGATTCGACGATCCCCCAGTTGCTATCAATAGGTATACGGATGCTTTCGAGGGCGAAGGTGGTGCACAGCCAATCCAAAATGTCCTCATTTTCCTGGTGCGAGTAGGAGCAGGTACTATATATAAGGTAGCCGTCTTCGTTTATGGCCGGGTAAACGTCCGCCAAAATACGCTCCTGGCGCTGGTGGCAAAGATTCACATTAGCCGGGCTCCACTCGTCCATCGCCTCAGGGTCTTTACGAAACATGCCCGATCCCGAGCATGGTGCGTCAACCAGTATTATATCAAAAAAGCCTGTCAGCCTGCTAAAATCTTTCGGGTCATTATTGGTGACGATGCTATTGGCCGTACCCCAGCGTGTCAGGTTGTCGGCCAGGATGGGTACGCGGGTTTTAATAATCTCATTGGCAACAAGCAGGTCGGCGGCAGTCAGGGCCGAGTTTAATAAAGTGCTTTTGCCACCCGGCGCGGCGCAAAGATCGAGCACTTTTGCAGGTTCGTTAGTCTTTATATATTTTAATATATGAGCGATAAACATCGACGATGCCTCCTGCACGTAATATGCGCCGGCATGAAAAAGCGGGTCGAAAGTAAAGCTTGGGCGGGTGTCCAGATACAATCCTTCGGTGCACCAAGGTACTTGTTCGCCTGTTTTTGGCGATATTTTTTTGAAAGGATTGATGCGAATTGAGGTCGGAGATTCATTTTTTTGATGTGCTTCGACAAAATTTTGGCGGTCAAATCCCGGCTCGTCTGATAAAGATTCCAGGAAATTTGCAGGAAATTGATGGTTTTGCATTTGATTTCAAATATACAAAATCAAAAATTCACCAATTGTTTGAGCTTGTCTGTAATTAATAACTGTTGTTTTTCAGTACGTTATAAACATTGTTGAAAAAAGTGAAGAAATTCTTTGCCAGATGCTGGATTCTTTCTACATTTGCAACCCGCTCAGGAAGAAAGAGCGGGACGTTTTTTGAAAAGCAAGTACAAAAAGAAATATCGAAAAAAGTTGAAATAAATTTTGGAAGATATCTCTACAAAATGTACCTTTGCAGCCCGCAAATAAGGAAAGCGGGGCGTTCTTTTAAGGTTTGGGATTAAGGTTTAGCGGGGGAGATTAGAGATGATGGGAGCTGGACTGAGACGGCAAAGAAGGCCAAAAATTA